>Ga0209343_10001062_pt1 | contig 37998 bp, 21 predicted proteins | sample RifCSPlowO2_02_FD_184026 | JGI IMG/M metagenome (GOLD analysis project Ga0209343, IMG submission 184026) | Groundwater microbial communities from Rifle, Colorado - Rifle CSP2_plank lowO2_0.2 (SPAdes) (version 2) | ecosystem: Environmental > Aquatic > Deep subsurface > Groundwater | place...
CGATGGCGGCGAAATGGTGGCCGAACACGACCCAGCGGTTGGTCGGCATGAAATCGCGCCCATTGTTCAGGCGCTCGGCGGGCGTGGCGCGCGTCGCGTCCACGCTCAGCACCGTCGCGGCAATCCACGCCGCGTAGAAGCGGTAGGCGATCGCGTACACGCAGAGCGCGGCGGTGATGAACCACAGCGCGTTGATCGATTCGCCTCGGTTCAGCGCGATGCCGCCGACGGCCGCCGCGCCCAGCAGCGCGACGCACAGCCATATGAAAAGGGAGAAAAAATTCGTTTTCATGAAGGTGCCAAACGTTTTTTAATTCAGGCCGTTTTCTAATCTAGGCCGTTTTTTTAATCTAGGCATAAGGCGGTCTGGCAAATCGATTTTCGATGTCGCAAACGAATATGTTACCGAAACACCCCTGCCGAATTCTTTAGTTCCTGAAGCTGTTGCTCAACGCGATGAGCTGATCCAGCTTGCCTTTAGCCGCGCCGCTGGCGATCACTTGACCGGCTTTCGCGACACCTTCATCGAGCGTTGCGGTTAATCCCGCCACGTAAATCGCCGCACCGGCATTCAGTTGGACGATGTCGCGCGGTGCGCCCGCCTCATTATTCAACACGCCCAATAATTTTTCGCATGCTTCGTCGGCATTCGAGACGCGCAACAGGTCAACCGATGCGCTGGTCAGACCGAATTGATCGGGGTGAACGGTGTATTCGCCGATCTCGCCGTCTTTCAATTCCGCGATATAGGTCTCCGCGCTGATGGAAATTTCGTCCATGCCATCTTTGCCATGCACCACCAGCACATGGCGGCTGCCGAGGCGTTGCAGCACGCGCGCCTGAATGCCCACGAGGTCGGGATGGAATACGCCCAACACCTGATTGTTGGCGTTGGCGGGATTGGTGAGCGGCCCCAGCACATTGAAAATGGTACGCACACCCAGCTCGCGGCGTACCGGAGCGGCGTGCTTCATCGCGCCGTGAAAGTTGGGAGCGAACATGAAGCCGATGCCGATTTTGTCGATGCATTGGCCGACTTGCTCCGGGGTCAGGTTGAGGTTGACGCCGAGTTTTTCCAGTACGTCCGCCGAGCCGCAGGTGCTGGAAACCGAGCGCCCGCCATGCTTGGCCACCTGTGCGCCCGCCGCTGCGGCGACCAGCGCGCTGGCGGTGGAGATGTTGAAGGTGTGGGCGGCGTCGCCCCCGGTGCCGCAGGTGTCCACCAGATGGTTGCGGTTGGTGACCGGCACCTTGGCGGCAAATTCCCGCATGACTTGGGCGGCCGCAGAAATCTCACCCACGGTTTCTTTCTTGACCCGCAGGCCGATGAGAATGCCCGCGATCTGCGCGGGCGTGACTTCGCCGCTCATGATTTGGCGCATGAGCGACAGCATTTCATCGAAAAAAATCTCGCGCTGGTCGATCAGCCGGACAAGCGCCTGTTGTGGTGTGATCATGGCTGTTTCTCTTTCAGAAAATTGGCCAGCATGTCATGTCCGTGCTCGGTGAGGATGGACTCCGGATGGAATTGCACGCCATGCACCGCCAGCGTCTTATGCCGCACGCCCATGATATCGCCGTCCTCCGTCCATGCGGTGATCTCCAGGCAGTCCGGCAATGTTTCGCGCTCGATCACCAGCGAGTGGTAGCGCGTCGCGGTGAACGGGTTCGGCAGGCCGTGAAATACGCTGGTATCGTTGTGATGGATCGCCGAAGTCTTGCCGTGCATCAGTTGTTTTGCGTGGACGATGCGCCCGCCGAAGGCCTGGCCGATGCTCTGGTGGCCGAGGCATACGCCCAGAATGGGAATCTTCCCGGCAAACTGCCGGATCGCCGCAACCGATACGCCCGCTTCATTCGGCGTGCAGGGGCCGGGGGAAACCACGAGGTGCTGAGGATTGAGTGCGGCGATTTGAGCAGCCGAAATCTCGTCGTTGCGGCGCACCACCACGTCCGCGCCCAACTCGGCGAAATATTGCACCAAGTTGTAGGTGAAGGAGTCGTAGTTGTCGATCATTAGCAGCATATTTAGTCTATCCTATTGATTATTCAATGAGTGCATTGCTGGATCATTGAATTATGTCCGGTAATTTGTCCGGTTTTTTCGGTGCTTGGAAACCGCACCGACACCCGGCACCGGGAAACCAGCATTATCGCCTGCGCGAGGAAGACACTCAAGTTTGGCAAGGGGGCTGGCCCCAATGGCAGTTTTGATTGAGCGCTACTTAAATACGCTGACTCAAGTTTGAATTGCAACGCCTGATGACAGTATCTCTGTTGCCACCATTGAAACTCTAACAAAGTGCCTGCTGGCGAGGTAGGGCATAGCTCACCGGTTTCTTCCTCTTTTCGAGGTATCCCTGTTCGACGGCTGCGGACAGCCAGACCTTAAGTTGCCCTTTCTCCAAGCCCAGTGCGAGCCGTATTTCTTCATCATTTTTCGCTGCTTCGCCGAGCACCAAGCGCAGCCTGGTAAGGAAATCCTGAAACATGTCGTGCCCTGCGGATGGTGCTACATCTGCCACATTTTCCGGCTCGGGGGCAGCGACAACATCAACCGGGGCGGGCGGAAGATCGGGTTGCGCAGTCGTCGCAACATTCCCGTCTGTAACAGTCTGCCGAAACAATGATGACGTGTCGGGCTGACAGGTTGTTTCCAGAAACTCGCGAATTGATGCGCGTTCTGAAATTTCGTAGGGAAATCCTTGTGCGCCTTTTGCGATGAGTGCCGCATTGCCTGGGCTTTCCCCCGGTGTGCGCACATAAAGCGGTGTCCATGCATGGCGCAAATTTTCAGTAGCGCCTGCCCAAGTACCACCCTCGCCCTCTGCGGACTCAACCACCAGCGCATAATCGGCCAGGGCGTAGATATAACGATTGCGCGCCATCGCGTTTCCGGCATTGAAGCCGGCTTCAGGATTGAACGGCGAGATCAACACAAGCTGACCGGACTGAATGCCTACCCGGTTCTGCCGATTAACGCTGGCGCGCAGCAAGTCGGCGGCCAATACGCCGATCACCACGCCGCCAGCTTCGCCTGCACCTTGCATTGCGGCAGCGTCCACCCCCTTGGCACCACCGGAGACCACCCCCAATCCATCGCTCGCACAAGCGCGGGCCACGTTGCGGGTAAATTCGAGAGCGGCTTCCGATGCATCTCGCGAACCAACTATCGCCAACCCTCCTGCGTCCAGTAACGATGTCTCGCCAGCACCATACAGCAGCGGCGGTGCGGACTGCCCAAGCTTTTTCTTCAAACGCCTTGGATAAGCTGCATCGCTACGAGACAACACCCACAGGCCGCTACGCTGCCATTTTTCCAAAGCTAACGCCAACGCAGTTCCCCGTGCGAAGAGCGACTCCACGCGCGCCGGTTCCAAGCCAGCTTGAACCAAGTCGCCCAACCGACCAGCCGTATTGGCACCGAGCAAATCGCTGGGGCGCAACTTGCACTCAAGCAACCACTTCGTCAGCCGCTCATATTCCTTCTGTGTCAAAGGTGCATGAAGCTCGCCGCGCTCACTGCCAAAGCGACCGCACAGCAATAAAATTGCTTCGGTATCAGGTGACAGATTGGCTGTCGATTTTTTACTCATGTTTCATCATTCCGTCTTTAATTTCGCGCATTTATTTCGCAGTCGTAGTCGCGAGCGCGTAAGGATACACCGGCCCACTGCCCGCCTGCCGGAGCAGAGCTACGGCAAGTGTCAGCGTCCACCCAGAATCGAATACATCATCCACCAGCAACACTGGCCCAGAAAATTCCGCCCCCGAAGCATCTACCGCGAATGCACCGTCCAGGTTGTGACACTGGTGGTAGCGATTCTCCATGCCCTTCTGCTCCTCGGTATGGCGAGCCTTGACCAACGCAGGGAGAAATGGAATCCCCAGTGCGGCGGCCAAGCGCATGGCAAAATCCGGCACCAGTCCAAGGTGACGCGTTGAAGGAATACAGGTTACCCATGCAGGGGGCGATTCCATTGGCCAGCGTGTTTGAATCAACTCCGCAGAGGCCGCCACCAGATCATCCGCAAAGCGCCCCTCGGGCTTGCCCTTCGCGACCATCTCGCCCCATACCGGCTCGCCCCAGCGGGAAAGAATGCGCCCCGGTTCGCCACGAAGATTCTGCGGAATATTTGCCTTGGTCCAGGAAAACTGCGCGGCATAGATGGGCAGCGCAGAAACATCCCATTGCTTCTTTAATTCCAGCAACATCTCACTTTGCCGAACGAAACGCTGCGCCTTGATCAGCCGTGCATCAGAAATGGCAGAGGAAACCACGGGAGCGCCCCGGCACACTGCACACTTGCCACAGGGTTGTGCCAGAGGATCATCCAGCGCCGCCGCCAGGAACTGCATCAAGCATTGCCGCCCCTCGATGTAGGCTTGCATCTCGGCCCACTCCAACTCGCGCTGCCGGGTCAAATGCTCGATACGCTCCCGGTTCAGCCGAAAGGGCTGGGCGGTTCGGCTCCATCTGGACTCAATCTTCACTATCGGAGCGGCATCCTCCACCACCAACAGCTTCAATACCTTTTCAATCTGCGACTGGCGCAGATTGGCTACACGCTCCAGTTCCCGCACGGTCATGCCATCGGTTTCGCATTCTTCCAAAGCCGTCAGTATCCGCTCGATCTGCCACTCCGGCGGGAAAGCAGAGTCGCGGAAATAAGCATTGATATCGCCTTCCTCGTCGCCCGACAGCAGAACACCGAAGGCTTCGTCGATGGCCCGCCCCGCCCGCCCAACTTGCTGGTAATAGAACACCACCGAACCCGGTGTCTGGTAATGGATTACAAAACCCAGATCGGGCTTGTCATAACCCATGCCCAACGCCGTGGTTGCCACCAGACATTTGATCTTATTTCCCAGCAACGCAGCTTCGAGAGCCTGGCGCTCTTCGTCCGTCTTGCCCGCATGGTAGGCATGCGCCTCAATACCATTTTCCCGCAGCCACTGGGCAACCCGGTCGGCATCCCGCGTGGTCAGCGTATAAACGATGCCACTGCCTGGTAGCGCAGGAATTTGATCGGCCATCCAGGCCAGACGTTCAGCGGGATTGCGCAAACGCATCACCTGCAATGCCAGGCTTTCGCGCACCAGCGGGCCGCGCTGAACCAATACATCGCCACCGAGTTGATCGCCCACATCCGCCTCGACGCGATGATTCGCTGTAGCAGTGGTTGCCAGTACCGCAATGTTCCGTGGCAGCAGACGGAGTATCTGGCCGATGCGCCGATAATCCGGGCGGAAATCATGCCCCCAATCCGAAATGCAATGCGCCTCGTCAATCACAAGCAGCCCAATGCGCGCTGCAATGGGCAACAGCGTATTGGTCACGAAATCATCATTGGCCAGACGCTCCGGGGAGATCAGCAGCAAGTCAATCTCATCGTTCAAAAGCCGCTGGCGCACGGCCTGCCAATCATCGGAGTTGGTCGAGTTGATGGTTTCGGCGCGCAGCTTGAGACGATTGGCCGCCTCAATCTGGTTGCGCATCAGTGCCAACAGCGGAGAAATGATCAGCGTCGGCCCGGCCCCCTGCTCACGCATCAGCTTGGCCGACACAAAATAGACCATGCTCTTGCCCCATCCGGTGCGCTGCACACAAAGCACTCGCCCGCGCTGATTCACAAGTTGCTCGATGGCTTCCCACTGACCGTCGCGGAAATCGACGGTCGAATTGGCGAGGGCGATACGGAGCCAAGTGAGGGCGGCATTGTGTATCGTCATACCCCTACCTTTCGTTTTTCCTCAAGCTTTTTGCCGCGCTTATCTATCTCAACTCGCCATTGATCCAATGCATTGATGTCTTCCAGCAACTCATCAGGCTCGGGCACATCTACACCTCCCAATAGCGCTTGGTCATGAGCATAGTTGGAGCACTTCGACATCCAAGTGTTCACAGCAACATAGTCAGCATCCTCAACCATCACACCTGCCAATCGCTGGGTTTCAATTCCTTTCCGGAAGCGCAGAACCACATTACGCAACAGGACTTCCTCAATAGCGCGTTCCCAAGCTATCCTTAGTTGGCGGTAAGCATCAGCGCTTTGCTTACGGTGTTCCAGCTCATCTCCCGACTCGAAGAGCTTCTTGATCTGCGGATGCCGGTTTTTTAGGTATCCCACTCGTGCCTTGGTGTTCATCCCCTCAAAAGGCAGATCAGGGTCGGTAACGCCAAATCCAGATGGATGGCGTGAGATGCTCTGCGTCTCGATTGCCACCCCCACCTGTTGAGCCTCATCAATCAGAAGGCTCATAAAATAGAGATCGTGGGTGAAGATGATGACTTGTCGCTTTGTGCCTTCTTGCGCCAAACGCTTGGCTACACGCTCCCGCCGTTTGTGATCCAGAGACGATACCGGGTCATCGAAAACAACAGCGCCGAAACTGCCACTGATATTGACCTCCGCCAAAAATGAGCCAATGGCGATGGCTCGCTGTTCGCCTTCACTCAGGATATCTGCCGGTGACTTGGTTTGTGGCAGGTTCAGCTTGAGCTTGTGGTAAGCCTTGCCCTTGTCCACACGACTTTTAAGTTGCACTTGCAGGCTTCCTACGCCAAGGGCTTTGAATTCCTGATTAAGGGCGGCTTCAAGTTCCGTGGAGACAACTTTCTCGGTCAGTTCTGATGCCTTCAACGATATGGCATTGGTTTTTACGTCTGAAAGACATTTTGCGAGTTTGGCCTGGCGGTCAAATTTATCTATTGCAGTCAACACTGCTGCTTTCACCTTGGCAAGCCGGATTCTGGTATCGAGTTCGTTGTACTGTGCCTGTAGCTCCGCACGACCTTGCTCGTTGGTTAGCTTCTCCAGTGTTTCCGCTTCTTGGCTGAGCGTGTCAGCTAAAGATTGTAAGCGGGGGGAGGGACTGACGGATAGAGCAATTATCTGGCCCCACTCCCTTGATGTAATGGCCAACTTGATACCAACGTGGCGGGCAGCCAGTTCCTTCTCGAAAGCACGGACATCCGGTGCAAGCGCGTTGTCTAGTGCCTCGATCTCCGCGAACAACTCGTCATCCATGCCAAGCGACATGCTTTGCCCAACGAGAATTTTGAACTCTTCATCAAGTGTTTTCTTCTTGGATTTTGCAGTTTTCTCCACCTCCTGCTGGATGAACACTTCGAAACGCAGCAAGCGTTCAGCCCCCTCTGTAAGGGGCTGTTGGCATAGTGGACATTGAGTACCCGCACCCAACTCTGGAAATACTACGTCTGGGTAGGCCTCGATGGAAAATTTACGGGCTGCCTCGAATAATGACTTCCATGCCTCGCCCCCGGTGCCTGGCAGCAGGCTGGTGTCATCTTTGAATTGCTGGGCTGCAAGATTTGCAGCCAACTGGGCGGCATGACATGCATCGACGAGGTCGCGTAACTTGCCAACGGCTGCATCGTCCACGATGACGAGCTTTTCAATTGTATTCTGGGCGACTTTGGTGATGCGGCTAGCGCGTAATCGCAATTGCTTGGCTTTATCCGTAGGGCTTGCTTCTTTGAGACTTTTGTCCAGCTCGCTGTGTAGTGCAGTCTCTTCCGCTGTCAACGTTGCCAGCTTTTCAATCTGCTCCAATTTTGTTCTGTAAGATAGACTCGCGATCAGCTTGCCAACGACCGTCTCGCCAATCAGATCAACAAACGCAGACCTATCTGGCGCAGATTGCGCGGATTCTGTCTCGACCATAGCCTTGAGTTTCTTACTGGCACCCGCAAGCCCTTCCAGAATGTCTAGACCATAGGGCACATAGGCGAAATCACCTTCATCATCCAGATAGCTTCGTGCGCAACGGGTATCGAATACCGCCGGGGACGAGAGGATGGCGGGAGCCACTTTGCCGTTGGCCCAACCGACCTCTTCGGGTACGCCATTGACTTCAATTTCGAATGTAGCCTCCGCATTACCAGCCTGTGCAGGCGGCAAGAATGCGTTCGAATGAATCGGTTCGTTTTGATCACGCGCCCGACAAGCGCGCTTTAGCACGCGGGAGTAACCAGACTTTCCCGACCCATTATCGCCATAGATTACAGTCACACCATTTGGATTGAAGGCAAGGCGTTGGTTGTCTGCTATCCGGTTAACGTGCCGGAGGTTCTTCAACGCTATTAGCCTGATATGGGTGTTGGGTGCCGCTGGTGCCGGAATTTGCTCGGCGCTCAATTTGTTGGCAGTACGGCACTGAGGATCGGGGATGCCATGTTCCGCCTTCATCAGTGCGAATAGGTCATCCAGATCAGCTTCTGACAGCGCCTCTTTCGCGAACAGCCGCGCGATGGCATCACTTTGCCAAGCTGACAGGGTTTGTGACCAGTTCAGGATTTCTTGAAGAATCGACATATCTATCTCCTCACGTCTCCATCACTCGTGTTTCGTTTGCTCCAGAACATGAAAACATTGCACTTCATAGATCCCGCCTCAGAAGTCGTGCTTCCGCAGGTGACCCACCAAATTTATCCCGTAACCACGGTTCATCCGACAACTCATCCGGCGGACGTGTAGTGGTGGTCACGATGTATTGAAACAGCGGCTGACCTTCCCCCTGTTCGAGATTGCGCACCAAATGGAACAAACGATGGTAGACGCTGAGTCCAAGGTCAGCCTCTCGCGGGCTGTCATGGATCAGGAAGGCTGGCAGGCGGGTGCCGCCTTCGATGCTCAAGCACATCACGGCCAGATCGAAGGCGATAACTTTCAGGGAGTCGATGGCGGCTGTAGAGCGGTCGCCACCCAATTCGACCCATAGCTTTAGTCCGTTTCCGTCGAGAGTGATTTTGCCGCCTGCGTTGTGGCCGACCATCTCGCGGATGATGGCATCGAAGAAGCGAGACAAGCGGCTGAATACGTCGGCCTGCGCATCGCGAAAAGCTGTGGTCAATGCGCGCTTCTTCTCGATTTCACCGGCCAGTGCTTCAGCGCTGGTATGCTTTTCCTCCTGCGCCAGCAGATATTCATCCAAGCTGCTTGCCTCGGCTATCAATTGTTTGGTCTTGCCCCAGGCATCGGAGCGCGCATCGCGGCTGTGTTCTATCTCACGCACTTGCTGACGCAATGCTTCTGCGTGGGATTGCGCCGGACTCAGTTCCTGCGTGATCTGAACTTTCCGTGCTTGATTGGCCTGAAGTCGGGAGTTTTCCTCTTCCAGTTCTTGATTGAGCTTTTCCAGACGTTGCTTTGCCGCTTCCAAGTCCGGCAGCTTGTCCGACAACTTGCAACCCTCGGCCCGTGCCCTGCTGATTGGCACATCGCAGACCGGGCAGAGCGGAGTTTCATGCTGGTCTATCTCAGCCGAAATACCGGGGCGTTCCCCTCTGATGCGCCGCATCAGTCCTTCGATTCCCGGAATGCGTGCCTCGATTACGGCCAGTTCTCGTTTCAGGGACTCGGCCTGCTCTCTGGCTTCGTCGGCTTGCGCACGCAGGGCATCAAGGTTCGAGACATCCACCCCCGGCGCAACAGTCGCCAATCGCGCCAGTTTTGCCTTGGCTGCTTGCCGTAGCGGCTCTACCGCCAAGCGCCCCGGTAAAAGTTCGTCCGGGTTCAGGCCGAGTTCAGCAATAAGCCGCGCACGAAGTTGATCCGCCTCCCATACCTTGCGGGCGGCTTCTTGCGAAGTTGCGTTCTGCTGATCCACCATCGCGCTGATTTCGGCACGCAGCTTGTATTCCTCTGGAACGATGGCACCGATCAATGCCCGCAATGCATCCAGAAGTTTAGGCGACGATAAGCCGCGCGCCGGGGAATCGGAATCAGAGTCTGAAGACCGCCAATCCAGCACCTTGTCGAAACGGCACTCCTGATCCCGCGATAGCCAGGCCAGCGCCACCAGCCACGCTTGCAGCGGATGCTCAACGGGAATCAGCGCCACCACATCGGGAGTAAGAATCTGGCCCTCTACCGCTTTCAGAAAAGGTTCGATCCCGGTGGCGGCATAATCACCCGCGAGCAATTGTTCCAGCCCTGCATCGGGCACCGCGTAGTGCTGGCGACCGCCGCCGATAGGCCGCAACACCGCCCACTGAATGCCGCCGACCATCACCTCTGCACCGACTATTCCCTCCGGGAAAGCCAGCCCGATGCGGAAGCGCTGATCGTCAGGGGAGAAACGATCCTCGCCCAACACATAGCGCAGCAAGCGGCAGAATAAGGTTTTGCCGCTGCCATGCCCCAGAACGCTTTCGGATTCCTGAGTCGTTCCCCGGTCGGCAGGATCGGGTGACCAGATGATGTTGAGACCCGGACGCAGCTTAATTTCACGCAGCAATGTTCCCGGTTTTTCCCATATCACCAGACGACGAACCCAGAATCGCGGCTCCGTGCGACCCGGCTCGGGTTTGATCTCCACCCCGGAGCGCGGCAACAGATCAAGCTGCCCGGACATTTACCCACTCCCGCAATGCTTCAGGCACGGACTCGGCGACCATATCAGCGCCCTGTTGGCTCAGAACGCGCAACACCATACCGACCCGCCCTTCAGGCCAGTGATCTTCTGTCGTGTAAACATTCAAACCAGCCCCAGGTGCCCAAGTCTGGGCAGTGGTGTCTTCGATCATGCGATCCAGAGCGAGCAGACGCCGCACCGCATTACCCCATGCATGATCCGCCGGAGGCTGTAACTCGGCAACACCGACAGCCAACGGCTCGGCTTCAGCACCGATCAAACGCTTCCACTGTGCGGCCTCATCGGCAGATAGCGATGGCGTCAGTAATCTGGGTCGCATGGCGAGCAAGGCTGCCAGCCGGATATCGCGTATGGGCATGGGGCCGCCAATGGCTTTGAGAATCGCCGCCAGCACCACGGTTTCCTCGTTGGCCTGATCCGTTCCCGGCCTCTCCCATGCAAGATCGGCGAAGCGGGATAGCTCGCTCAAGTCGGGCTTGGCGGCAATAGCTGGTAGCGTCGTTGAAACTACATTGTCGAAATCGAATGAATCGCTAACCGGGCCAACTGTTTTAATCTTCTTGGCACGAACCTTTTTCTCGGGTGCCTGCGCCGCAGCCGCAGTTGCTTCCAGAGCGGCGCGGCGATGGTTTTCGGCGAGGAGGCGTTTGAGGACTTCTTTGCGGGCGGCGGGGCTGATGGTGTAGCGGACGCGGTCGTTTTCGGGAAGGGTTTCGACTTCGATGAAATCGTGGCCGAGGTCGAGGTCGGTCCAGCCATAGGCATCGCGGATGGCGAGGTCGAGTTCGCGGTGCAGGCGGCGCAGTTCGAGGATGCCCTGGTAACCGGCTTCGGCTTCTTCAACGGATTTCTTGCTGACTTTGGCGACTTGGACGGGGGTGAGGTCGCGGGTGTGGAACAGGTTGTAGATGTCGGTGAGGCCGAGCCAGAGTTGGCGCATGAGGGCGCGGCGATGTTCGTAATAGCGCTGGCCATCCGCTGATAGTGCTTCGTAATTCTCGGGGTCGGAAAACGATTCGAAGACTGTAGATGGGGTAAATCGTAGCGTAGAACTACCCATTGTCGAGCTACGAAACCAAGCCCATGCATCATGGATATTTGAGCTGTAGAGTGCAAAATCAGCCCACGAATCTTTTGCAATTACCACTGTTGCATCGGAATAAATGAAGTTAGTCGGAACAACCGCTATCGCTAAATGCTTTGTGTGCCGATTTATTACCAACGTGTGCTGGAGATTTCTTACTGCTTGATACAGCTCAGTGGTCGGTCGGCTGAATTGCCACCATATATCCCGCCGTCGTTTATCGTTGTTGACCTTTCTTTCCGGATAAACCCTTTCACGAAGTAAACGCAACAGCGACGGAAATTGCCGTTCGCATGAATCAAGCGATAAATTGGAAAAATAAATGCATTGTCGAGATGGCTGAAAAATAGGGCTACTGTTTATATCGTCACCTATCAGAAACGGGAAAATAGCTGATGCCTCTTCGGGGAATTCACTTTTTAATGCATCTGCTTCTTGGTGGTTCAGCAAGAAACCATCTCCTACAGGCTCAGACCCTTTGAAGCAAATCCCTGCTCTTGAAGTTAGAGGAATTGGTTCAGAGTAGATGTTGTCATCCGATAGATTGCTGTTGATTTCAGCCACGTCTCTACCGTTAAGACAAGCCTTGGGATGTGGACTATCAGAAAGTCCCAGCAGCGCGACATCTACGGCTGCTTTACCAGGCCACCTTTTTGCGGTGAACGCAAAAGTTATTCTGAATCCGCGATCAACTAAGTGTTGAAGACCAGCGATTCTCGAGTCCCCTTGAGCGACAGTGCCCGTACCAATAATTCCTGAGAAACCGCCCCGTCTAAGTAGTTGTGATATCCGCCTTAAGAAATAACTTAAAAGGTCCACTTGTCCTTCTGCTGGGAAAAAATAGTATTTGATGAAAGCATTAAAGCTTGGGCCATATCGAGTTGTGAGTTTCCCCCCACCGAGATACGGCGGATTCCCAAGAATGCAGTCAAACCCACCCCGCCCGATGATTTCCGGGAACTCCAGAAACCAGTGGAAGAAGCGCTTGCGCTCGGCCATCGCCCACGCCTCGGCGGTGGCCTGACCTTGCGGGCTCATTTCGCCTTTCCAGTAGCGCCGGTAGGTGGCATCGGTAACAAATTTTTGCAGGTTGTCCGCCGCCTTGGGCAGGTAGAACTGGGCGATGGGAATGGCGGCGATCTGGTTGAGGAACCATGCGTCCTCGCTCTGGCTGAAGGCAAGGTAGCGAGCCTTCTTGGCTTCGATTTCGTCTGGGGTGTGTTCCGGCAGCGTGGCGAGATCGCGCCAGCCACGCAGAATGTCGTCGAGCTGCTTTTGCAGGCTTGGCGAGAGCGGCAGCTGGCCTGTTTCGTGATCCTTGCGCTCCTGCTTGTTGCGCTTCCTGAGCAGCGCGGCGGTGTCCTTGTCGTCGCCCGGCATGGTGGCGAAGGCTTCGTCGGGCACGCCGCGTTCGGCTTCCTCGCGCCTTGCAAAACCGACGATGGCGTTGCCGCATTTGATGTGGTGGTCGAGGAAGTTGAGCGGTTCGCCGGGGCTGTGGGCTTCGAGCCAGAGGGCGACTTTGCAGAGTTCGACGGCGAGCGGGTTCAAGTCCACGCCGTAGATGCAGTTACGGATTACATCGCGGATGGCACTGCGGAAGGCAGATGGCGAGGGCTGCTCCTCGCCGGTGCGGACGATGGCGAGTTCGGTGGCGATGCGGCGCGCGGCGGCGAGCAGGATGTGGCCGGAGCCGCAGGAGATGTCGGCGACGCGCAGGTCGAGTAGCGCTTTTTCTGGGTCGGGTGCTTTGAGCTTGTCGGCGATCAGGTAGTCGAGCGAGTGTTTGATGAGGGGCTGGACGAGATCGTCCGGTGTGTAGTGTGAGCCGGTGGCGGCGCGCTGGTCGCCTTGGGCGAAGGCGAATTCGATGGTGCCTTGGTAGTTCGTTTTTACCCCATCCCCACCCCAGCCCTCCCCTTGAAAGGGAGGGGGCGAGGTCGTTTCGAGATTTTCGTAGGTTGGGTTAGCGGCTTTATCGCGTAACCCAACATTGTGCGCGTTGAATGAAATGTTCAGGCTCGCGGCACCCCTCTCCCCCGGCCCCTCTCCCGCTTGCGGGCGAGGGGAGAAATTCAGGAAAACAGGTTCGTATTCGAGCAAGCCTTCGTAGACCGAGCCGAATTCTTCGACGTTGAGGGCGGCGTAGTTGACGCGGATGGTCTGGCCGTTGTCGGGATGTTGATAGAGGCCGAGGGCGCGCAGGCAGCCGAGCAGCACGTCGTTTCCCAGCGTGGCGCTTGCCAGCGGGCCGATGGCTGCGGGACTAAACAGGTCGCCTGCCAGCGGGGCAAGGCCGAGCTTGTCGCCGGGGCCGTGAGCCTCGAACAGGCGGAAGGTGGCGAGCATCGCCAGCCAGAGGTCATGGTGACGTTTGTCGGCGAGGTGGCGTTTTTCGGACAGCAAGCGCAAACGTTCGAGGCTGTAGTAGCGGCGGTAAATATCGCGTTGTTGGCTGCTGGCCGAGGACGGGAATACCAGATCACGTTCTTCGATGACGAGCAGGAACAGCAGCCGATAGATCAGGCGCAGCAAGTGTTGGTAGTAGGTTTCCGGCTTCAGCTTGCCATCGGCAATCGACTGGCGCAATTCATCGTTGGCAGGATGCACAAGAAAACCGTTGGCAAAATCACGGATGGCTTGTTCAACGGCTTTGCTCAGCCCCTCGCGAATGCGCGCACCGGAGTCGAGGGAATCCTGATGGTAGCGCTCGATCAGGCTTTCCGCTGCGGCTTCGGCATTGGCTGGTAGACGCGAAACGTGCAGCAGGCGATAAAGAATGGCAAAGTCCGCAAACAGGCCGTCGCCGAAAATGCGGTCGAGGTCGAATTCCAGATAGCTGAGTTTGATGAGCCGGGAGCTGTCGCGCAGCAGGCGCAACACGCGACCGTTGGTGACAATGCCATAGAGCTCGTCGTGAAGATTGAGGTATTCCTGCACCAGGGCATGGGCGGACATGCGTGGTGCGCCGATGTGCGTGCGCTCGGGCTTGCGATCCAGTCCGGCGGTTTCGCGGGCACCGACGATGTGGATGGGGGTGTTGCCGCGATTGGTGACACGGTGGGAAATGGCGTAGGTCTTGCCGTTTAGTTCAACCCCCTTGGCCTGATATTCGAGCTGGTAGCCGAGCAGGCCAAGCAGCGGCGTAATCCATTGCTGGCGGGTTTCGGTGGTCGCCGGGGAATCTGGCCGGAGCGTTTCCAGCTTGCGCTGGAAAATGCGCCAGTAGTCTTGCGCGTCAGCCCAGGCGCGGGCTATTTCGTCTTTTACCTTGTTGCCGGTGTCGAGGCCGAAATCGGCAGGGCGCTGTCCGGCGGCATCGTCGAGATGGTCAAGGATGTCCGGTGAGAGGATCGCGCCTTCGATGCGGATGCTGGGGTAATTCATGCCGCGCCTTCATTCAACGAGGCGAGCAGATTCCGGCCTTTGTCGGTGATGCGATAGCGTTGCTTGCTACTGGTCGGCTTGTCCGGGATGGTCATTTCCAGCAGGTCATCGGTGAGCAGCGGCCTGAGAACCTGGTTCCGGAACTTGGTGCGGTCGGCGCGCCCGGCAATCGCCATCAGGTCGGCAATCTCCATATCTGCCAAGCATTTGCGCAGGATGTCGACTTGATGCCGACTTAGTGCCAACTTGGTGCTGCCGACTTCGCCTGCCAGCGCCGTCTCGCCAATGCCGATTTTCTGGGTAACCCCACTCTCCGCCCTTGCCGCAGACTCCGCCACCTCCAGTGCCGCCGGATGGATAGGCAGCCGCACCATGAAGTAGCTGTGATCTTCGTCGAACTCAAATTCTGCGAGTGGGGAGCCATTCTTTTCCATGGCTTCCATGATTTTTGGGATGCCGGTGGAACGGCCCTCGGTGAATTCCAGTTCCTTCAGAAATTCGCCGATGCGGCGATTGCGATAACGCCGTGGCTGCGCGCGACCGGCGCGCAGTTGCTCCAGCCGCACCGAACGATCCGGCCCCGGGTAGCTGATGACAAACAATTCTTTGTACTCAATGCGCACCTCGATGGGTTCGCGCGTATCGTATCCCCGGTGGTAAACCGCGTTGACGACGGCTTCTTCGATGGCATCGTAAGGGAAGTTTTCTACGCGGGTCGATTCAGCTCGTCCGTGATGCTTGATGACGGTTTCGGTGATCAGGTTGCGCTTGATGTAATCGAGCGCGTCGCGGGTCATGCGCGGGATCGGGCCTTTGAATATTTTTTCCGAGAACTTATTTCCGCCCGGCCCCTCCTTGGGAAACCAGACGACATCAATCTGCATGGCGGGAAAGAAGCGCCAAGGCTCCGGGTTGAACATCATCAGGCCAACATTGAGAGGCATCGGCATCTCGCTCGGCCCACCGATCACACCCATTTGACGACCCAGCTCAAGCAATGAAAGATTGGGTGCCTGCACGGCCAGATCGCTGCCCACCTGTTGCAGATATTCTTGCATCAGTTCGCGGGAAAGATTTTCCACTTTGGCCTGCTGGTTGACGCGGTCGTCGTGGGGGATGGTGGCCGCCAGCGACATGAGCTCGGTTTCGTCCGCCCCCTTGGCGCGTATGGTGCTGGAGCCTTTGCGGATGTAATAGGCGTAGTCCCTGCTGTCTTTGCCCAGACTGACTTTCGCCTTGTAGGGGCGCGTCGGTCCGCCCAAAGCCCAGAGCACCAGAACATGCCGCCCTTCGATTTCCACGGGCACGGCAATGGGGTGGTAATAGGGAGCGATGGCATTGAAGCCGAGATGGAGCAGTTCCTTCTGGATAGCATCTATTTGCGCGACATCAATGCCGACGGGGGGCAGCACGGGGCGACCGTTTTCTTCCTGAATGCCGATCAGGATATAACCGCCGCCCAGATTGTGAATATCGTTGGCAAATGCACAGAGGGTGTGCAGAACGGCTTCGGGGTTCCAGCCCGCCTTGAATTCGAGGCGCTCCCATTCAACGGGTTTGCCGTTGAGGAGATCGTTGATATTGATGGGAAGCGCCATACCTTAATCCGGCAACAGGATGTAAATGCCGAGGAGATCCATCGGCAACACGGGATAGACTACCTGAAAACGCTGTTTATCCATAAGGGCACTAAAACGTTCGTGCGCTTCAACGAGGCGCTTGGACTGCTGCTCGGCAATCACGCGGAATTCATCGTCCAGATTTTCGAGCAGCTTGAGTTCGTTTTCCAAAAAACTGGCGCGGGCCTGGGGCGAAAGGTCGGATGAGGCACGCGCATCTGTCAGAACCGCTTTGGCTTCGGCGTGGTCGAGAAACTCTTTCTGCTGCGGTGTGCCGCGCCAGCCCCAGAGCAACATTTCCTCTGCGACGATCTGGTGGTTGAGCTTGGCTTGTTCGATGACATTGCGGCAGCGGAACAGCAGCAGCGTGGTTTTGATGCTGACATGCCGGGTGCGGACGACGGCGGCGCGGGCGGCTCGTTTGTCTACCCGTGCCAGGGTGTTGGCCATGACGAGCTGGCATAGCTGTTCGACGAAACGATGGTTGCGCCCCAGATAGTGATAGCCCTCCGGCGTTGGCGAGAGAAAGCTGACCTTGATTGCGTCACGTTGGGCGCCATGTCTAAGGTCTGGGGCGGGCAGCAACTCGCGCAGTTGCGGGGGCAGGTTGCCCAGGACGATACGGTAGCCCTTGTTGTCCTTGCTGACTTGGACGCCGAGCAGGTTGTTCAACGCGGAGGTAACGAAATCTTCGACCGCGAGTGGGTCGCCAATGGCTTCATCTACATCGCGCAGATCGGCCTCGATTTCCTGCGCCTTGATCGCGTTCTGGGCAAAGATACCGCGCGAAATTTTTTCCCGCTCGGCGGCTTCTTCCAGCTTGCGCGTGACGGTGGCGCGGGCAGTCGTTGCTTCGTCAAACTGGCCGAAGTCGAATTCGATCTGGTTCTTGCCGACGCGCTTTTTTTCGATGTGGCGATTGGGGTTGAGGAGCAGCGCCTGGGTGATGGTATCGATGATGCTCTGCGAATCTTCTGGAAACGGCACGTTGATGCCCGTGGCGCGCTTGATCTCGCGCACCTTGCGCAGCAGGACTTCGAGGACGATGCCATCAATGGGATTGTCCGCACCGTAAAGCAGGCAGGCTTTGACGGTGGGCGCCATTTGCCCGAAGCGATCCACACGGCCCTCACGTTGTTCCAGCCGGTTGGGGTTCCATGGCAGATCGTAGTGCAGCACCCCGGTGAAGTGCTCTTGCAGGTTGATGCCTTCGGAGAGACAGTCAGTAGCCACCAGCACTCGCAGCGGCGACTTGCCCATTTCTTCAATACGCTGCTTGCGCAACTCATCCGGCAACTCACTGGTGATGACTTGCAGATCGAGCTTGGGAAATTTTTTCTTGAGCACCGGCGCGAGTTGTTCGCCGACATATTTTGCCGTGGCGATATAGCGGCAGAAGATGACAGGGTTCAAACCGCTATTCAACCAGTCGTCGAGGATCAGTTCGGCTGAAGCCAATTTATGGTCTTGCTTGATGTTGCCTAGCTGTTCGAGTTGCTTGGCAAACTCGCGCAGCTCCTGCCGCTGGCGCTGTGTCCAGGCGTTGCGTTCGACGATCTGGGTGGGCGTGTTGTCGCTCTCGGCACCGGACTCGGTATCGCCGACTGGGTTTAGCTCCAGTTCGAGGGTGACCGCATCGCTGGATTCGTCGCCAGCAGGCGAGGCCAGGTTGGTGAGACGGGTATTGAGCATCTCGATGCCCGCAGCAGGGCTGGACATGACACCCCGCAACAGGGCAAGTGCGGTCCAGTAATGTACGCGCCGGGTCTCGCCGCGCTCTGGATCAGGCGCAATCAGGCGACGGGCGAAGTCGATAATCTCTTCGAAAAATTGCTGGTAGGCGGACGAAAGTTCGCAGGGCCACTCAAAGGCATCACGTTTAGGAAACGGCGTATCTTCTCCCAACCATTTTTCGACATCACCGCGCTTGCGCTGCACAAAGTATTTTGCGAGTTCGCGCCGTTGCTGTTGAGTTGATTCCGGAATATCCAGCCCCTCGAAGTCTTTGCGTAACAGCCCAAGCAGAGACTGAAATTCCTCGGGCTTTCCGCTGTGCGGGGTGGCCGTGAGGAGGATGAGTTGCTGTCCCGATTTTTCCGCGATGCGGCTGATCAAGTGATAGCGCTGTTGCTGGCTCGCCGAGGCACCTGCCGGACGAGCGTTGGTATGCGCTTCATCAACGATCACCAGTTCCGGGCATTGTTCGACGAACACGTCGCGCCGGGTATCGGATTTGATGAAGTCTATGCTGATGACCTGATACGGGTAATAGTCGTAAACGCTGGTGTCGCCCTGAATCTGGCGATCCAGCCGCGCCTGGGTATTGGAGCGGATGATGACGGCTTCTATGCCCAGCTTGGCGCGAATCTCGGCCTGCCATTGTTCGCACAAATGCGGCAGGCAGATAACAGCAAAGCGCTTGATCTTGCGGCGCTCCAGCAATTCCTTGACGATCAGCAGTGCTTCGACCGTCTTGCCGACACCGACATCATCGGCGATCAACAGGCGTACCGATTCCTGACGCAGCGCCATGATGAGCGGCACCATCTGGTAGGAGCGGGGACGGAAAGAAAGTTTGGCCAGCGCACGAAACGGCCCCGCGCCATTGCGAAAAGCAAGTCGTGCCGAGTCGTAGAGCAGGCGGGCGGAGCTGATATCCCCGAGGTCGTCGGCAGCCGGTTCTGCAAAGCGTGCATCGGCGGGCCGATCACTTGCTATGGCGAGCGGCAAATAGATGCCTGCGATCTCGTCGTCCGAACCGCCGAGCGGCTTGACGACCAGAAGATCGCGGTCTTCCGAGGGCAGCACGATCCAGTCGCGCCCGCGCAGGGTGACGAGCTTGCCGGGTTGCAGGGATGCTTGAGAAAAAGTCATCGCACCTTTCTGAAAATGTCTGGCCGGGCCGCTACTTTGGCAGCGAGGTCATCAAGGTAGTGATAGACCCATACTTCATCACCTTGCGCCCTGATGGCTTGGCGCTTATGTTCGTCATCAGACTGCACGGCAGGTTGATCGTGGGGAGTGCCGTCACAGAACACCCATAATCTGGGCTCGTAATAAAAATCCGGCTGAACGTAAAGTCCATCAACTCTCTTTTGTGCAGCATCGGGCAGGCGCAGGCCATTCTGGTAGAGATAGTTGATAAATTTGCGCTCGGTAGATGAGCTGGGATCAAGGTTGCGCAACAGAGATTGGTATTGATCCTCGTAACTGCCGAAGCCAGTGTTGGTTTGTATCTCGATAGTGCAGATGCGCAATTTCTCCAGCGCATCCTTGATGAGATGGCGATCAATGATTTTGTGATCGCGCTGGTTGTAGTAGCTGAGCAGATCGTCGTAACTTGCCGGGGCTTTGTAATTCACATCGTCGAAGCGACACAAAGCAATCGCTTGTCCGATCACTTGGTGGAATACTTCAATGTCATCTACAAACTGGGACAGGATGCCCAAGCTGCCTTCGGACGCTTCATAAATAAGGATGTTCGGCGCTTCCGGTTCGCCGATAGTGACCACGCCTATTTCGTTTGGCTCCACTTGAAAGACCCGCTCAATGGCTCGCTTGATGGCGTGTTGCAGGGTGATGACCCCATCCGGTTTCAGTCCCAGCGGTTGAATAGGTTCGATGTACAGCGCATCTGCCAGATTCGATGTCCACAGTTTGACCAGACGAAATTCTTCTTTAATGTTGCTGTCGGCATCCGGTATTGATGCGCGCCAATCACCAGAAATCAATCCAATCGGAAAGCCCTCGTTCTGTTGGGCGCGCCACTTGGTGTTGACATGAATCAGGCGTGCGGCCGGAATGTAACGCAAATTGAGCATGGGGTTTTCAGTCGTTTTCGCGATGGCTTTACGCACACGATCAATTTGCCCGCCGTCAACCGCGAAGTAGGTGCGTATTTCAAAACCTTTTGAAATACGCTCTTCTTCTTCGCAGGAGATGCGATCTATTTCTTCGGCTCGGGACTCGGCCATTTCGATCAAGTCATGCAGATGCTCTTTCGCCGCATTGTCGGCAAGATCAATTCCGGAGAACGGGCAGACGCTATTTTGCAGCGCATCCCCTGCCATGAAATAGCCGGTTTTACTGCTGATTTTGGCTTCTGTCAGAGCTGATTCTGCATCCTGGATGACCAGTTGGCAGACGCGGTATTTGCGGCCATTGTGGTAGATGGTGTTTAACGGCCCGAACTCGCGCAGGGCAATTGATCTCGGGCGCGAAACAAATTCGCCGGAGGAGTCTCCGGTAGGCAGAAACACGCGTATGGGCAAACGTGTGAAATTGTAGCCGGGGAGAAATCCTTCGGAAGCCAGATAGCGGTAGGGATAGAACTCGGACAATTCGCTTGATCGTCCGGCCAGGTCGTTGCGCAACAGGTCAAGTTGCCGCGTGGCTTGATCCTGGTTGCGCTTGTGCTTGCGATATTCGTCGCTGCCCAGGCTGAGCGTGCCACTTTCTATTTTCTGGGTGGCACGGGTGAGAATAATTCTGGCGGAACGATAAAGTTTTCTCCAGCGATCCAGTGACCGGTCCAGATTGTCCGAAATTTTTGACAGGTTCTGATCTATCCATTGGTCTGAGTACCATGTTGATCCGTTTGCTTCCAGTTCATCCTCAAAATCGTGGATCACGCGCTTGAAAGTGGACTTGATGTCACCGAATGTCGCGGCTGACATTTCGAGGCCGGAGCACACCTCTTTGGAAAGCGGCATTTTGTCGTTATCGTCAACGACCAGCTTCATGATGGATGGCTTGCCTGTCCCAACATCATTTAGACCCGGCATTCCTATTTCCGATGCGACGAGTGCATTGAGGTGTGAGGCGAGAAGTTCGCGGTTGCACAAATCAAGACGCGGCGCCATAACCGCGCCCGCGACTAAGGCCGCCTGCTCATTGAAGTAGTGCCGGTCATGCGGTGAGTAAGTGGAGCAATAGGTGAATACCAATGCGGCTTGCCCACTCCGTCCCGCGCGCCCGGAACGCTGTGCGTAGTTGGCCGGATTGGGTGGCGCATTGCGCATGTGGACGACGCTTAAATTGCGAATATCAATGCCCAGCTCCATCGTGGGCGAACAGAACAGCGCACTGATCTTTCCCTCGCGGAATAAGTCTTCCCGCTCGATGCGAACGTCGGTGCCGAGCTGTCCGGTGTGATCTTCTCCTCGCTGGCGTTTAACCTTGGAAAAATCTCTCAAATACAAGCCTTGAAAAAAGAGATTCGGCCCCGGCGCTTGATCCTTGTATGAGCGCTGCTTGATGACATCGGCCTTGACGGTTTTTTCATCTCCCAGCTTCCAGACGATTTTGTCCAAGCGGAGGCGGTAGATTGGAACCGGCTCGTTCTTCTCATTCTTGGCCATTTGCGACTTCAGGAAATCCGCCTGCTCAAGCATGGTCATCAAGCGCTCGATAAAGGTGCGGTAGTTCGGTCCTTTGAGGTCGAGATCAATCTCATTCTTTTTGACGTAGAGCTTGACGAATTTTCCGAGCGCACTTGCCGGCCCCATGCTTTTTGAAAAAAGTCGGGCAGACTTCTGTAATGGGTCGTAACGAATAAAGAAGGGTTCGCGTAGCTCTTCGTTTCGATCAAGCGTCCAAGGCGAGCGCAATTTTTCGCGGAAGTGTTGCTCGTTTTCCTTGATCTTGGATTGGGTGAGGTAGTTTTCGCTATGAATCGCGAATTCAAGCCTGAAAAAATCAAGGATCGTTGAAATAAAATCCTTGCGATCTTCTACCGATAGCTCGCCAAGCAACGGGAATCCACTCCATATCTTGTCAGCCGCAATGTCTTCAAGATTGGCGTAGGTAACTGTCAGCAGCGCGCATTGCTCCAGGTTGGGCAATACGATACGCCAGCTTCGCCTGAGATCGGCAATGGTGCGATACAGCAAATAGTTTTGGAAGCACCGTTCATATTCTTCGCGAACAGAACCGAATTGTGGCTCCTCTTTACGGTTACCATACTCGGTGAAAGGGACAGCCACGGCTTTGAAAATAGCCTCGCCTAGAGTCGCGTAATTTAGCGTTTTATCCGGCGAAAGTTCGAGCGCTTTGCGTATGCCAGCCCGCAGTCGGACGACTTGAACAAAGTCATTGAAGTGGCCTGCTTGCAGCGCTGCATCCTGTCTGTTATCGGTGAAGCTGAGAAGCTTTTGATCTTCTTGGCGATACCCGGCATCGCTCAAGCGATTGAGTATGGAAAACGCCGTAATCGTTGTGGAGGTGCTGCGGCCCTCGCTGCCCAGCTTGGTTAGCTTGGTTCCTTCGTTGGTCTTGGTGTCGTAGAAGATGCCCGCAGTCGGATCGAATAACAACGGCGCTTTCATAAACCAGCCCCACCATTTCAGCGGCTTCGTTTCGGAGCACACGCCGAATTCGTTGAAATACAACTTGGTTGGGAGGGATGCTTTCTTTTTGGAGTCTGCTACTGGACCGGTTTTGGTTTGGCGCACCCAAGCTTCTGGAAGAAGCTCAAGGTCTTCCAGTGGATCCCAAATATCCTGGCCGATGATGAGGTATCCGTCAGTTGCTTCTGAATCTTCATTCGAGCTTGCGCGAAACTCTCTGGGTTCAAGACGATTGCCTTGCTTCGACACACAGATAAATGCGTGCCCACTGGCACGCGAAAACACATTGGGGTAGATCAGTTTTTTGTCACCATCATCCACCTTATAAACACCCGGTTCGAGTGTGATGAAGCGATTCTGGTCTTGATCGAGAGTGGTATAAACGGAACCGGTTTGAGAAATAAACTGGTGCAATTTGAACGGCAGTTGGGTGTAGCGCTGACCGCTGGATTGCGTTTTCTGATTAACGGCACTGATCCATTGCAAAATATTTGTCAGAAACTGCTCGCATTGATCCGTCGGCTTGCCTGACGCATCCGCGAGCAGTTCAGCAATTTTTCTCAGGCATTGCGGCTTGCCCCGGACAAGTTGTTCTTCGCGTTCTTCCAGAGCAACCGCGTTTTCCAGCCAAACGGCAACGGGGTGAGATTTAAGCGTATCCGCATTACCATCGAGATCAACTCCAGAATCAATCGCGGAAGCCAATTCTCCCTGCTCCGGCAGACGATCTTTGAACTCAAGTGACCGGGCAAGCGTTTCATTGATAATTTGATTGGGCTGGAACGGCTTGCCAAACAACTTGGTTGCAACCTTGGCCACCTCGGAGCGTTGCTCTGCCAGTGAGCCAACTGACACCATGGTGGCCGATGTTCCGATGCAGACAACGGGCTGAATGCACCTTGCGCGGATGCGGCGAATCAACAATGCTACGTCTGCCCCTTGCCTGCCTCGATAGGTATGAAGCTCATCGAAAACTAAAAAGTTGAGATTCTCGTAGATGGCATCGCGAATGGGACGCTCCCGCAGCCGGGTCAGGAGCAACTCAAGCATCATGTAATTCGTTAAAAGTATCTGCGGCGGGTTTTCGAGCATCTCGGCGCGCCGTTCATCTTTCTCCTGCCCGGTGTATTGTCCAAATGTGATGGGGAATTCTTTCCCTGTGTTTTTTTCGTATTTGTCCTTATAGCGGGTGAACTCATCATGCTGGGAGTTGATGAGCGCGTTCATCGGATAAACGACGATCGCGGTGACGCCCTTGCAACCGGGATTTGACAGCAGGTGATGAAAAATCGTCCCAATGTAAGTAAGCGATTTCCCTGACCCCGTCCCCGATGTGACGATAAAATCTTTGCCCGATGTTCCTAGACGAATGGCCTCTACCTGATGACGATAAAGCGAGTAGCCCTTGAATATATCGCGGATGTCCGGATGCATCTCCCCGGCCTTTGCGAGGTCATCAAGACTGCCAAACATCTCAAAAGAAGGATTGAATTGAAGCAAAGGCTCCGGCCAGAGTTTCCCCTGGCTGAGTGATTTTTCAACAGTATTGCGAATCTCTGGGTCATTAATCTTCAGGAAGCTGCGGATGTAGGTGGCGTAGTCATTGACTATTTCAGCATGTGTTTGAAAAACATTCATGATCAGTTTTTATCGTACGCATAGATCGAGACGCAGGATGGTCTCGAATCCGATGTTGGCGGTGGAGTCGTTATTTTTGCCGTTACTTCTGCCATCAGACTTCCCTGAATTTTTTATTATCGGTCAGCCATGCCGAAGAAACATAGCCGCCAATAGGGAATGCTAGCAGATTTCGGCAATTTACTCGCTTAATGCGGGACTTTCGTAGTGTGAAAACCGAATATCTGGCACAGGAATTTCAGTGAGATTACGGCTCCAGCGATGTCGTCTCGACAATAACCTCGAACTGTTCCAGCACCTCCGGTCGCCGCTGCTTGATGAACCGGGCTACGGATTTGTTTTCCAGCAGTTTTGCCAGATAGCCCCGCGCCAGCACCATATTGAGCACGTCCTGCCCGTAAGTCTGTTCCACCAGTTTGTATTGCCCCTGCACGTTGGCCATTTCCCGCTCCATGCGTGACATCTGTTCCTGGGTGACCCCGGCCCGCTTTTTCAGTTTCTTGCCATCTATCAGCATATCCGCCGGTGTGGCCGCGAGCAGCGCATCGGCATAGCTCGTGGTCAGATTGTTCGCTGAGATCATGAGTTCCACACATTCGACTTGCCGAAGCGGCTTCATCTGCCGCAGCACTCGGGACACATTGGTGGTGAACTCACGATCCTTGAGTAATTCCGTGGCTTCCTCGCAAACGCCATCCAGCAGCGTAGCCTTCTTGTGGATCAAGCTGATATCAACGCCCAGCGCTACCGCCAAGCGGCTGGGTGAAACCCCGCGATCTATGGCGCGACGTATCATGTAATGCTCTTGGATCGTCGAAATCCGGTTGATACGGGTGTTGTATGTATAGCTCTCATCGTCCTTGGCTATCAGGCAGGGCGCATCGGTATAGCCCAGCTCGCGCAGCGCAATCAGGCGGATATGGCCGTCGAGCAATAGATGCTGGCGGGAATCCTCGCTTACGGGTGCTACCGAAAGGGGTTCGATCAAACCGATTTCAGTAATCGAAGCGAGTATCTGCCGGTATTTTCTGGATGTCGCCAAGCCTTCAGGCGTTTTTCGCGATGGCAGCAGATTGTCCAGAGCAACAGTCAGTGTCTCTGGAATAAATCCCAGCGCCACCTTGCTCATGACAGGCTCCCATTGTTCCAGACCCGTTCGGAGAGATATTTCGGCAGGGTGTCGAGTCCTTCCGCGCGCAGGAGATTCACGAAATTTTCGTCCGCCAACAATTGGCGCAGCGCGCCGATGACAAATAGCAGGCGTTGCTGGACAAATTCAGCTTTCTTGACCATCAGTTTCTGGCGCTCAACTTCGCGCTGATAGGTACGCACCAAGCCGGAAGTTGATGTGTCTGCCCGCTTGCGCGGGGCCGCCTTCGAGACGGTTCGCCCCAAGGTCTGTCGTTTCTCGATGATGCGCCGCACTTCCATCAACTGTTTGCCGCGCAGCTTGCCGGACTCATAGGCGTCCTGCAGCCCGGACTGCAAGGCTTTGTCGTCGTTGCCCGCGCCGACAATGGTGAGTGCTGCGTTGAGCGGGATGTGACCTTTGCCAACCGCAACCAGCAGCCGTTCCTCGCCTTGCTCAAGGAGAGTGAGGATGCCCTGCACGTATTGCATGGTCAGCCCGGTCTTGGCGGCGATGTTCTTGGGTGTGTAGCCCTTGTCCTTGAGTTGCCCGATGCCAGCCAGAATTTCCAGCGGGCGGCTCTGGCGCCGTGCAATGTTTTCCGCGAGGCTCATGAGAAACGCATCTTCGTCGCTGACATCAATTACCAGCGCCGGAATTTCGGTTTCGCCAAGGGTGCGAAATGCCGTCAAACGGCCTTCACCGCAAACCAGAAGAAACCGCTCTCCGGAATCAGTAACGCGCGGCGTGACCGAGATCGGTTTCTTAAGGCCAATGGACTTGATGTTGCCCACGATCTCGCCGAACACCTTGGCATTTCGCTCCCGCGGATTGAGGACATCAATCTGCTCTACCGGAATCATGCGTATCTCGCTGGTCGTGTGCCTGGCTGTCATGCTGCCCTCCGTAATCGTGTGCGCGCTGCCATGTTGTAGAGATAATCGAGGGAATCAAAACGGTAGCTCTCGAATTCGATGGCGTTTTGCTCGGCCAGACTGATGCGTGGCAACCAAAAGTCGAGCCGGGGCAGCAGGTAGTAATCCAGCGCCACTTGGTTGGCATGGTCGAGGCGCACGGCGACCGTGATGTCGGGGCACAGGCTGGTGTCGAATCGCACCTTCCAGCGGTGACTGCCACTGTCGTGAGTGTTACATCGGGAAAGTACCAAAGAGACGCTGAATTCCCCATTGACGCGCAGGATGTCGGTGGCCGGATCGCGCACGACCGTGCCGCCGATGGCAGCAATCTGAGCCTCGGTTTGGGCGACAATTTCCGGGTGCATCTGGCGCAAGAAATGATTTACCTCCAGATAGCGGTAGTCGCGGTCAGGTGTAAAACCAACCATCTGGTAAGCTCGGATCAAACTGCCAAAGCGGTTGGAATAGACGGCAGCCGACGGCATTCCCTCTGCTTCATTGATGATTAGGCCGGAAAGAATTCCCTTGCTTTGATAGAGCTGGCGCAAGCGTTCGATCAGATTCTCGTCAGTGTAGCGATGTGTCCGGGCACGAATGATGCCCTGAGCGGTATAGAACACCTCGGGCGGAACGATAGGCTCGAAAGCGCCTTCTTTCTTGATCCACATGTCCGGGGTGTTCTCCACCCGGACTTTCTTGAGCTTGAAGGAGGTGCGGTTGAAAATGTTGTTGCCGATATATTTCTCGTTGGTCAGCAACTCATGGACGGTGGCGCGCGTCCACTCCCGGTCGAGGTCGGTGCGCACCTTCATGTCGTTCAGCCGGGCGGCGATGGCCGATTCAACCAGCCCCTCGTCAATGAACCAGCGATAGATCAAGTTGACGATCCTGACTTCCTCCTCAGGGCCGGGCATCAAAATGACGCGATCCGTTTGCAGGCTTTTGTGTTCGCCGCGAGTCAGTTCGCTCTTGATCGAGCCATGCTGGTCGAGGAGGACGCGCCGCAATCCGTAGCCCGCAGGGCCACCCTGGCGGTAGCCCAACTCAATCAGCCGACACTGGCCAGCAAAAACTTTCGCCGAAAGTTCCCGGCTGTATTCTCCGGCCATTGCCCGTTTGACACCCTTGACTATAGTGGAAACTGGCGAGCCGTCATTTTCAAATTGCTCGGCGCAGTAGGTAACCTGGATGCCAGCACGGCGGCAGATATACTCGTAATAGGCGCTTTCGTCGGCATCCTGAAATCGCCCCCAGCGGCTGACATCGTAGACCAGGATGATCTGGAAATCGGCAGCGCCGGTTTCCACGTCCTTGATTAACTGCTGCAAGGAGGCACGTCCTTCGATACTCAGTCCGCTCTTCCCCGCATCGGCGTAAGTCTTGACGATTTCGATACCGCGCCGGGCCGCATATTCACGAATTTTGTCGGCCTGATTCTCGGTGGAGTATTGCTGGTGTTCGGTGGACATCCGCACATATTCGGCAGCGCGAAATATGGATGCCTGTAATGCTGCGCCGTCATTTGTTTCGCCGTTATCCATGTTGCGAAGCCGTCCCTTTGAATTAAATTCCTGGCTCCCGGCTTCACGGATATGGATGCATCATCGCACTTCGCATATATATTAAAGGAATGGCGCGGGGCATCGATGTAGTCGTGTCGAGAGCATTTCGCGCGAGACGTTAGCAGCGGAAATCATCACGGTCTATAGCATCTACTCTTTGCAATCAGTCCGTTTTGTTTCCGGGCTGATCGCTACCGCATGAAATCAAATTGATTTCTACTATCCACGCATCCCTCTTTGCAATTTTTGACGCGTCAACGGGTGTAAGCCGGTAAATGCCAGACGGCACAAGGCTTTCCGGTCTTGACGCATCCATCTTTGCAATTGGCGCATCGCGGCGCTTTGCGTTGCGGATTTTTTGCTGCGCGCGATTGCGCTCAACATAGTCAGGATTGGAAGCGCGATATTCACGCCAGTAATTGGGGTTCTGCTCGGCCCATGATTTTGCATGCCCCTTCTGCCCGGCCTTGTAGATGGGATCAGTTTGACGTTTGGCCTGCTGCCAGCGCCGTTTGCGCTCGCGCTGGCACGCGGGCCATGAGCAGATTTGTTGATGCTGGACTTGTGGACGCGGCACGAACTGTCTGCCGCAGATTGGACACCGTCTGCTTGCCATGAAACCTCCCGACATGGCGTGCCAACGATGTCTGTGGAGGTGAACCGGTGAATCAGGATCTCATGAATGCCCTGCTGGAGACTTCCAGTGATTCAGGAGCGTGGAGAAGAACTCGATTTCAAAGTTGAGCACCGGCACGATAACGCCAGAGACGCCGCATTTCAAAATTGAACCTCTCCCCCTGAATGGCACGCCGTTGTTGCATGCATCCCTGCAACTTTTGTTTGAAAGCCGTTTCGTAATCCCGAAATGCGCCTTTTTTGTTCACATTTCAGCGTCAACACCCATCTCTCCACGCCTACCATCCAATTCACACAGTGCCCACCACAGCCTCGACGTGGCTTTCCTAGCTGGGGAAAGCAAACAAACAGCATTCAATGGTGCCGCCCTCCTGAACAGAGACGGGCATATAAAGAAGAGCCGGAAACCAAGCATGGAGCGGGTTTCCGACATGCCGGTGGTGCGTGAAATCGCGTGACACCAGTAAAAACGATCCCGTTATCGCCCGTGGATGGGCCTGCGGCTGACTCACATTTGGTGAGTTGGCCTGCCCCGACCGGCAGCCCGTAGGACGACGACGTTGGATGATGAATACGCTGGCTACTCTATGGCCTGCGCCCTCCCATGGCCTGCCTGCACGGCATCCGCGCCCGCAGCGCGTGAACCAACACTCACCACTCGATTTCGGTCTTTCCGGTGGGCCAAGGATTTTCTTATGGCAGTCGTTATGGCTGTTTGCATTTCAGCTCTACCCAGTGCAGTTCATTAACCGTTCGTGGTGAGCTTGTCGAACCACCACACAAAACAAACAAGGAGATTTTATATGGGAACCCGCAACTTTGATCTCGGCGCACGCGACATGAAAGCCGCCGGCCGCATCGCCCTCGAAGAAGGCATGCGCTCGTTCGCCAGCATAGACACCATGTCCGACCGCTGGAACCTCTTCGTGGACTACGTCCGCGAGCATCACGCCATCGGGCGCATGGAAATGGTTTCGCCGGATGTCGTCATCGAATACGGCTCATGGCTGGCTGACCGGGTGGACGAAGATGAGCTTGAAACCGCCACCGCGCAGAACTATGTGAGCGCGGTCAACCGGGTACTGGAAATTGCGCGCGGCGACCGGCATGTGGCCGTATCGCCCACCCGTGACTGCGGGATTCCGCTGCGCAACGGCATCGCCCTGGACAGACAGTTCGTCACCACCACGGATCATTTCAACTGGCTGAGCTGTTTCGATGCCTCGGCCAAAATCATGGTCCGGTTACAACGGGCATTCGGCCTGCGCTTCGAGGAATCGGCCAAGTTTGATGCGCGCGGCGTGGATGACGCCATCAAGGCAAATGTGCTACCCATCGTCAACGGAACCAAGGGCGGGCGCACGCGCGAAGTACCGATGTGCATGAGCGCACAGTTTGAAACTCTGCATGCGGCGCAACGCTATCAGCGCGGTGGCCGCTCCCTCATCCCGGAGGAAATGTCCTACGCGGAATTTCGCCGCCAGTGCTACCGCATTGCCAACGGGAACGGCATCCGCTTTCATCGGCAGCGCCACACCTACGCCTACCTGCGCTACAAGCGCGTGCTGGGCGCGGATTGCCCAGTCATGGCAGGTGTGCCGCATGGCCAGCCGCACATCGAATGGCTGGCGCTCCAGTTGAAAATTTCCGAGGCCGAGGCGAAGGAGCGGGATCAGAAAGTCCGCGCGCAGATCGCGCAGGAACTGGGCCACAGCCGCATTGAGGTAACCAATGCCTACCTTGGCTGAACAGATACGCCGCCGGGCGCATGTGTATGTCGCACACGGCGGAAAAACCAACCGGCGTCAGCAGGTGGATCGGCTGGTGATTATGGCCAGTTGGATGCAGGCGGAATTCCGGCTGACCGGCATCGAGCAGATCGGCAAGCGGCAGGTGATTGCTTATTGGAAGGCGCACCGGAATATGGCTCCGGCGACGGCTTATGCTTATTGGTTGGCGGTTAAGGTTTTGTGGGGGTGGCTGGGGAGGATGGGAGAGCCGCCGATGCCTCGCCCTCCGACATGAGAAATTCTGCCAATTGCCTGCCAAACTTGCCAACCATGTTCCACTTAATCAATTCATGACGTAAACTTGCAAGCACTCAACCTTTTGCGGAGGCCATCATGCACGCAACCTATCAGCTCAAGCCGGACGAATTGAACGAAAGTTTTTTGCAGGCCATCAAGAAACAATTCAAGAATCAAACCGTCGAAATCGCGGTTTCGGATGTGCCTGCGGCGGAAGCGGCCAACAACGAGCCGCGCAAGGCGGGGGCGCTCAAAGGACGCATCAAAATGAGCGATGATTTCAATGCGCCGCTGGCAGATTTTGCCGAGTATCAACCGTGAAACTGCTGCTGGATACGCACATCCTGCTCTGGTATCTGGAAGGGCATCCCAATCTTCCGGAAACGCAACGCCAGCAAATCGAAGACCGCCGCAACCAGGTCGCGGTGAGCGCGGTCAGCCTGTGGGAAATGACCATCAAAATTGCCATCGGCAAACTCGAACTCATGGACGACCTTGCCACGGTCGAGAACACCCTGCTCCAGCAAGGCATACGCATCCTGCCCATTCAAACCGCGCATTTGCAGCGCTTGCTAGGGTTGCCGTTCCATCACCGCGATCCTTTTGACCGGCTCATCATTGCCCAAGCGCTTGCCGAAGAAATGACGCTGGTATCCGACGATGCCGCGTTTGCTGCTTATCCTGTTTCGTTGCTTCAGGCAGCGAGTTAAATTTACTCGACGCTGCTACCCCCGATAGTTGATGCGCTCACGGTAACGCCGTGAGGTTGTGCGGCTGGAGAATTTTGCCGCAAAAAACGGTGAAAAAGGGGATGAAAAATAATTGTGGCGCTTCACACGTTATCCGCACAAAAAATTTCGCCGGTTACTTCTCGATTGCTCGAAGCATATCTGGCTTGCCCTACCAAGTGCCATCTTCAATCCGTTGGAGAGATAGCTACTGGTAGCGACTACACAACTTGGGCTGCAATGCGGGCAGAATCCTACTGTCGTGACGGTATACAGAAGCTAACGACTGCCCATTCTCTTGAGTTGTGCAGTGACTCTCTCGATGCGGGTCAGTGGAAAAACGCGTCTTGGCATTTTATTCTCGACCAAATTGTCCGAGCACAAGATTGGGAGGCCAGATTTCAGGTTGTACAGAAAATCCCACCAAAAGGAACGAATTCATCTCCCCAATTTGTTCCAATTCGTTTTGTGCCGAACAACAAACTATCCAATTCAGACAAAATGGTGGCGGTCTTCGAGGCATTGGTTCTTGCAAAGTCATTGGGTATAAAGGTCGGTGTTGCGAAAATCGTCCATGGAGAAAAGGGGGCTGTTTTTTCAGTCAAGGTTAATTTGTGGTCGCGCGCCGTCCATAAGGCTATCAATCAAGCTGCTGCCTTGCTGTCTGCGTCCTCGACACCAGATTTGATTCTGAACCGACATTGCCCTGAGTGCGAATTTCTAGATCGTTGCAGGAAGCAAGCAATCGAGAAAGACGATCTCAGTCTTCTCACCCATTTGACGGACAAGGATAGAACTCGGTTTAATGGCAAAGGTCTTTTCACCATCACCCAACTCTCCTATACGTTTCGCCCGCGCCGCCGCATCAAGAGATTGGCCGGGCAGCCCGAAAAATATCACCATGCACTGAAGGCTCTCGCGATACGTGAGCAGAAGATACACGTCGTTGGAAAACCGGAACTGCACATCGACGGCACAATGATATTTTTCGATGTCGAAGGACTGCCGGATCGCGACTTCTATTACTTGATCGGGGTACGATTAGAAAGCAGCAATGGTGTTGAGCGCTATAGCCTTTGGGCCGATTCGGTGCAGGACGAAGAGCGTATCTGGAAGGAGTTTCTCAATATATTGTCTGGAGCCGATCATCCAACCCTGATGCACTATGGCAGTTACGAAACGACTTTTCTAAAAAGGATGTGTGATCGATATGGTGAGCCACCGAAAGATTCCACCATAGACAAGGCAATTGCGTCCTCAGTTAACCTGCTTTCCGTGATTTATGCACGGGTTTATTTTCCGACATATTCCAACGGACTTAAGGAAATCGCTCGGTTCCTTGGTTTTGAGTGGAACAATCCTTTGGCATCGGGTCTTCAATCCATTGTTTGGCGCGCTCGATGGGAAACATCACGCGACCTGTCCATACGATCAAATTTGATTGCCTACAATTCCGACGATTGCGAAGCCTTGAGTCTGGTCGCCCACACTCTCTGGCGACTCTTGGCGGCAGACATTGCTGCAGATAATGATGCGGCAGCACATCCTGAAATCGTTCATGCGGAAGCACTGGGCAAAAACTTGACCTCCAAATGGCGAGCTTTCAAAAGCCCGCTGGCGAATATGGAGCGCATTAACGAAGCTGCTTACTGGAACTATCAACGGGATCGAGTTTTCGTTCGCACCGGCGTAGTCAGGTCGAACCCGAAACGACCACAGCGTACAAGCCGGTGTCGAAAAAAAGCAGAAAAAATAGTTGTGCTCAAAGCTCCTCTATCCTGTCCAGAATGTGGCAAACGGTCGCGTAAAAGAAATCGGTTACTGACCAGAACCGTGCAGGATTTGGTATTTGGCAGGGATAGCGTGAAACGACGAGTAGTTCAATACGTGTTCCAAACGTACCTCTGTCGAAGTTGTGGTCACGAATACGGCTTGCACGAATGGTATCAACATGGGGGGCGAAAATGGGGTTGGAACGTCGTAGCCTACTTTCTCTACCATATTGTAGGTTTACGTATTCCACAACGCACGATGCAGAACAGCTTGAATCGCATGTTCGGCTTTGGTTTGATGCATAGCACCCTGAACAACTTCAAGACAAAAGCGGCTGACCATTACTCAGCCACCAAGAAGGGAATTTTGGAACGGATTGTTCGTGGCGATCTCATTCACGCCGATGAAACACGTGCGAATATCAAAGGGCACTTGGCTTACGTATGGGTTCTGACCAACCTGAAGGAGGTGGTATACATCCTTGCAGAGAGCCGCGAGGGGGAAATTGTCCATACCTTGCTGAAGGGCTTCAGGGGCGTTCTGGTTTCTGATTTTTACGCGGCCTATGACGCCATAGATTGCCCCCAACAAAAATGTCTTATCCACCTTATGCGTGATCTGAACGATGAGATTTTGCACAATCCCTTCGACCAAGAGATGAAATCGATTGCCATTGGGTTCGCTGATTTGATAAGGCCTATGGTAGACACTATAGACAGGCACGGACTGAAGAAGCGTTTCCTACGGAAGCATCTGGTTGAAGTTGATCGCTTCTATAAATTTCTTGGCTGCGCAGATTTCAAAAGTGATGCAGCCTCGAAATGCAAGCAGCGATTTGAGAAAAATCGTGACACACTTTTCACTTTTCTGCGCTTCGACGGGGTGCCTTGGAACAACAACAATGCTGAACACGCTATAAAGGCGTTTGCACGGCTGCGCGACGTAATCTCGGGATCATCATCCAAGAAAGGCGTAGATGAGTACCTGACTCTTCTGTCTGTGGCCGAAACCTGTGAATACCAAGGACTCGATTTTTTCGACTTTCTTCGATCTGGGGAGAAAGATGTTGAGGCATTCGCCTATGGCCGTCACCGATACACATCCCGCGATAATGGGGGGCAAACATCAGGCCATACGACGAAGGGTGAAGCCGTTTTCACAGAAAAAATTGAATCTGAACGGCCAACTGGCTAAAGCCGGTGGGTTGCGACTCAAGTCGGCTTTGTCGAGGAAAAATCTCATCCTGCCGGAGATCCGCTCCGGCTGGTTATAAATTAGGTTATAAAGGTTACCTGCCACCCTCGCCCGGAAAGCCTTGCTGCACCTTGGTTTCTGAGAAACTTCCTCCTACTCAAACGCCATATCGAGTTGCGCGAAACATCTTTTTTCCTACTCATACGCCAAGTCATGAGCCGCGTTTCCCTACTCAACCGCCAATAGCTCCCTAGTCAAACGCCTATAGTACGGCAAAGATTTGAGGCATGGATCGAACGATTTTCGGTGCCATCCTACTCATCCGCCAATAGTCAGCGCCGGACAACGGCAACATGATTTCCGTTGATCTGCCATGACCCCAGGAATCCTGCGTCCACCAGCGTCTTCAAGGCCTTGATAACCACCCTGCGCAGATTGTCGTGGCGGCTGATGGTGAGATCGGCGGCACGCTGAATTTCTTCGAGGGGAAGCGGGTGCGGTTGCTTGTGGCTGGCCAGGTAGCCGTGCAGCCAGGTGGACAGCCCTTCCGGCAACTGCCGGCGTTGCGCCCAGTGGAGGTAGGTGTAATGCTGTCCATGAAACAGCGCCGCCAGTTCCGGCGCGAGCTTGACTCGGTAGCGCGGCAGCGGCTTGCCAGTGCTCTCGTCCTGCCAGCAGAAGGCCGGGATCATGGATAGCGAGATGGTGTGCTTGGTGCGCTCGGCATAGAAAGCGAGGGCGGTGGCCTGCAAACGCGTGAGGCATTTGCGCAGGTGAGTGTAGGTTTCGCCGGAGGGTGTCCATCCGACGGCTTTGCAGAAACTATATGGCGTAAATTCTACGACCGCGCCCAACGTAGTATCGCTGGCCATCTGGATCAGTTGCAGCCAGACCGTGGCATCGTCCTGCCGCAACTCCTCGCCCGTGTAGGTGATGCGCCCCTTGCCGATGATCGCCAATGTTTCCTGCCGCAAATATCGTCGCTTCTGATTGCGGTTGCGCGCGTTGAACAGCGCGCTGCGTAAAAACTCATTCGGTGCGCAACGGATTTCTTCCGGCCACAAGGGAAGCTGGTCGCCACGCATCCAGGCTTTGAGCTGCTGTGGCCGGGAATTATTATTTTTTCGAGTTGGTTTGTGCATGGCGGTTGGCATCCAGCCCGTGACGCTAACTTCCGCCCGCATTTGATGGCGTCCGAAATGTGGCCCTGTAGGACGCATTTCAACGCCTCAATCATGACGCGGTGATATTCAATTCGATTCACGATCAATGTCACTGATGGAGTGACTATGTCGAATTGGATGAGAGGTGATTTATGAACCAGCGGTTGATACGCCTTCCGCAAGTCAAGGCCATGGTAGGCCTTGGCACGACGGCGATTTACGACAAAATCAAGAAGGGTGAATTCCCGAGGCAGATCAAGCTCGGGCGCTTATCCGGTTGGGTCGAGTCAGAGGTGCAGGATTGGATAAACCAGCAGATATTGGCAAGTCGTCTTGAGTCCGCAAATTTATTGCCTCACGCGCAAGCTGCGTGTTGACGATGACCTCTTCTGGAATGTTATCAATCCAGTCCGCCCAAGCTTGCATCATATTCCTGCGTTCTGGCAGGTACTCGGCATGGTTGTAGGCGGCCTTGGTTTTGTTGCCTTCGACGTGAGCAAGCTGGCGCTCAATCCACTCTGAGTGAAAGCCCATTTCGTGCAGCCGTGTCGATGCCGTCGCCCGGAAATCATGCCCTGTCCACAGGCCGGATGGATAGCCCATGTGTTCGAGCGCGCGATTGATCGTGGTCGCGCTCATTACATCATTTGGTCGACGGAAATTCGGGAACAGCCACTTGCCGGCGCCGGTGATCGTCCGTAGTTCTTGCAGCAGCTCCAATGCCTGACGCGGCAGTGGCACTACATGCACTCGCTTCATTTTCATTCGATCCGGCTGAATTTTCCATTCGGATGCATTGATGTCGAATTCGGCCCAGGGTGCCTTGCGTAATTCGGCTGTACGCACAAAGGTGTAGAGCATCAGCTTCATGGCGATGACGGTAGTCCGATTGCCGCCATACTTCGTGAGTTTCGCCTTGAAGTCGCCGATATGCTCGGCAGACATCGGCTTGCTGTGGTTGATCTGCGGGCGCGACAATGCTCCCTTGAGAGCCGCAGCAGGATCGCCCTCGGCACGCAGGGTAACCACCGCATGGCGGAAAATTGCCGAGCACCACTGGCGCAGTTGCATCGCATAAGTTTCTGCGCCGCGTTCTTCCATGACCTGCAGGATGTGAAGCAGATGCGCGGCCGTTACCTTGCGGATGGGCAGCTTGCCGATTTTCGGGAAGGCGTTTTGCTCGATGCAATTGGTTGCCTGCTTGTGCGAGTAGGCAGACCACTTTCCCTTCTTCCGCTCCAGCCACTCCCGCGCGATAGCTTCGAATGTGTTGGCGCGTTCGTGCGACTGGCGCAATTTCTCGGTCTGCTTTTCCTGGGTGGGATGGATGCCTTGCTTGACGATTTCACGCACACGTTCACGTTCGCGTCGGGCTTCGGACAGGGAAACGGATGGGTATTCGCCGATGGTGTAACGACCATCTTTTTCAGGTGTCAGCCAGTAGCGGTAGCGCCAGAATTTTGCGCCGGTCGGACGCACCTCAAGATAGAGGCCGCTGCCATCCTGAAGCACATAAGGCTTCTCGGTGGGCTTGGCTGTTCTGACTTTTGTGTCTGTGAGAGATGGCATACCGGATAACTCGAAATCTTGTCCGGTATCTTATCCGGTTTATTTCAGGCTGTCACCGAAAAACCACGAATGATTGCGAAGTAAAAACCTATATACAGAGCGGGTTGCAGCGTATGTTGCGAATGGCGGCGAAGGCGGGCAAATGTCAGTAGTAGTTGTCGATCATTAACAGCATGCAATACCCATTTCGTTAATTTGTCGGTACATCAAACAGATGCCGGATTTTAACTTAATAGTCCCTTTCAGCGAGTTTCATCATCAATGGCAAGTTACTTGGAGGCCAAGAAAGTGCCAATTTGGTTTGACATATAGCGCGGTGATTGGCATAATCACCGGTTCTGTTAGGAGGGGTTCCCGAGCGGTCAAAGGGATCAGACTGTAAATCTGACGGCTCTGCCTTCGAAGGTTCGAATCCTTCCCCCTCCACCAAGGCTTTTGATTTTTTTGGGTTAGGTGGTTTATTGCTGGGTGGTAGCTGCTTGTTTCAGGTGTTGCGGTGGGGGAAGCCTGCGGGTGTAGCTCAATGGTAGAGCAGAAGTTTTCCAAACTTACGACGAGGGTTCGATCCCCTTCACCCGCTCCAGCTTTTTGTTTGCTCGCCCATGTGGCTCAGTGGTAGAGCACTCCCTTGGTAAGGGAGAGGTCGCGAGTCCGATTCTCGCCATGGGCACCAAAGATTTAGTGCATCAAAGTTTTTATATTTATTATTTTCAACGTTTGACATTGATAAGGAAAAATCATGGCAAAGAGTAAATTTGAACGGACCAAACCGCACGTCAACGTGGGCACGATCGGCCACGTGGATCACGGGAAGACGACACTGA
>Ga0209343_10001065_pt1 | contig 37938 bp, 34 predicted proteins | sample RifCSPlowO2_02_FD_184026 | JGI IMG/M metagenome (GOLD analysis project Ga0209343, IMG submission 184026) | Groundwater microbial communities from Rifle, Colorado - Rifle CSP2_plank lowO2_0.2 (SPAdes) (version 2) | ecosystem: Environmental > Aquatic > Deep subsurface > Groundwater | place...
GACGATTTCGTTCTACCGCACCAAGGTCAAGTTGAAGAAGGAAATCGTCACCCTGGGCGTGCCCGGCGTCGATCCCAACCAGCAGGTCGGCACCTATGTCGAGCCCCAGGACTGGAACGCCCTGATCTCCGACCCCGAGGTGCTGCTGATCGACACCCGCAACGACTATGAAGTGTCGATCGGCACCTTCGAAGGCGCGGTGGACCCCAAGACCAAGTCGTTCCGCGAGTTCCCCGAGTACATCAAGGCGCACTTCGACCCGGCCAAGCACAAGAAGGTCGCGATGTTCTGCACCGGCGGCATCCGCTGCGAGAAGGCCTCCAGCTATATGCTCGGTGAAGGCTTCGAGGAGGTCTTTCACCTCAAGGGCGGCATTCTCAAGTACCTGGAAGAAGTGCCCCAGGAGCAGACTAAATGGCAGGGTGACTGCTTCGTCTTCGACAACCGGGTCACGGTGCGCCACGACCTCAGCGAAGGCGATTACGACCAGTGCCACGCCTGCCGCACGCCGGTTTCCGTGGCCGATCGCCAGTCCGAGTTCTACAGCCCGGGCGTCAGCTGCCCGCATTGCTGGGACTCGCTGCCGGAGAAAACCCGCGCCGGCGCCCGGGAGCGGCAGAAGCAGATCGAACTGGCCAAGGCGCGCAATATGCCCCATCCACTTGGCTACAATCCCCGTCAAACGACCGAGGGCTGACCATGCAAGCGCGCCTGCTGTACGTGATGGACCCTATGTGCTCCTGGTGCTGGGGCTTTGCGCCGGTGCTCGAGTCCCTCGCCGAGCAGGCCGCCGCGGCCGGCGTCGGCCTGGAACTGGTAGTCGGTGGCCTGCGCCGCGATGGCGTGGCCATCGATGGCGCCGCGCGGGTGCGGTATCTGGGCTACTGGCAGGCGGTCAACGCCAGCACCGGGCAGATGTTCAACTTCAGCGCCGGCCTGCCCGAAGGCTTGGTCTACGACACCGAACCGGCCTGCCGGGCGCTGGTCACCGCGCGCAACCTCGCCCCGCAAAGCGTCTGGCCCTTGGCTCGTCTGATCCAGCAGGCGTTCTATACCGAGGGCGTGGATGTCACCCGCGCCAGCGTGCTGGTCGAGCTGGCCGAGCGCGCCGGCATTCCGCGCATCGTGTTTGCCGAAGCCTTCGACAGCGCCGAGCAGCGCGCCGCCACCGCCGCGGACTTCAGCTGGGTGCAGGACCTGGGTATTTCCGGTTTCCCCACCCTGCTGGCCGAGCGCAATGGTCAGCTGGCCTTGTTGACCAACGGCTACCAGCCGCTTGAGGTGTTGCAACCGCTGCTGGCGCGCTGGCTGGAACGGGCAGCCCATGCCTGATCGCCTGAGCTGGGCAGAAATCCGTCGGCTGGCCCTGCACCACAAGAAAGCCCTGCTCCTGGCCAACCTGATCGCGCTCCTGGCCACCCTGTGTAGCGTGCCGATTCCCTTGTTGCTGCCCCTGCTGGTCGACGAGGTGCTGCTGCACGACGGCGATGCGGCGCTCAAGGTGATGGACAACTTCCTGCCCGGCGCTTGGCAAAGCGCCACCGGTTATATCGGCCTGATGCTGGTGCTGACCCTGCTGCTGCGCGGTGCGGCGCTGATCTTCAACGTGCTGCAGGCGCGCCTGTTCGCCCGCTTGTCCAAGGACATCGTCTACCGCATTCGCATCCGCCTGATCGAGCGGCTCAAACGCATTTCCCTGGGCGAATACGAAAGCCTCGGCGGCGGCACCGTGACCACCCATCTGGTCACCGACCTGGAGACCCTGGACAAATTCGTCGGCGAGACCCTGAGCCGTTTCCTGGTAGCCATGCTGACCCTGGCCGGCACCGCCGCCATCCTGATCTGGATGCACTGGCAGCTGGCATTGCTGATCCTCTTGTTCAACCCCTTGGTGATCTACGCCACGGTGTTGCTGGGCAAGCGGGTCAAGCACCTGAAGAAACTGGAGAACGACAGCACCTCGCGCTTTACCCAGGCACTGACGGAAACCCTGGAAGCCATCCAGGAGATCCGCGCCGGCAATCGCCAGGGCTACTTCCTCGGCCGTCTCGGTGGCCGCGCCCAGGAGGTGCGCGACTACGCCGTGGCCTCGCAGTGGAAGACCGATGCCTCCAACCGCGCCAGCGGCCTGTTGTTCCAGTTCGGCATCGACCTGTTCCGCGCCGTGGCCATGCTCACCGTGCTGTTCTCCGACCTGTCGATCGGCCAGATGCTCGCGGTGTTCAGCTACCTGTGGTTTATGATCGGCCCGGTGGAGCAGCTGCTCGGCCTGCAATACGCCTTCTATGCCGCCGGCGGCGCGCTGGCGCGGATCAACGAGCTGCTGGCGCGCAGCGATGAGCCGCAATACCCCGGCCGTGTCGACCCCTTCAAGGGTCGCGATACGGTGGGCATCGAGGTCAGCGGCCTGACCTTCGCCTACAACGAGGAGCCGGTGCTGGATCGGCTCGACCTGAGCATCGCGCCGGGGGAGAAGGTCGCCATAGTCGGCGCCAGTGGCGGCGGCAAGAGCACCCTGGTGCAGCTGCTGCTGGGCCTCTACACGCCCCAGGCCGGCACCATCCGTTTCGGCGGCAGTAGCCAGCAGGAGATCGGCCTGGAGTGCGTGCGCGAGAACGTCGCGGTGGTCTTGCAGCATCCGGCGCTGTTCAACGACACGGTGCGCGCCAACCTGTGCATGGGCCGTGAACGCAGCGACCAGGCCTGCTGGCAGGCCCTGCAAATCGCCCAGCTGGCCGACAGCATTCATGCTTTGCCGCAGGGGTTGGACAGCGTGGTCGGACGCTCCGGGGTGCGCTTGTCCGGCGGCCAGCGCCAGCGCCTGGCGATTGCCCGCATGGTCCTGGCTGAGCCCAAGGTGGTGATTCTCGATGAGGCCACCTCGGCCCTGGACGCCGCCACCGAGTACGCCCTGCACCAGGCGCTCAACCAGTTCCTGCACGGCCGCACCACCCTGATCATCGCCCACCGACTGAGCGCGGTGAAGCAAGCCGACCGGGTGCTGGTGTTCGACGGCGGCAGCATCGCCGAAGACGGCGGCCACCAGCAGCTGATCGCCGAAGGCGGGCTGTACGCCAAGCTGTATGGGCATTTGCAGCACTGATAGAAGCCTCAGCGGGCAAAGGCCGCTTAGCGCTTGGCCAGCGCGGTGTCGACGCCGGGGGGGATGGTCAGCAGGCTGGCGGCCAGCAGGTAGGCGAGTAGGGCGGCGGTGAGGCCTATGCCGGGTCGGCTTCGCTTAAGGTGAGGGGGGCTTGCCTTCCGACCAGCGCTGCAGCGCCTTGATCCGCGCCTGGCTCTCGGCCAGGGGCTTGTTCAGCTCTGCTTCATAGTCTTCCAGCCAGCTGCGCGAACCGGCAATCATCCCGGCCAAGTCGCGCATGCCCAGCTTAAGGGCGGCGATGGAGCTCTGATAACTGCGTTCCTGGCCGATCAGGGTGCGTGCCAGCATCTGCAGGGTTTCCCTATCCCTGCTGCTGGTCTGTGGCGCGGCGGGTGCCGGGGCGGGGGTGAGCGCGGCCTTCTGCTGTAGAAGCAGAAGCTTCTGCTGATCCTGGAGCTGCTTCTGCAGGCTGTCGACCTGCAGTTGCAGGGCGCCGACTTCCTTCTGCAACGCCCGGCTGTTGGCTTCGCTGGGGTGCGGTGTTTCGGCTTGTTTCGCATCGCCTGGGGCGAACAGGGCGACCGATAGCCCTGTCAGCAGCACCAGGGCCAGCACGCCGCCGAGGGCATAGATCAGCAGGCGATTGAGTTTGCCGGCTTTCTCCAGCAGTTCGATGCGCTGCAGGTCGTCAATGACCTCGGCGGCTGCGCTTGCTCCGCCATCGCTTTCGGTTTCGTCGCTCATGCCGTTCACTCCGTGCCGCCGTTGTTATGCACTGCATGCTAGCAGCGCGGCGGCGCATGGCACGGCCTTTCTAGGGGGGGCGAGAATCCGCCCGAGGATTTCCATGGCCCGCTCGCTGGCCGCATCCCAGGGATGCCCTGGGCCAGGGCGATTCATTTTGCTTCTACGTGCTGGCAGCCGGAGGCCAACCAATATGTGCCGCCCGACGAAGGCTGGCCTTAACGACCAAGCGGTGAAATGGAGCGATGATGAAAATATAGGCCCGTCCTAAGCGGTTGGGCAGTGAACAACGGTTGACACAACGAGCTCACGGCCACTTTCTGGTGCTACCCCGGCAGAACATAGAACCGAAACCCTGAAGTTGAGGTGCTTGTCGTCCTCCCCCAGTACGATCTCGGTCTCGCTCGTGCTGTAGATCTTGAAAATGCCAACCCGATTGGCTTTGGCATCATTTGCAAGTGATGCCAGGTGCTTGGCAGTCTTGAGGTCAAAACCTGCAACGATCATGTCTCGCACTTTCGTGAGCCACCCGATCCAAGATGGCTGGTGCGAAAAGATAAACCGGGCCAACAAATCTGGATCGCTGGATGCGCCTATAGGAAGCCGAATCGCAAACGCGTCCGCTAGGTTCGTCGACTTGTAGACGTGGGCGATGCCGGACTGCGAGGGAAGTGCTACGGACGTTACAAGCTTGAATTCGCTGGGCATAGCGGAGTTCCTGAGACCTAACGTTTGGTTAAGGGGCGGGCTTTAGTCCGTCCCGTACGACATGGCTCAAAGAGAAACGCGGCATTGGCGACTAGATACGTTGTTGAGCATTTCTAGCGGCAAGCTACCGTTTTGCCGGTAGGGTGTCCACCGACCGCTTTTGGCTGATTCCGGTCCTTCGTGATCGGCAGCTGTCGACCCTCAAGAGATGATTTTGACCGGCAGCTATTGAGGAACCTGGATGATCATGGGAACAGCCTGCCTTGAAGACTTATTGGTACGTGTGGAATGCATTAACCGGCTGATTCTGACCCAGATCGGTTACCAAGGACATTTCGGTCCAGTCACGTATTGAGGACTGCTCCCAGATCCAAATCCGCTCGATACGCCACGCGGTTTTTCGCGCGGCGATTAGACGACCGCTTCGGGACTACTCCACTAAAGAGCCCAATGGCAGTTCTTGGCCGGTTAGCGACGGCCTGACTTCGACCGTCGCTATGCATGGTCAAACCTCGGTCTGTTCCGCCATCTCCAGGGCGTCATCGACCTCAATCCCCAGATATCGAACGGTGCTCTCCAGCTTCGTATGGCCGAGCAGCAGTTGAACCGCCCGCAGGTTCTTCGTCCTGCGATAGATCAGTGATGCCTTCGTACGTCTCATTGTGTGAGTGCCATACATGGCTGGATCAAGGCCAATGGCTTTCACCCAGCCTTGACGATACGAGCGTATTGACGAGTGGATAGATGGTCTGCCACATCCGACTGCTATCGACTGTGACAGGTAGTCGACCAACACGCTGGTGCCGCCAGTAACTAATCATTAGGCTAAGGCACATTTGGGAGGGGGCCTGGTCGTGCTCCCTCACCCCGCACAGGGAAGTAAACAACATGGATGCAGTACTGCAGGAAATCGATGGACTGACCCCACTGCCTTACCAACGTGAGTTGGTGGCATACCTAAAGAGCATGGAGCCTGAGGTGTGGGCCTGGGGTTCGTCCCTCAGTGTGCAGGAACAGCACAGCAACGACGTTCGCGCCCAGCTGCTGCGCGACACCTACCGCCTAACGCACGCCACCCATCCGCAGGTGTATGCCCTGTGCGAGCAAGCGCTGCACCGCCTGCAAATCGACGCCCCCATTACTGTGTACCAGGCCAACGGCCAAAGCATGAACGCCACGCTGTTTTACCTGCCGGGCGAGGTGCATGTGGTGCTGCAGGGCCCGGTGCTCGACCGCCTGCAGGAGAATGAGCTACTGGCTTTGTTGGGCCATGAGTTGGCGCACTATTGCTTGTGGTCGTCCCATGACGGCGATTACCTCGTTGCCGACCGCGTGCTGAACCACAGCGCCTCCGTCCACATCAGCAGCGCCAGCTACGCCGAGAGCGCGCGGTTGTATGGCCTGCATGTCGAGCTATATGCCGACCGTGGCGCCGCGCTGGCGGCGCAGTCTTCAGCCGTGGCGATCGCCATGCTGGTGAAGGTACACACGGGTATCGCCGAGGTTAACGCCGAGGCCTATCTGCAACAGGCGTTGGAACTGGATGAAAAAGCCGGGCAACTGTCCCAAGGCACCTCGCACCCCGAGTCGTTTCTGCGCTCCCAGGCCATCGATATGTGGTGGCGCCAAGACCCGCAGCTGGACAGCTGGCTGGAACGCCGATTGCGCGGCCCGCTAAGCCTGGCCAGCCTTGACCTTCCCGGCCAAGTGGCACTGACCGCCATCACCCGCGGGTTTATCGCCCGCTACCTGCAACGCTCCGAGCTGCATTCAGAAAAGGTCACCACCCAGGCGCAGCAGTTTTTCCCGGACTGGCAAGCCGACTTTCCCCCGGTGGATTTAGCCACCCTGACCACCGAACATCTCGACGACAGCGTGCAGGAGTACCTGCATTACGTGCTGTTGGACCTGGCCTTGGCCGATGAGGATTTACGCGAACCGGCGCTGGAGCAGGCCGCGCGCATTGCCCACACGCTGGGCAGCCAGGAGGGCTTTTTGAAGATTCTTAAACGCGACATCAAGCTGGGCAAACGTGAGCTGACCAACTTGACCAGCCGTGCGGCCGGAGGTCTCAGCCAATGAACGACCTGACCCCAACCCAGACCTTCGCGCAATTGCTCGCGGCGCAACCCGACACCCAGGGGCCCATCGACGATGTGCTGTTTCTGATGCTGCCGTTGCTGCGCCAAGTGGCGCAGTTGCATGCCTACGACCTGGTAGCGCCGTTAGACGCCAGCAGCGTGGTGCAAGGGCCGAACGGTGCGCTGCAGTTGCTGGCCCCCGGCGGTCAGGCGGCGAGCCAAGCGTCGGCGCGGCTGCGTGCCGTGCAACCTGTTCAGGGTTCAGCGCTGAATATCATTGGCGAGGTGCGGGTGACCCGCGACTCGGAGCGTGGTGTGGCGGTGGATAACCTGCAGGTGCAGGACGACCCGCTCACCCCCATTGAAAAACCAGTGTTTGTGCCGGGCTTTGCATCCTGGGAATTGCTGATCGGCCACCACGATCAGATCAGCGATATATTCCAACTTGGCCAGCTGATGGCCTGTCTGGCCTTGGGCCTGAACTTCAAAGACGCCGAGGACGTGCATCAGTTTGCCGACCATCGCCGCAACCTGTTTCAGCTCGCCGCCCGCTTGAATCCGGTGTTGGCCAGCGTGATTGTCGAAATGACCGAGTTGAACCGCCATCAGCGCGCCACCGACCTGCCGTCGATTATTCAACGCCTGGAACACTGGCGCGATCAGCCAGCCGGGCTGGATGTAGAGCGCGTGCTGGCCGACGCCAAGGGCCCCGGTTCGCGGCGCACCGCCGTGCTGGAGCATTTGCGTGACCGGCTGTTTGATTTGTCGCGGCGCAACCGCCTGCTGCATTTCCGCCCCACCCAAGCCAACGTCAATCTGACCATCGCCAGCGTGCCGCTAGTGATGCACGTCGAGAGTATCCAGGCCAATGAGCTGTGTACCTGGGGCGGCAGTTTTGCCGAGCAGGTGCTGAGCGGCAAACCACTCAGCCTGCAGAAGTGGCTGCGCTTCGATGACCAGCCGTACCTGCCGGCATCGCTGGACAAACTGATTCAGGAAACCCGCCGCGACCGTTCCGAGTTTGGTTTTAGCAACCTGCGCTTGGTGGTGGCGTTTATGCGCTGGCACAACCTCAAGGAAACACCGGAAGAACGCATTCTCTCGCCGCTGCTGTGGCTGCCGGTTGAGCTGGTGAAGAAAAAAGGCGTGCGCGACCAGTACGTGTTGCAGTGCGACGAAAGGGAGGCGGAGTTCAACCCGGTGTTGCGCCACCAACTGCGCCAGCTGTATGACATTCAGCTGCCGGAAACCATCGACCTGAGCAGCACCTCGCTGGCCGAAGTGCATACCGATATCATCCGGCAGATTCGCCAAAGCGAACCCGGCGTGGAAGTTCGTCTGCAAAGCAAACCTGCCATCGAATTGATCCACCAGAAAGCCGTGCAGCGCCTGCAACAGTTCCAGCGCAAGCGCGGCTATCAACGCCCGTCAGCCATCGCCGGGCGCCCGGACTTCAGCTACGAGCGCGACGACTACCGACCCTTGGGCCTGGCGCTGTTCCATAAATGGGTGAAGCCCGCCGCCTCGCCGCTACGCGGTGCCGTGGGTGCGCTGCCGGACGCCAGCCTGAACCAGCGTCATGCCGTGGCCGAAGAAAACAGCAAGCAAAGCAAAACCTACCACCTGCCTGAAGACCAAGGGCACCAGTACGCCTGGGACATCGATCTGACCCAAGTAACCTTGGCCAACTTCAACTACAAGAAAATGTCCCTGGTACGCGACTACGCCCAGCTGATTGATGAGCCGGCCGCCAACGCCGGGTTTGATCGGATGTTTTCCATTGAGCCCCGCGAAGTGGAAGTGGACGTGCCGCCCGCTATCCCCCTGCCCGAGCAGTGGCACGTGGTGCCCGGCGACGCCACGCAAAACGCCGCCGTCAGCCTGGCGCGCACCGGGCGCAACTTCATCATTCAAGGGCCGCCCGGCACTGGCAAATCGCAGACCATCACCAACCTGATTGCCGACTACGCCGGGCAAGGCTTGCGGGTGTTGTTTGTCTGCGAAAAACGTGCGGCGCTGGACGTGGTATTCCACCGTTTGCAACAGAGCGGCCTGGATGAGCTCTGCTGCCTGATTCACGACTCGCAAACCGACAAAAAAGCCTTCGTCAGCAACCTGCGCGAATGTTACGAAGCCTGGGTGGCCAAGCCACAAGTGTGGGACGCCAGCATGGCGCGTCGCACCCAGGCGCTGCAGCGCATGAGCACGCACTTGCAGAAGATTGAGCGTTTCGACCAAGCCATGGCGGCCGTGCCTGCAGCGCTGGCCAGCAGCGTGCGGCAACTGGTGCAGCGTTTGATCGAGCTGCCAGCACTAACCCACGAGGTGGGCGCAGAGGTTCGTGAGCGCTTGCCAAGCTGGGCGGCTTGGCAGGCCAAACGAGAGCTCAGCGAACGCCTGTACGCCATGCTGCGCGAGCGGTTTGGTGTAGCCTATTTTGCGGCGCATCCATTTAGCCGGTTGTCTGCGCAGGTGGTGAACAGCGAGCAGGTGTATGGCCAGGTCAAAGCCTTTATCAGCGAGACCAGCAAACTCTTGGAAACCCTCGAGGCCAGCCTGGAACAACCCACCAGCTTGCTCACTGTCGACACCTCGGTGGCCGATGGCCAAACGCTGTCCCGCGCCGTGCGCCATGTGCTGGACTTTAACTTGGCCGCCCACCTCGACCTGCTGGACGAACATTCCAACGCCGCCCGCGCCCTGGTCGAACAACGCAAAGCCTTGCACAGCCTGAACCAGCAGTATCAGGACAGCCTGCAAGGCACCCTGAACTGGCGCGACAAACTCAGTCTGCAAGACACCCAGGCCGCGCAGGAACTGGACGCCAAGCTCGGCGACTCGGTGCTGCGCTGGTTTAACCCGTCGTGGTGGCGCCTGCGCGGTGAGATGCGCAAGCGCTACGACTTCAGCAAACACGCGGTGCAACCACAACACCGCAGCCTGCTGCAAAGCCTGGCTGCCGAGCACACCGCCCAAGCGGCGCTGCTGGCCGCCGACAAAGCCATGGCCACGCAATACGGCGTCAGCGACAGCAGCCAGTTTGTCCAGGCCTTGGAAAGCGTCGCCCACACCGCCAACGCTTCCCCCGTGCTGCGCCTATGGCTGCAACGGCTGGAAGGCGCCAGCGACGCCGCCCGGCAAAGCAAAGACGCCGCCCGTGCAGCCGAAGTATTTGCCGCCCTGGAAACCCAACTGCTAAGCAACTTGGGCCCGGTCAACCTTAGCCTTAACGCGTTGGGCGAGTTTCTGCGCGACCTGCAAGAAGACCTGGAAGACCTCCCCGACTGCGTACCGCTGCTACGTGAGCTGCACAGCAGTGACGCCGCCTACGTGGCCGCCCTGCAGAGCCATAAACTCAGCCTGCTGGAACTGGAAGCGCTGATCGCTGGCGAAGCCTTGGCGCGGCTGTATCGTAACGACCCTGAACTGGCCAAGTTCGACGAACGCGAACTGACCACCGCCGTCAGCCAAGTCAGCAGCGCCGAGCGCGACATTCTGCAACTGAACGCCAAGGTGATCGACGCCACCCTGCACCGCAATTTCTTGGAGCGGGTGAAGAAGTCCGCGCTGTCCGCCACCCAGCTCGATGAAGAAGGCAAGCTATTCAAAAAGAATTACGCCAAAGGCCGTCGCGAGCTGGAGCACGAGTTCGGCAAAAGCATGCGTTACCGCGCCATCCGCGAACTGGCCAGTGGCGACACCGGGCTGGTGATCAATGACCTCAAACCGATCTGGCTGATGAGCCCCTTGTCGGTGTCGGACACCCTGCCCCTGCAGCCGGACTTGTTCGATGTGGTGATCTTTGACGAAGCCAGCCAGATCCCCAGCGAAGAAGCCATTCCGGCCCTGAGCCGCGCCCAGCAAGTGATAGTGGTGGGCGATGAAATGCAGCTGCCACCATCGAGCTTTTTCGCCACCAGCGGTGACGAGGAAGATGACCAGGTACTGGCCACCGAAGACGGTGAATTGGTGGCCATCAACTTGGACGCCGACAGCCTGCTCAGCCAGGCCGCGCGCAACCTGCCAGCCACCCTGCTGGCCTGGCACTACCGCAGCCGCCACGAGGCGCTGATCAGCTTTTCCAACGCGGCATTTTATGACGGCCGCCTGATCACCATTCCCGACCGGCAAATCAACCAGCGCGCCGACAGCCCCGCCGCCCTTGACGCCAACGACCCGCAGGCGCCGCAGCACGCCAGCGACGCCCTGCTGGCCAGCCCGATCAGCTTTATCAAAGTCGCCAACGGCGTCTACGAAAACCGCTGCAACCTCGCCGAAGCCCGGGTGATTGCCGGCACCGTGCGCGAACTACTCAACCGTGAAACCGGGTTAAGCATCGGCATCGTCGCCTTTTCCGAAGCCCAGCAAACCGAAATTGAAACCGCCCTGGAAAGCCTAGCCGCCGAAGACCCGCAATTCGCCACGCTGCTGGAGCGCGAATACCTGCGTGAAGACAACGGCCAGTTCAACGGCCTGTTTGTGAAAAACCTGGAAAACGTCCAAGGCGATGAGCGCGACATCATCTTGTTGAGCATCTGCTACGCCCCCGGCCCGACCGGAAAAATGCTGATGAACTTCGGCCCCATCAACCAACGTGGCGGCGAAAAACGCCTGAACGTAATTTTTAGCCGCGCCCGTCGGCGCATGGCCATCGTCACCAGCATCCACGCCGACGCCATCACCAACACCCACAACGACGGTGCTTCGGCGCTGAAAGCCTTCCTGCAATTCGCCGAAGCCAGCTCCCGCGGCGAAAGCGTGCGTGCACAAAGCATCCTCAGCACCCTCAATCCCGGCGCACAACGCTCATTCACCACCGCCGCGCCCTACGACGCCCTGCGCACCGCCCTGGCCAACGCCCTGCGTGCCAAAGGCCATGTGGTGCATGAACACGTCGGCAGCTCGCAATTCCGCTGCGACTTGGCCATCGTCGACGAAGCCACTAGCGCCTACCGGCTCGGCATTCAACTGGACAGCAGTCGCGACGGCAGCACCGTCGAAGTGCGCGAACGCTACGTCTTCCAACCCACCGTACTGCGCAGCTTTGGCTGGAAAGTCATCGACGTGCCCGGCAAACAATGGCTCGCCGATCCCGCCGGCCTGCTCGCCCGCATCGAAGCCGCCCTGCACGACGACAGCCCGGCGGTGGTTGAGCCGGAAGCGGTGTTGGAGGAGATCGCCGACGTCCACATCCCCGAACCCGAGGTGTCGCCCATTGCCACCGACCTGCAGGAGTTCCGCTTTGCACAAGGCGGCTCGGCGAAATTCTGGAAGATCGGCGTGGTGGGCGATGAGCTCACCGTGACCTTCGGGCGCATGGGCAGCAAAGGGCAGACCCTGATCAAAAACTTCGACAGCAACGCAAAAGCCGAGCGTGAAGCCCGCAAGCTGATCGACGAGAAAGTTCGTAAGGGGTACGTAGAGTGGTCGGAGTAGAGCCGGCGGGCCCTACGACGCGATGAACTGAGGCTAAGTCGCATCGAGTAGAGACCGACTTATCTGCTGTAACCGTCCGCTTCTGGCCGGTTTCCGCCGCTTGTCACCGGCAACTTTGGGTCGACTCCGGCCAGTCACGACCGCTAGCAGTCGACCCAAAGCGGACAATCAAACCACAGGCTCACCGGCAGTAATCTGGCGATGATTTGGCTTGGCCGATGGGCTCCATCATCGGCGCTATTCAGGCGTCACTTAGGCGCTTGAGTGGTGCGCAAATAAGGCAGCTTGATGTCGATGTTGCCGTACTTCGCGCGGGCCTGCTCATCGTCGAGCGCGAGTGCGACTATGACGTCCTGGCCCACTGCCCAGTTGGCGGGGGTTGCCAGCGGCACGTTGTAGGTCAGCTGCAAGGCGTCCAGGGCGCGCAGTACTTCGGCAAAGTTGCGGCCGACCGACATGGGGTAGGTCATCGACAGCTTGAGCTTTTTGTCTGGGCCGATGATGAACACTGAGCGTACTGTGGCCGTATCTGCGGCGGTACGGCCGTCGGGTAGGTAGGCCTCGGCCGGCAGCATGTCGAATGCCTTGGATACGACCAAGCCTTCATCCGCAATGATGGGGAAACCCGCCTGTGTGCCGCAGAAGCCTTCGATATCGCTTTTCCATTTCTTGTGCGCGTCCACACCATCCACTGACACGCCAATCACCTTGGTGCCACGCTTCGCCCATTCATCGGCCAGTTGGGCTACCACTCCGAACTCGGTGGTGCACACCGGGGTGAAGTCCTTCGGATGGGAAAAAAGAATGGCCCAGTCGGAACCAATCCAATCGTGGAAGCTGATGGGGCCCTGATCGGTATCAGCCGTGAAGTTGGGAACGAGGTCGTTGATGCGCAAGGCCATGGAAATTTCCTCCTGAGGGGGGTGATGAGCTGCAAGCTTGGAAGAGCCTAGTCTGGATTTTAAAAAAAGCCTCGAGTCGCCCCCGTTTAGCCGCCACACGAACGCCTGCTTTGGGCCGTTACCTGTCTTGGCTTCCCTCAAGCATCGCGCAGCAGGTCGTGGGCATTCAGCAGGCTGTAGGCAATTTCCGGGCGCTTCTCCAGGCTGCGGCGGATGGCTGTGGGGATCGACTGGCGGGTTTTTCGGCACAGTCCCGGCAGTTCGTCGATATGGATGGCGATGCCGCGCATGCTGCGCACTTCGTTGAAGCCGGGGGCGACTGTCAGGCGGATACCCAGCTGCTCGTACAGGCGCCGCTGCATCTTTTCCAGATCGCCCAGGCACTCGAGGTTTTCCAGGCGTTCGAGCAGGCGTTTTTCCTCCTGGCGGGTCAGCAGCAGGATGCGCAGGTCGCTGCCGGCGGTTTCCAGCAGCTGCTCGCGCCCGCAGTCGCAGGCTCCGGGCGGGCAGGGGTGGCGGATTGGCGGAGTGGCTGTCATGGGCTCCGATCATAGCCAGCTCGGGTCGCTTTTGCCCATGGGTTTGCGGGCTTATGCGGGCTGTTCGGTTGGACGCGTAGCAGGCGCTGTCTGGGCAATACGGCTGTCACCCGCATCAGGCAAAGCACAATCAGCCCATGCTCGGCCATGGACAAGCGCACAAATCGGTGGATAATCCGCCCCATTCCCTTGCTTGATGACTGCCCCACTGCCATGCGCACACTGCGAATCGCCCTGATCTGGATGCTGATGCTCGCCCTCCCGGCGCAGAGCATGGCGGCGATCAGCATGCAGTTATGTGGACTGGTTCAGCAGGGCGAGATGGCCGGTATGGATAGCAAGCAGATGGCGGCGCATCACCCGGGCGCCATGTCCATGAATCATCTGGCCGATGCTGGCGCGCAGCAGGCCAGCGCGAGCGCAGGCAGCGACTCTGCGCAAACCGATAGCAGCCTGTGCAGCCTCTGCGCCTTTTGCGTTGGGGCGGTTGCCCTGAGCAATGTGGTTGTCAGCAGTTCCCCGCTGCAAGCCGTCGAGCCATCCCTGGCGCGACTGGAGCAATTTACCGGCTTTATCGCCGAGACCCCCGAAAGACCCCCACGCCTGTTTCTCGCCTAAGCCAAACCGCGCTTTCACTGGCCTGTAGCCTTTGTTGCCCAAGCCGGTGTTAAACGCATTTAGCTACTAGTCGGCCTTTGCCTGTGATCTGCAGGTGGGCCGCTGACGCGAGACTATCCAATGCTACGTTTCCCCTTTGCCAGGCGGCGGGCCTTTGCCTGTCTGGCTGTGCTGGTGCTGCCTGGCGGCGCCTGGGCCGAGTCGCCCGATCCGCTGGATGCCGAGGCCGCTACGCCGGCCCTGGACTATCAGTCCCCCCTAAGTGCCTATCGCGGCCTGGGCGAGCAATCGCTGCAGGACTGGCGCGAGGCCAATGAGCTGGTCGGCCGCATCGGCGGTTGGCGCACCTATGCCCAGGAACCCTGGGCGCAGCCAGCTGATAGCGCCGCCGAGGCGCCCGCCGAGCCGGCTGGCGTTAACCACGATGCGCATCGCTAAGGAGCGGCCTATGAACTTTTTTTCACGGGCAACTGCCGTCGGACTCTGCGCCGCCTTCTTGCTGCTGAGCGGCTGCGCCCGTTTTACCCAGGACGGCGGTTTCGCTGCGGTCGAGCAGGCCAGCCAGCAGCACCTGGATAAGCAGGTCAGTTGGGCGAAGAGTCCCGCCGAGCGCAGCCAACTGGCCGAGCGGGTCGCCGAGCTATTGGCGCAACCGCTGACGGCGGACGCCGCGGTGCAGGTCGCCTTGCTCAATAACCCCGGATTGCAGGCCAGCTTCGAGCAACTGGGCATCGGCGAGGCCGAGCGGGTGCAGGCCGGGCGTCTGCCTAATCCTGGCTTCTCCTTCGGCCGTCTGGAACGGGGCAGCGAGGTGGAGTACGAGCGCGGCCTGCATCTCGATCTGGCGCGCCTGCTGGCCATGCCGCTGACCTCGCGCATGGAGGCCCAGCGTTTCGAACAGCTGCAGCGGCAGACCAGCCTGGCGGTGTTCGAGCTGGCCAACCAGACCCGCAAGGCCTGGTACCGGGCGGTGGCGGCGCAGGAGAGCCTGGGCTTTATGCGCCAGGTGATGGACTCGGCCGAGGCCGGCGCCGAGTTGGCGCGGCGCCTGGCGGCGGTGGGCAACTACAGCAAGCTGCAACAGGCCCAGGAGCAGAGCTTCTACGCCGACGCCGGGTTGAACCTGATCCGTGCCGAGCAGGCGCGGCTGCAGACGCGCGAACAGCTGACCCGGCTGCTCGGGCTGTGGGGCGAGCAGATCGCTTTCCGCTTGCCCGAGCGTTTGCCCGAGCTACCGGCCCAGGCCGAGCAGTTGCCGGATGTCGAGCGCCTGGCCATGGGCCAACGCCTGGATATCCAGGCCGTGCGCCTGGATGCCGAGCGCCTGGCGCGTAACCTGGGCCTGAGCAAGACCACGCGCTTTATCAATGTGCTGGAGCTGGGCGTGGTCAGCAACAAGTCCAATGAGGAGCCGACCCAGCGCGGCTACGAGATCAGCGTCGAGTTGCCGCTGTTCGACTGGAGCGGGGCCAAGGTGGCCAAGGCCGAGGCGCAGTACCGGCAGATGCTCAATCGCGCGGCCGAGACGGCGATCGATGCCCGTTCCCAGGTGCGCGAGGCTTATCTGGGCTATCAGTCGGCCTTTGATCTGGCCCGGCATTACCGCGACGAGGTGTTGCCGCTGCGGCAGCGCATCGCCGAGGAAAATGTCCCGCAGTACAACGGCATGTTTATCAGCACCTTCGAGCTGCTGGCCGATGCGCGCAAACAAATACTGGCCGTGGATGGCTACCTGCAGGCCCAACGCGACTTCTGGCTGGCCGACGCCGATCTGAAGATGGCCCTGCTCGGCGCTCCGAGTATGACCGCCATGGCTGCCGGAGCCGCTGCAGGCGCAGGTTCCGACGACGCCGCTGGCGGCCACTGATCAAGGAATTTTCAAGATGGTTTCAAGACGTGATTTCTTTCTCGGTGCCAGCGCCATCGGCGCCGCCGTGGTTACCTCCGCGGTCAGCCGGACGTCCCTGGCCGGGCTGCCCGAACCTGTGCTGCAGGGCAGCGCCGATACTCAGCCGCCGCTGCAGCCGCAGAGCGGCCGGCCCTATAACCCGGTGGTGACCCTGAATGGCTGGACCCTGCCGTGGCGCATGAACAAGGGCGTCAAGGAGTTCCACCTGGTCGCAGAGCCCGTGGTGCGCGAGCTGGCGCCGGGTTACAAGGCCCACCTGTGGGGCTATAACGGCCAATCGCCGGGGCCGACCATCGAGGTGGTGGAGGGCGACCGGGTGCGCATCTTCGTCACCAACAAGCTGCCCGAGCACACCAGCGTGCACTGGCACGGCCAGCGCCTGCCCAATGGTATGGATGGCGTATCGGGTCTGACCCAGCCGTCCATTCCGGTGGGCAAGACCTTCGTCTACGAGTTCGTCGCCCGTCGCCCCGGCACCTTTATGTACCACCCCCACGCCGACGAGATGACCCAGATGGCCATGGGCATGATGGGTTTCTGGGTCACCCATCCCAAGGAACACCACCCGCTGATCGGCGAAGTGGATCGGGACTTCTGCTTTCTGCTCAACGCCTACGACATCGAGCCTGGGGCCTATACGCCGAAGATCATGACCATGCTCGATTTCAACCTGTGGACCTTCAACAGCCGCATCTTCCCCGGCATCGACCCGCTGGTGGTGCGGCAGAACGACCGGGTGCGCATCCGTGTCGGCAACCTGAGCATGACCAACCACCCGATTCACCTGCATGGCCACGAGTTCGAAGTCACCGGCACCGACGGTGGCCCGGTGCCGGTGGGCGCGCGCTGGCCGGAGGTGACCACCGATGTGGCGGTGGGGCAGATGCGCCAGCTCGAGTTTCTCGCCGACGAGGAGGGCGACTGGGCGCTGCACTGCCACAAGAGCCATCACACCATGAACGCCATGGGCCATGACGTGCCGACCCTGCTCGGCGTCGATCACCGCGATATGACCCGCAAGATCGCCAAGCTGATCCCCGATTACATGGTGATGGGCGAACGCGGTATGGCCGATATGGCGGAGATGCAGATGCCGCTGCCGGACAACACCGCGCCGATGATGACCGGTGACGGTCCCTTCGGCTCGGTGGAGATGGGCGGCATGTTCAGCATGCTCAAGGTGCGCAAGGACCAGGCAGCAGGCGACTACAGCGATCCCGGCTGGTTCCAGCATCCGACCGGCACCCTGGCCCATGAGTGGCAGGGCGAGCTGGCCATGCCGGCCCGCTCGAGCGAGGCGGGTGGGCAGTCCATGCCGCTTAAGCAGCCGGTCAGCGCCGAAGTGCAGGTACGTAAACCTTCCGGGCATACCGGGCATTGATTCCTAGCACTCCAACTCCAATAAGGACGTTTAGATGAAGCAACACCAACAGTTGATCGGTTTAGCCCTGTTGCTTGCCGGCATAACCGGCAGCGCCGAGCTGCTGGCCCATGGCGATATGCAGGAGCAGACGCATGCCGCCCAGACGCAGGTGCTCAAGGAGCAAAAGGATTGGGGCATCGCCGGCGACAGGGAGCAGGTGTCGCGCAGCATCGAGATCAGCATGAACGATCAGATGCGCTTCACCCCGAACCAGTTCGAGGTGAAGCAGGGCGAAACCATCAGGTTCGTCCATCGCAACCAGGGCCGCATGCGGCATGAGTTCGTCCTCGGCACCAAGCCCGAGCTGGATGCGCATGCGGCGCTGATGGCCAAGTTCCCCGGCATGCAGCACGACGAGCCTTTTATGGCCCATGTCGGGCCGGGCAAGAGCGGGGAAATCATCTGGACCTTCAACCGTGCCGGCGACTTCGACTTCGCCTGCCTGATGGTCGGCCATTACCAGGCCGGCATGGTGGGCCAGGTGCGGGTAGTGGCCGAATAAAACCCATCAACCAGGGCATCCGCCGCTGGCCGATGCCCGTCATTAACCTAAGGAAAAAAATCATGAAGAATCTACTAGTAGCTATCGCCATGGGCTGTGTCCTGACCTTCCCGGTAGTTGCCAGCGAGACCATCTCCGCCCCGGCCGCTAGTGAAGCCGCGGCCATGAGCCAGGGAGAAGTACGCAAGATCGATGTGGCCAACCAGAAAATCACCCTGCGCCACGGGCCTCTGCTCAATCTCGGCATGCCGCCCATGACCATGGTATTCGGCGTGCAGGACGCCGCCCTGCTCGAAGGGCTGACTGTGGGCGATAAGGTGAACTTTGTGGTCGAGCAAAAAGGCAGCCAGTTCGTTGTGACCGAACTGCACGCCGCGCAATAAGCGTATTTGCGACTGTGCTCACGCATCAGCGCGGGCAACAGCCCCTGCCGCTCTGCACCCGGGCCGAGTGATGGACGCGGCCTTAACGCTCCTCCTTGCGCTCGCTCTTGTGCCTAGCACCCTGCCAGCTCCGCCTGCCCATAGCCTGAAAATCGGCATTGGGTTTATCTCAGTGCGACGAATCTGAGCAGTCTTGAGACGACTTTACGGCCTTGAGCGGTAGGTCAAGAAACTCGTCAATTGTGGCTCTTGTTTTTTGCAATATTCACAAAACGGAACGATCGTGCACGAGTCAAGCGCACAGGGCCGTGTCCGCAGGAAGTGGTAGGGGACAGTGGCGTCAGTCAGACGGCCTGCTTACAACAACATTTACCCAAGGATGATTTTCGATGATGAAGAAAAACAAAGTTCGTAGGGTTGTTGGTTCTCTCGCTCTAGCCGCTTCCACCGCCACTCTTGCCGCCTCGCCCGATGACAGCCAACGCTTCAATGATTTCTGGAGCCCGGGCAAGCCGAGTCTTTCGGCCTGTAAATCGCCGCTGCTGGTGGGCACACCACTGGGTTTGCCGCGCTGCATGCAGGCCAGCAATGTGCTGACTCGCCTGCAGAAGTTGCAGGACATCGCCAGCCTGAATGGCGGCAATCGGGCTGCAGCGCAGCCGGGTTATCAGGCCTCGCTCGACTACGTGCGCAGCACCCTCGAGCAGGCCGGTTATGCGGTGAGCATTCAGGCCTTTCCCTTCACTTCCTACGAGCCGATCGGGCCGGGCACGCTCAGCGCGCTCGCACCGGTGCCGGCCAGCTACGTCTGGGATGAGGACTTCACCTATTTGTCGCAAACCGAAGCCGGTGATGTGAGCGCCGCCGTGGTGGCGGTCGATCTGGCACTCGGGGCGGGCAATAGCTCCAGCAGCGGTTGCGAAGTGGAAGATTTCGCCGCCTTCCCCAGCGGCTCGATCGCCTTGATCCAGCGCGGCGCCTGCAGCTTCCAGCAGAAGGCCGAGAACGCCGCCGCAGCGGGTGCAGTGGGGGTGGTCATCTTCAATCAGGGCAATACCGAGGATCGCCTGGGCTTGATGAACGCGACCCTGGGCGATACCTATGCCGGCGGTATTCCGGTGTTGTTCGGCACCTATGCGCTGGGGGCCGACTGGGCCCAGACCGCGGGCTTGCAAGTGCACATGGTGGCCGACGTGGAGCGCAGCCGTACCGAGACCCATAACCTGGTTGCCGAGACCCGTCGCGGCAACCCGAACAATGTGGTGATGGTCGGCGCGCACCTGGATTCGGTGGGCGAAGGCCCTGGCATCAACGACAACGGTTCGGGCAGCGCAGCGGTGCTGGAGATGGCGGTGCTGATGAGCAAGGCTCACCCGTTCAACAAGGTGCGTTTCGCCTGGTGGGGCGCGGAAGAGTCGGGTCTGGTCGGTTCCACCTTTTACGCCAGCCAGTTGGCCGATGAGGAGAAGCAGCGGATCAAGGCGTATCTCAATTTCGACATGATAGGTTCGCCGAACTTCGGCAACTTTATCTATGACGGCGACGGTTCGGAATTCGGTCTGCAAGGCCCGCCCGGCTCGGCGGCCATCGAACGCTTGCTGGGGGCTTACTTCAATCTGCGCAGCAAGCCTGCCGAGGGTACCGAGATCGACTTCCGCTCCGACTATGCGCAGTTCTTCGAAGAAGGCATTGCCTTTGGCGGCCTGTTTACCGGCGCCGAAGACCTGAAGAGCGAAGAGCAGGCGCAAAAGTTCGGCGGTGCTGCCAACCAGCCGTTCGACCCTTGCTACCACGCGGCTTGCGACGATATCGGCAATATCAACAGCGATTCGCTGGAGTTGCATGCTGATGCCATGGCGTTCGCCACCAGCTGGCTGTCGTTGTCGACCAAGATCATCGACGATGAAATAGCCGCCGCAGAAACCGCCCAGCAAGGGCAAGCGATGAAACGTCAGCAGTCCGTACGCAACGTCGAACGTTGGGGCCGCTATTTTATCAAGTAAGCATCGAGTAAGAGCTGAAACAACAACTGCGCCAGGGCTTAGCTCTGGCGCAGTTGTGCTTTTTAGGCGTTAGCGAAGCGCTCGTTCAGATAGGCGATGATGGCCTTGGATTCATACAGCCAGCGGCTCTGGCCGTTTTCTTCGATGCGCAGGCACGGCACCTTGATCTTGCCGCCTTGCTGCTCCAGCTCCTGACGCGCCTGAGTGTCATTCTTGGCGTCGCGCAACGCGACCGGCACATTGAGTTTGTGCAGGGTGCGGCGGGTCTTTACGCAGAAGGGGCAGGCGTGGAACTGATACAGCGCCAGGCCTTGGGCGGTCTGCGCCACCGCGGCCTGGGCCGCGGGCGAACGTTTGAGCTTGGCGGGACGGGAGATCCAGTCGAGGAAGATGATCAACTGGCCGAGGCCGATTCGAAGTGCCTTGATAATCATGCTGACGTAAACCTTGGGTAGATAAATACGGGCGCGCAGCTTACCCGAGTTTGTCGCGGCTGGCCTGAGCCCGGGCCGAACGGCATAATCGCGCCTTGCCTTGTGCCTAGCCAAACCGAGCCCTTGATGAAGCCCGAAGACCTGTTATTGCTGGTAACCCGTGAAATGCCCTTCGGCAAGCACAAAGGCCGTTTGCTCGCCGACCTGCCGGGCAATTACCTCAACTGGTTCGCCCGCGAAGGTTTTCCGACGGGGGAGATCGGCCGCCTGCTGGCCTTGATGCAGGAGATCGATCACAACGGCTTGTCCGGCTTGCTCGACCCTTTACGCACAAAACCGAGGGTGCCGTTTCGCGGCCAATAAACAACCGGCTTCAGGCCGGTTTTTTATGGCTCAGAACCCAGCTCGTAGGATAGGTTGAGCATAGCGATACCCATGCGCTTTAAGCCGAGTGCGGAGCAGCTATGGCGATCGGTTCGATGGGTTACGCCGCTGCGCGACTAACCCATCCTACGGGCTCAGGCCTGATCAGCCATTGATCAGACTGAGGAATTCGCTGCGGGTGGCGGCGTTTTCGCGGAATTCGCCGAGCATCACCGAGGTGACCATGGAGGAGTTCTGCTTCTCCACGCCGCGCATCATCATGCACATATGCTGGGCTTCGATGACCACCGCCACCCCCAGGGCGCCGGTGACCTGCTGGATGGCCTCGGCGATCTGCCGGCTGAGGTTTTCCTGAATCTGCAGGCGGCGCGCGTACATGTCGACGATGCGCGCGACTTTCGACAGGCCGAGCACCTTGCCGTTGGGGATATAGGCGACATGGGCCTTGCCGATAAACGGCAGCAGGTGATGCTCGCACAGCGAGTACAGCTCGACGTTCTTGACCAGCACCATTTCGCTGTTGTCGGAGCTGAACAGGGCGTCGTTGACGACCTCGTCGAGGTTCTGCTGATAACCGCGGCAGAGGTACTGCATGGCTTTGGCGGCACGTTTGGGGGTGTCGAGCAGGCCTTCGCGGGTGGCGTCCTCGCCGAGTTGGCCGAGAATCGCGGTGTAGTTCTGTTCCAGGGACATGATCTTCCTGTGGCACTAACGGCTATAAAACGAATATAGATAAACAGAAGCGCAGGGTAGGGCGGCGCTGTCGGGCTGGCAAGAGTGGCGTGCGTCAGTGGCCCTTAGTTTTCCGCCGGTAGTGGCAGATTTTCCGCCCAGCTTTCGGCCCAGAGGGTCAGCGGTAGAAACTGTTCGACCAGTTCCAGGCCGAGACGGGACAGCTGGTAACCCCGTTCGCCGTTCTCCACCAGCCGGGCTTCGCGCAGTTCATTCAAGCGGGTATTGAGCACCGAGGGCGACAAGCCTTCGCAGCGGCTCTGCAGCTCGCGAAAGCTGGCGGGGGCCTGATGCAGTTCCCACAACACGCGCAGGCTCCAGCGCCTGCCGAGCAGGTCGAGCAGCGCCATAATCGGCCGTCCCGTGCCGGAGCCCCGAACGGGATGACCGGGCTTGGCTGTGTTCATCGATACTCCTTGCTACTATTTTAGAAGCGGTCTAGATTGGCTTTGCTACGTTTTTAGTAGCTTAACAGTCGAACAGGAGATTTGCCTATGCACAGTCCGCGTATACAGCCCATGCAACCCCCTTATGCCGCCGATGTCCAGGCGGCATTCGAGCGGGTCATGCCGCCTGGCGTGCCGCCATTGAAATTGTTCCGCAGCATGGCGCACAACCCGCGGGTGCTGCAGCGCTTGATCGCCGGCGGCTTGCTCGACCGTGGCAGCATCAGCCTGCGCGAACGCGAGCTGCTGATCCTGCGTACCAGCGCAATCTGTGGCGCGGAGTATGAATGGGGCGTGCATGTCGCGGCCTTCAACGGCCAGGCCGGATTCAGCCCCGAGCAGATTGCCGATACCTGCACCGTCACGCCGAACGCAATGTTGTGGAGCCCAGCGGAGCAGGCGTTGCTGGCACTGGCGGATAGCCTGCACGGGAGTTCGAATGTGGACGATGGCCTATGGCAGCGACTCAGCGCGCAGTTTCGCGAGGATCAGCTGATCGAATGCTTGCTGCTGGTGGGCTTCTATCATTCGGTGTCATTCGTGGTGAACGGTCTGCGGGTCGAGCATGAAGCCGATGCGCCACGCTTCCCAGGCTGAGCAGGGGGCGCGGCTTACTCGTCGCGCCCATCCAGCATGGTGCGTTTGAGCATCACGTACACCGCGCCGGTGCCGCCGTGCTTGGCCAGGCAGGAGGTAAAGCCCAGCACCTGCGGATGCTGGCGCAGCCAGGTGTTGACGTGGCTCTTGAGCATCGGCTTGCGCCCGTCCATGCGCACCGCCTTGCCATGGGTGATGCGCACGCAGCGCACCTCCAGCTTGTTGGCCTCGGCGATAAATTCCCACAGGGTGTCGCGGGCTTTCTCCACCGTCATGCCGTGCAGGTCGAGGCTGCCCTCGAAGCCGATCTGGCCGAGCTTGAGCTTGCGCATCTGACCTTCCTGCACGCCGTTGGCCGCCCAGTACAGCGGGTCTTCTGCGCCTACGTCGATGACGAACTGGTCGGACAGGCCGTCGACCTTGATCGACTCCACTCGCGCCGTGGCGGCCTGGCGCAGGGTGGCCAGTTGGGCGCGGTTGGGTTTGGCTTTGCCGGTGTCGGCGCGGTCGTGCTTGATCGGTTTGACGCCGCGTAACTCGGCTTGGAACAGGGCGCTTGCGTTATCTTTTTCAGTGTCGTCTTGCATCTGGGCCTCCGCGAAGGCCGCTAGTGTAACCAAGCAGCCGGCTTTAGTGCTGCCCGGATCTTGGCAGGATTCAATCGCGCTTTTTCATCAGGTGCGGTGCCATGCTCAGTTCGCTGGGGCGCCGCTGGCGGCGTCGGCAGAGGCGCCAGAGCATGATCCCGGCAAACAGCAGCAACAGCCCGAGCAACACAAAAGTGCCGGCGGCTGACGGGGAATCATTCAATGGGCCGAGTGCCGCGGGCTGGCCGAGCAAGGCGGCCACTCCCGCCAGGCTCAGCAGCCCGCCGAGGGTGGCGAGCACAGTCGCCACGGCCGCGCTTAGGCGTAAACGCCAGCTAGTGGAACCGCGAGGACGCAGGCGGCGAGCATCAAAACCATCGGATAGCTTCATCCCGATCTTCCTCTGTGGGTATCGGCGGTATGACCCGCTGTTGGCGGTGGGGTTCCACGCAGCAGGCCAAGCATAGGTTGCTGGTGGATTTACAGCAGCGCGCTGGCGCGTGGCACCACGGCGGCGAAGTTGTCCGCCAGGGCAATCATTTCGGCGCGGTGCATCTCGGCGGCGCCGATCACCTGGCCATCCAGGGTCGGCAGGTCGCGGGTGGCGCAGGCGGCATCGACCAGGGTGCAGCGATAACCATAGTCCTTGGTCGCGCGGACTGTGGTGCTGATGCTGGAATGGGTCATAAAACCGCAGATGATCAGGTCCAGATGCCCCAGCGCCTGCAGGCGTTCATGCAGGTCGGTACCGGCAAAGGCATTGGGCATGCGCTTTTCCACCACTGTCTCGCCGGGCCAGGGGGCGACTTCCGGCAGATGCTGACCCCGTGGGCCGCGCGGGTCGAGCAGGCCGTCGGGTATGCCCAGGTGCTTGACGTGGACTATGGCGCTGCCCTGGGCACGAGCGGCGGCCAGCAGCTTGCCGATTTCCTCCAGCGCCGCATCCAGCCCGGGCAGTTGCAACACGCCGCTGCGGTATTCCTCTTGCGCATCGATGATCAGCAGGGTCGCATGGCTCAAGCGGGCAGGGGCATGAGCGCGCCCGGTGAGCGCTAGCAGGGTTTGTGGGATGGACATGGCCGGGAACTCCAAACTGGCATGGGCAATTAGCTGCATTGTCCGCCTGTGCCGCGCGGCTGTGAACCTCTCTAGACCGCGATCTTGCCCAGGGCCGGCTGGAACCTGGGGATTTTCTACTGTGCTGCCCCGCGCTCGGGGCCATGCCCATTGGCTTGTGCGCGCAAAAGGTGGAGGAGAAGGCGGCAGAAGTTGGTACAAACTAATGTGCGCTGCTAAGCGCTTTGCCGTGCCGCGCGCCTCGATGTTCGGCACTGCATGGAGCGCCATGGCTTGGGCTAGAATGCGCGAACTTTTACCCGGAGACGCTCCCGTGACCGACGCTACGCCAGTTCTCAATACCCGCCTGCGCACGGTGCGCGATTACATCCGTTGGGCGGTGAGTCGCTTTCATGGCGAAGACCTGTTTTTCGGCCATGGCACCGACAATGCCTGGGACGAAGCCCGCCAGCTGGTGCTCGGCGCGCTGCATTTGCCTTACGAAATTGCCGACAGCTACCTCGATTGTCGCCTGGAAGATGACGAGCATGCTCATCTGCATGCATTGCTCAAGCAGCGCATCGAAGAGCGTGTGCCGACCGCCTATCTGCTGGGCGAGGCCTGGTTCTGCGGCCTGCCGTTTATCGTCGATGAGCGCGTGCTGGTGCCGCGCTCACCTATAGCCGAATTGATCGAGGAGCATTTCCAGCCCTGGCTGGCCGAGGAGCCGGCGCGGATTCTCGATCTGTGCACCGGTTCGGGCTGCATCGGCATCGCCTGTGCCTACGAGTTCCCGGAGGCCGAAGTGGTGTTGGGCGATCTGTCCTACGAGGCCCTGGAAGTGGCCAACCAGAATATCGAGCGGCATGAGCTGGAGGGGCGCGTCTATACCGTGCAGGGCGACGTCTTTGCCGGGCTGCCGGGGCAACGCTTCGACCTGATAGTGTCCAACCCGCCCTATGTGGATGCCGAGGACTTCGCCGATATGCCGGCCGAATATCAGCACGAGCCGGCCCTGGGCCTGGCCTGCGGCGAGGATGGCCTGGATCTGGTGCGGCGCATGCTGGCCGAGGCGGCCGATCACCTCAGCGAGAAAGGCTTATTGATAGTCGAAGTGGGCAACAGCCAGGTGCATGTCGAGGCGCTGTACCCGGAGGTGGATTTCACCTGGCTGGAGTTCGAGCGCGGCGGTCACGGCGTGTTCCTGCTGGCGGCCCAGCAGTGCCGCGAGCATCAGGCGCTGTTTCGTTCGCGGGTCAACGGCTGACCCTTGGCTAAAGGCCCCCGCGTAAAGGGTAATGCCGTTCACTTAAGCCAGGTGAGCGGCATTTTTGTGAGCACTGCTTGCTCAAGCTAGCCGCTAGGCGCGCAAACCCATACTTGCGGCGCGGCGTAGCCAGCTCTGGCGTTGTTCTTCGGAAGACGGACGTACCGGCGCGAACTCGGCCAGGCGTCGGGTCTTGATGCCGCTGAAACCGAGGATGGTGCGGGTCATCTGCCGATGGGCCGGCGCGCCGTAGATCCAGCGGAAGTACCAGGGCGGCGTATCCATGGTCACCAGCAGGTCGGCGGTACGCCCGCTGAGCAGCTTGTCCCACAGCTGCGAGCGGTTGCGGTACTTGAAGGCGAAGCCGGGCAGGAAGGTGCGGTCGAAGAAGCCCTTGAGCAGCGCGGGAATACCGCCCCACCAGACCGGGTAGACGAACACCAGGTGCTCGGCCCAGTGAATCTGCCGCTGGGCTTCCAGCAGATCCGGTTCCAGGGTCTGGCTCTGCTCATAACCGTCGCGCAGCACCGGATCGTAGCTCATTTCCCCCAGCTTCAGTTGGCGCACCACATGGCCCTTGCTGCGCGCCCCCTGGGCATAGGCTTCGCCCAGGGCGTGGCACAGGCTGGTGTTTTTCGGTGTGCCGAGAATCATCAGGATGCGTTTGCCGTCACCTTCCAATGGGGTGGCGCCGCTTTTTACTTCATCACTCATGTTGACCAGCCTCCAGCATGCTTGCGGGACGCACCCAGGCGTCGAATTGTTCATTGCTCAGATAACCCAGCTGCAGCGCGGCCTCGCGCAGGGTACAGCCGTCCTGATAGGCCTTCTTGGCAATCTCCGCCGCTTTGTCGTAGCCGATATGCGGATTCAGCGCGGTGACCAGCATCAGGCCGCGCTCCAGGTGCGCGGCCATCTGTTCGGCATCCGGCTGCAGGCCGGCGATGCAGTGCTGCTGGAAGTTGTGGCAGCCGTCGGCGAGCAGGCGTATCGATTGCAACAGGTTATGGATGATCACCGGCTTGAACACGTTCAGTTGCAGATGGCCCTGGCTCGCGGCAAAGCCGATGCTGACATCGTTGCCCAGCACCTGGCAGGCCAACATCGACAGCGCTTCGCACTGGGTCGGGTTGACCTTGCCGGGCATGATCGAGCTGCCCGGCTCGTTGGCCGGCAGACGCACTTCGGCAAAGCCGGCGCGCGGGCCGGAACCCAGCAGACGCAAGTCATTGGCCAGCTTCATCAGCGCCACGGCCAGGGTTTTCAGCGCGCCGGACAGCTGTACCAGGGGCTCATGACCGGCCAGGGCGGCGAATTTATTCGGCGCGCTGACCAGCGGCAGGCCGCTCAGGGCCGCCAGCTCGGCGGCCATGGCTTCGGCAAAACCCGGCGGCGAGTTGAGGCCGGTGCCCACCGCGGTGCCGCCTTGGGCCAGCTCGCAGACAGCCGGCAGGGCGCCCTGAATCGCCCGTTTGGCATAGGTCAGCTGGGCGACAAAGGCCGACAGCTCCTGGCCGAAGGTAATAGGCGTGGCATCCATCATATGGGTGCGCCCGGTCTTGACCAGATGGGCATGGCGCTCGGCCTGTTCCTGCAGGCCGTCGCGCAACTCGCGAATGGCGGGCAGCAGCTGTTGTTGAACCGCATAAACCGCCGCTATATGCATGGCGGTGGGGAAGCTGTCGTTGGAGCTTTGTGCGCGATTGACGTGATCGTTGGGATGCACCGGGCTCTTGCCGCCCCGTGCGCCGCCGGCCAGTTCGTTGGCACGCCCGGCTATCACCTCGTTGACGTTCATATTGCTCTGGGTGCCGCTGCCGGTCTGCCAGACCACCAGGGGGAACTGCGCATCCTGTTGCCCGGCGAGCACTTCGTCGGCGGCCTGTTCGATCAGACGGGCGATATCGGCGGGCAGGTCGCCGATGCGTTGGTTGACCCGCGCGGCGGCTTTCTTGATCAAGGCCAGGGCGTACAGCACCGCCAGCGGCATGCGTTCCTGGCCAATGGCGAAGTTGAGCAACGAGCGTTGGGTCTGGGCGCCCCAATAGGCGTCATCGGGGACTTCGATGGGACCTAGGCTGTCGGTCTCTGTGCGGCTCATGGGGCTCTCCGGATAGTTGCGTCAGTGCCTGGCGAACAGTGCGCAGTAGGACAGCGCTCAGTCCGCCAGGCTCCAGGTTAGGCTACTGCGAATGGCCAGAGGTTCCGCTGCCGGCAGCTTTACCAGCGGGCGTGCGTCGCGCCCAGCCAGCCGAGCGCGGCATTCACCGGCACCCGTTCGCCTTGTGGGCCGCGCAGCACGCCGTCGAAATGGCCAAACCACTGCTGAGTATCAGCATAGAAGGGACCGAAGCGGCGGTGGGTCTGATGGCGCTGACAGGGGCTGAAGGTCAGCGCGACGCTGTCGTCCTGGCTGTGCAGTTGCCAGGTGGCCAGGGGCTTGTGCGCCGTCTGGCTGATGCTGATCGGCGCATTGAGGTGCTGCAACTCGCCGCCAAACCACAGGGTGTTTTCCGACAGGCCGCTATGGTCGGTCCAGCCGGCCCCGAAGTTGCCGGCGATGCCGCCCGGCGCGGCGAATGCCGCGCGGGTCCAGTGGCTATTGAGCGGCCAGACGCCGCGGCCGAAATCCAGGGAGGCGAAGCTTTGCCCGCTGACGCAACTGTAGTGCTGCTGACCCACTTGCACGCTGCCACTGCAGGGCAGGCCGAGTTGCCGGCAGGTGGCATGGAAGCTGCGCGGGCCCAGGGGCGCGACCAGATTGACCGAGTCCAGGTGGGCGGGGCGCTGGATATCCAGGGCCACGTGCAGGGCTTGGCCGCCAATATCCGGGGCGCTGACGGTTATCCGCGTGCGCCCGGTGTGCTCGGCCACCCGCAGCTGCAGGCGCGGGTGATTGAATTCATGGCTTTGTTGCGCTTGGTCGGGCAGGTCGCAACCCATGCCGAACAGCCGCACCTGGTTGTAGGCGGTGGCTTGGCCGCTTTGCAGATCGAGAAAATAGGCCGCGCCGTAGCCGAGATAGTCCAGGTCGGCGTGGGTCAACGACAGAATCCACTGCGGGGTGGTGATGCACCAATGGTTCCAGCGTTTGCGCCGTCCGAAGTGGCCGGGAATAGTGCAGTCGGTCAAGGGCCGTGGCGACCAGCCGATGGCCAGGGGATTGAGCCGGCCCTGACTGGTGCACAGCGCGGTGGCGGTGATGAACTCGGGATGGGTGAAACTGTTCATTGAACACGTCCATGTGTGTACAGGAGTCGCAGGCTCAGGGGCCAACACTGAAGCAGTGTAGATGATTATTGCCTCGCATGGAGCATGCACAGGCATCGGCAGGCGCGGCAAGTGCTGGCATTTTGGCCTTTAAGCAGGGGTTGGACGGTTGTGGTTAACAGAGGCTTATTGGAAAATAGTTCTAGAAGTAAATTCCATTATTCGTATACTGGCCCGGCGCGCATCCCTTAACCGCCTTTATGCCTAGAGGAATACCCCATGAGCCAGACCCTGCAACTGTACCAAAGCCTTGGCGCCAAGCAGTTCAGCGCCATGATCCGCGAGGTGGCGCCTTACTTCGCCAGCATAGATCCCCTGTTCACCGAGCTGCGCCCGGGTTATGCCGAAGTCACCTTCCCCAAGCGCCGCGAGGTGCTAAACCATATAGGGACAGTGCACGCCATTGCGCTGTGCAACGCGGCGGAATTAGCCGCCGGCACCATGACCGATGCTTCGATTCCCCAGGGTTTGCGGTGGATACCCAAGGGCATGCGGGTGGAGTACCTGGCCAAGGCCGAAGGTGATGTCCGCGCCGTCGCCGATGGCAGCGGCGTGGACTGGAGCAGCCAGGGCGAACTGAAAGTGCCGGTGATAGCCTATGTCGGCGACAAGCCGGTGTTCCGCGCGGAAATCAGCATGTATGTCAGTCAGGCCTGACAGGTCTGAATTCTGAGTAGAGGGAGAGTGATAGTGATGCCATTACTCAACTACGCCCAGGGCCATAATCCGGCAGCCGATAAACCTTGGACCAGTGCCTGGCTGCTGGCCCTGCTACTGAGCGGCAGCCTGGGGCTGGACAGCGCGTCGGCGCAGACCCAAACGGAGCAGGCGGTCGAGCGCGGGCGTTATCTGGTCCAGGCCAGCGGCTGCAATGACTGCCATACGCCGGGTTACCCGGAGGCCGCCGGCCAGGTGGATGAACGACTCTGGCTGACGGGAAGCCCCCTGGGTTGGCGTGGTCCTTGGGGCACGACCTATGCGTCGAACCTGCGGCAAGTGGTGCAGGAGCTGGACGAGCAGCAGTGGCTGAGTCATGCCCGCGCTCCCAGGCGTCCGCCTATGCCCTGGTTCAACTTGCGGGCGATGAGCGATGCCGACTTGATGGCTATCTATCACTATCTTCGCCACCTTGGCGCCGCGGGGGATGCGATGCCGGCCTATGTGCCCGCAGGCCAGGAGCCGCAAGGCCCTTACGTGCAGTTTCCCGCCGCGCCTTAAACCGCTGCGCGAGCCTTATGCCGCCAAGGATTGGGCGGCATAAGGCTCGCATTAGGTTCAGTGCGTCAGGGTTGCGACAATGCGCGCGGCGGCTTGCGACTATTGAGTAGATCAGCCGCCCGCGCGCGTAACTGGCCGCAGCCACCATCGATATCCTGGCCGGCGGAGTTGCGTACCTTGGTCAGCACGCCGCGGCTGTGCAGGTAGCGCACGACCTGCACGATACGGTCGCCATCGGGGCGCTGAAACTCATCGGCTTCCAGGCTGTTGTAGGGGATCAGGTTCATGATCGCGTACTTGCCCTTGAGCAGGCGCAGGATTCCGTCCATTTCTTCCTGGCTGTCGTTGATGCCCTTGAGCAGCGTCCACTGGTACTGGATCGGGTAATCGATCTGTCGCGCATAGGTTTCACCCAGCTCGACCAGTTCTTCGGGGTCGATACGCGGTGCGCGCGGCAACAGCTGCTGGCGCAACTCGGCGTCGGTGCTGTGCAGCGACAGGGCCAGGGCCGGCTTGATACGCTGCTGCGGCAGGCGCTCGAATACCCGCGGATCACCCACAGTGGAAAACACCAGATTGCGCTGGCCTATGCCGCCGTCGGTGCCGAGCAGGTCGATGGCTTCCAGCACGTTGTCGAGGTTATGCGCCGGCTCGCCCATGCCCATAAATACCACTTTCTTCACCGGGCGAAAGCGCCGAGCCAGCGCCACCTGGGCGACTATCTCGGCCGTGCTGAGCTGGCGCAACAGGCCGCTTTTACCGGTCATGCAGAACACGCAGCCCACCGCGCAACCGACCTGGCTGGACACGCACAAGCCATCGCGTGGCAACAGTACGCTCTCCACCATCTGCTGGTCGGCCAGCTCCACCAGCAAACGCGCCGAGCCATCGGCCGCCGGGTGCTCGGAGCTTAGGCGAGCCAGGCCATCAAGCTCTGCCCTCAACTGCGGCAGGGCATTGCGCACGGCCAGCGGCAGGAAATTCTCGGTCTTCTGATTGCGTGTGCCGGTATCCAGGGGCAAGCCGCGCAGCCAGGCACGGCTGATCCGCCCGATATGCATGGGCTTGGCACCGAGGTCGGCGAGGCGTTGGTGGAAATCTTGGATATGCATGGGGCGCGCATCCTATCACCGGGCTGCTGACGGTGGTATCCGGCGCGCCGCACGGAGGGCGGGCATGCATCGGATCGGCAACTGAAACATGGTTATCGCTTTGCTCAACCCATCCACGCACTCATACTAGCGCCTTGATTTGGCTGACCCAGCTGTGCGGAGCGGTAGATGAAATTTATACACCAGCGCGAACACCTCAACGAAGACGACGTCGTCGTGATCGAGTGCTCGCAGACCTGCAATATTCGCCTGATGAACGATGCGAATTTCCGCAGCTTCAAAAACGGCGGCCGGCATACTTACCACGGCGGCGCCTTCGACAGCTTCCCGGCCAAGATCACAGTGCCCAGCAGCGGCTTCTGGAATATCACCATCGACACCGTGAGTCGCAAGGCCATCAGCGTGACGCGCAAGCCGACGCTCAAGCATTCGATCAAGATCATCCGCAAATCGACCTCGCGGCTGAGCTGAAGTCTTGGCGGGCCACCTCAGCGTCACTGTCCCCTGTTCCTCGATCGCTGAGCGGCCCTGCCGCTCTGCTTGAGCAGCTGACGCAAACGGCTGGGCAGTAGCGGTTCCAGTGGATAGCCGAGCAGGCCGCGAATATCGTGCTCGCCAGGCTGCTCGGCGCTGGCCGGCACGCCCACCGCGACAGGCTCGCCGCCGCGCCAGCGGAAGGTGCCGAACAGCTGATCCCAGAGCGGTAGCGCGGTGCCAAAATTCAGCGCTTCGTCGACTTTGACGCTGTGATGCCAGCGGTGCAGTTCGGCACTGCCGATCAGATAGTTCAGCCAGCCCAGGGTGCCACGGGTATTGGCGTGGGTGGCGAACGACTGGGTCTGCGAGAACAGCGCTGCCAGGGCGATGGCCGTCGGCTCGAAGCCGAGCAGCCAGAGTGGCAGCATATGCACCGACTTGCGCAGCAATAGGTCCAGTGGATGGGTGGTGAAGTTGTTGCTCACGTTCAACATGCCGGGCCGGTGATGCACGAAGTGCACGCGCCACAACCAGCCGCTGCGATGCTTGAGTCGGTGCAGCCAGTAGTCGCCGAATTCGCCGAGCAGCGCCGCAGCGGGCACCGCCAGCCACAGCGGCAGGCTCGCGGCGGGGCCATTCGCTTCCGCGTTCAGCAGCATCACCAGGCCGCGGATCAACGCATCGGCCAGGGCGTCGGCAGCAAACAGCGCAATCATGAATAGCGCGTCGCGCTTGCGGTCGATGGGCCGGGCCTGCCAGTCCGGGCGGTGCGGCCAGTGCCATTCCCACAGGGCGAACCAGGACAGGGCCAGGAGCAGCCCGCCGATCAGCAGCACGAAGCCGCTCCAGTCCGCGTAAAGCACCAGCGTCGCCCAGCCGGCGACCAGTAGCAGGGCGCCCAGGTGGGTCCAGTTCAGGCCGTTGTGTCGCGGGTTCTTGTCGGCGCGTAACGGCGCCGGTCCTTTGAGTCTGTGCATGTGGGCTGTCATCCGGAACGAGGGGGTGCTAGCTTCATGCCTGCGCCACCGCCTGCGCATTAACCTCGGTTTATCGATGAGCTCAGATTCCCTCTATGATTGCCTGGCCTGCGCGCCGCAGTTGCTCGGCATGCTCGACCAGTGCCCGCAACTGGCCGAACTCTGGCAAAGCCTGCCGCGCCAGAGCTACGGGGCTAATCAGACGGTGCTGCGACCGGGGCAGCTCAGCGACCGCTGCTGGTTTGTCGTCAGCGGCCTGCTGCGCGTGGTGCACCTGTCCGAACAGGGGCTGGAGCGCAATGCGGCCTTCCATGCCGAGGGCAGCTGGGTCGGCTGGGGCACGCCGCCCTATGCCGTCACCAGCGCGGTGGGCATAGTGACCCTGGAGCCGACCGTGCTGCTGGAGTTGCGCTATGAGGTGCTGCGCCGCTGGCAGGGCGAGTTGCCGGTGGTGCAGGAGATTCTCAGCGACGGCATTCGGGCCGTGCTGGAGCGCAGCGCCCAGCGTGAAGCCGAACTCCTGCTGCTGGATGCCGGCGAACGCTACAAGCTGTTCCTGCAGCAGCGCGCCGCCCTGGCGCCGCGCATCGCGCTGCAGCATGTCGCCAGCTACCTGGGCATCACCAATGTGGCGCTGTCACGCATCCGCGCTCGCATGGGGCTGGTGCAGGGGCGGGGCAAGTCGCAGTAAAACAGTCGTGCTCACGCAGAAATACAAGGCCCGGCAGTCGCTGGGCCTTGTTCGTTCGCGGATCGGTTCAGTTGTCATAACCCAGATTAGGCGCCAACCAGCGCTCGCTGACGTTCAGGTCCTGCTGCTTGCGCGCGGTGTAGCTTTGCACCTGATCCTTGTCGATCTTGCCCACGGCGAAGTACTGCGCTTGCGGGTGGGCGAAGTACCAGCCGCTGACCGAGGCGGCGGGGAACATGGCGTAGTGTTCGGTAAGAAAGACGCCGCTACGGCCGGCCTTGTCGAATTCGGCGATGGGGTCGAGCAGGTCGAACAGCGTGCCTTTCTCGGTGTGATCCGGGCAGGCTGGGTAGCCGGGGGCAGGGCGGATGCCCTTGTAGGCTTCCTTGATCAGCTCTTCATTGGAGAGCTGCTCGTCCGGCTCGTAGCCCCAATGGGTCTTGCGCACCTGCTGGTGCAGCCATTCGGCGCAGGCCTCGGCCAGGCGGTCGGCCAGGGCCTTGACCATGATCGAGTTGTAGTCGTCGCCCTTGTCCTGGTAGGCCTTGGCCACTTCTTCGGCGCCGATGCCGGCGGTGGTGATAAAGCCGCCGACGTAATCGGTGATGCCGCTCTCCTTGGGCGCGACGAAGTCGGCCAGGGACAGGTTCGGTTTGCCGTCCGGCTTGATGGTCTGCTGGCGCAGATGATGCAGTTTGGCCAGGGGCTGGCCGTCGTCGCCGTAGACTTCCAGGTCATCGTCCTGCACCTGGTTGGCCGGCCAGAAGCCCAGTACGGCACGGGCACTGATCAGCTTCTCGTCGATCAGCTTGTTCAGCATGGCCTGGGCGTCGGCATAGAGCGCGGTGGCGGCTTCGCCCACCACCTCATCGGTGAGGATGCGCGGGAATTTACCGGCCAGGTCCCAGGAGATAAAGAAGGGCGTCCAGTCGATATACTCGGCCAGGGTCGCCAGGTCGATATCCTCCAGCACCTTCACCCCGGTAAAGCTCGGCACCGTTGGCTGATAACTGGCCCAATCGAACTTGGGTTTGTTGGCGACCGAGGCGGCGTAGCTTAGGCGTTCGGTGCGGGCGCTGCGGTTGGCGGTGCGCTCGCGCACTTCGATATAGTCCAGACGGGTGCGCTCGACAAAGTCGGCTTTCAATTCCTTGGACAGCAACTGGGTGGCCACGCCCACCGCGCGCGAGGCGTCGGTGACATAGACCACCGCATCGTTCTGGTACTTGGGCTCGATCTTCACCGCGGTGTGGGCTTTCGAGGTGGTGGCGCCGCCGATCATCAACGGCAGGCTAAAGCCCTGGCGCTGCATTTCGCGGGCGACATGCACCATTTCGTCCAGGGACGGGGTGATCAGGCCGGACAGGCCGATGATGTCGCATTTCTCGCTAATCGCCGTCTGCAGGATTTTCTCCGCCGGCACCATCACGCCCAGATCGACGATATCGTAGCCATTACAGCCCAAGACCACGCCGACTATGTTCTTGCCGATGTCGTGCACGTCGCCCTTGACCGTGGCCATCAGGATCTTGCCCTTGGCTTCCGGCTTGTCGCCTTTTTCCGCCTCGATAAAGGGGATCAGGTGGCCGACCGCCTGCTTCATCACCCGGGCGGATTTCACCACCTGGGGGAGGAACATCTTGCCCGCGCCGAACAGGTCGCCGACCACGTTCATCCCGGCCATCAGCGGCCCTTCGATCACCTCGATGGGCCGTGTGCACTGCTGGCGGCACTCTTCGGTGTCTTCGATGATGTGGCTGGTGATGCCCTTGACCAGCGCGTGCTTGAGGCGGTCGACCACGCTCCAGGTGCGCCACTCTTCGGTCTCGACTTCCTTGACGCTGCCGTCGCCCTTGTAGTTGTCGGCAATCGCCAGCAGCGCTTCGGTGGCGCCAGCGTGGCGGTTGAGCACCACGTCTTCCACCGCGTCGCGCAGTTCCTTGGGAATCTCGTCGTAGATTTCCAGCTGGCCGGCGTTGACTATGCCCATGGTCAGGCCGTTCTGGATCGCGTAGTAGAGGAACACCGAGTGAATGGCTTCACGCACCGGGTTGTTGCCGCGGAAGGAGAACGACACGTTGGACACCCCGCCGCTCGACAGCGCGTGGGGCAGGTGGTCGCGGATATAGGCGCAGGCCTCGATAAAGTCGACCGCGTAGTTATTGTGTTCCTCGATGCCGGTGGCCACCGCGAAGATATTCGGGTCGAAGATGATGTCTTCCGCCGGGAAACCCACTTCGTTAACCAGAATGTCGTAGCTGCGCTGGCAGATCTCGCGTTTGCGCGCGGCGGTGTCGGCCTGACCGGCTTCGTCGAAGGCCATCACCACCACGGCGGCGCCGTAGCGTTTGCACAGCTTGGCGTGGTGCTTGAACTGCTCGACGCCTTCCTTCATCGAGATCGAGTTGACTATGCCCTTGCCCTGGATGCATTTCAGGCCGGCTTCGATCACTTCCCACTTGGAGGAGTCGATCATGATCGGCACGCGGGAGATGTCCGGCTCGCCGGCGATCAGATTCAAGAAGGTAACCATGGCCTTCTGTGAATCGAGCATGCCCTCGTCCATGTTGATGTCGATCACCTGGGCGCCGGCTTCCACCTGCTGCAGGGCAACTTCCAGGGCCTCGGTGTAGTTGTCCTCGCGGATCAGCCGGGCGAACTTGGCCGAACCGGTGATATTGGTGCGCTCGCCGACGTTAACGAAGAGGCTGCTCCGGTCGATGGTAAAGGGTTCGAGGCCGGACAGGCGGCAGGCCTTGGGAATATCCGGGATGGCGCGCGGCGGGTATTTGCTCACCGCCTCGGCAATCGCCTGGATATGCGCGGGCGTGGTGCCGCAGCAGCCGCCGACTATATTGAGGAAGCCCGAGGCGGCGAACTCCTCGACCACCGCGGCCATCTCGGCCGGGGTTTCGTCGTACTCGCCGAAGGCGTTCGGCAGGCCTGCGTTGGGGTGGGCGGACACATGGGTCTCGGCCTTGGCCGCCAACTCTTCCAGGTAGGGGCGCAGGTCCTTGGCGCCGAGGGCGCAGTTCAGGCCCACGGAAATCGGCTGGGCATGCCGCACCGAGTTCCAGAAGGCCTCGGTGGTTTGGCCCGACAGGGTGCGGCCGGAGGCGTCGGTGATGGTGCCGGAGATCATAATTGGCAGCTCAAAACCTTGCTGCTCAAAGACTTCCTGCACGGCGAAGATCGCCGCCTTGGCGTTGAGGGTGTCGAAGATGGTTTCGATCAGGATCAGGTCCGCGCCGCCTTCGATCAGGCCGCGGGTGGCTTCCACGTAGTTTTCCACCAGCTCGTCGAAGCTGACGTTGCGGTAGCCGGGGTTGTTGACGTCCGGGGAGATCGAGCAGGTGCGGCTGGTCGGGCCCAGGACGCCTGCGACGAAGCGCGGGCGATCCGGGGTTTCCAGGGTCTTGGCATCTGCCACGCTACGGGCCAGGCGCGCGCCTTCCACGTTCAGCTCATACACCAGGGATTCCATGCCGTAGTCGGCCTGGGATACCTGGGTGGCGTTGAAGGTGTTGGTCTCCAGGATGTCGGCGCCGGCATCCAGGTAGGCCTTCTCGATCGCGCCGATGACGTCCGGGCGGCTGAGGATCAACAGGTCGTTGTTGCCCTTGACGTCCTGGGGCCAATCGGCGAAGCGTGCGCCGCGGTAGTCGGCTTCTTCCAGTTTGTAGCTCTGGATCATGGTGCCCATGCCGCCGTCGAGGATCAGGATGCGTTCCCTCAGGGCGTTCTGGAGAGCTAGGAGGCGGGCGCTACGATCGGACAGGGGCATGGCGAGAGTTACCTGGAACGCGTGAAAAATGAGCGCTGATGATAACAAAGCTGCACGCTTTTGCAGTGGCCTGCCTATTTGCATGAATTGCGCTCATGTTGGCCTGGTTCGCTCTGTGCCCTGGGCGGCAGCTAGACTCAGTATTGCTGTCCTCTTGGGGAAGTCCGATGTCCTGCCGCTTATTGCTCAGCACTTGTTTGTCGTTCATCGGCCCGGTGCTGGCGGCAGAGCCGATCTCCTACAGTCGCGACATTCAGCCGATCTTCACCCGGCATTGCGTGGCCTGCCATGCCTGTTTGGACGCGCCCTGCCAACTCAATCTGGGTAGCGCCGAGGGCGTCGAGCGCGGCGCGCACAAGCTGCCGGTATACCAGGGCAAACGCCTCAAGGCGCAGGACAGCACGCGGCTGTTTCTCGATGCCCAGGGCGCGGCGGCCTGGCGGCGCAAGGGCTTCTTCTCGGTACTGGAGCCGCAGGGCAGTCAGGCCGCGTTGCTGGCGCGCATGCTCGAACTGGGCCATGGCGCGCCCTTCAAGGCCAACGCCAAGCTGCCGG
>Ga0209343_10001067_pt1 | contig 37921 bp, 41 predicted proteins | sample RifCSPlowO2_02_FD_184026 | JGI IMG/M metagenome (GOLD analysis project Ga0209343, IMG submission 184026) | Groundwater microbial communities from Rifle, Colorado - Rifle CSP2_plank lowO2_0.2 (SPAdes) (version 2) | ecosystem: Environmental > Aquatic > Deep subsurface > Groundwater | place...
AGTCATTGGAAAATGATCTAAACTCAGTTAATGAAGAAATTTCAGATGAAGATATAGAAGATATTGATGTTATCATTGATGAAGACACACTTTAAGTCAATGAATAATAATCATCAAGGATTATCATATCTAAATTCTCAAGATTTCGTACTATGTATAAATTACCTTCCCCAACTTCTGTGATTTGTCTTGCCAAATCATCACCTTCAGATTTCAGATTAATACCTATAACACTTACGGTAATTCCAGAATATCTTGCAATACTTGTTGCATTAATAGTTTCCTGACCGGGGTCCTTCCCAACAGTAGGCATTCCATCAGTGATAATGATTAGGTGTTTGGTTACATCCTCATCAGGGAATAATTCAACACTCCGCAAGATAGTTCCAGCAATATCAGTTTCCCTTTTTGGAGATATTCTAGAAATTTCTCTTAATATATGCTCAAAATCAGAAGTTGGTTTAACTTCTGTTGTAATATTGCTGCCAAATATCAACAATCCAATTTTATCATTTTCATTAATGGCTTGATACGCTAGTGCTACTCCTGCTTTCTTACATAAATCAATTTTGTTTCCTTTCATGCTACCTGATGCATCTAAAGCATAAATAATATAGACCTTGCCTCGAGCTTCTCTTTCGAAAACAGACAAATCATCTTTTGATATAATTTTATGTCCTCTACGCAAGGATTTCTTGATAGTTCTTTTTAATGCAATATCTTTATATCTGTCACCTTTCTTAAAATCTTTATAATCCTTTTGAGCCCCATAATGAGATTCCTTTCTATTAATTCTATAACCTACAATTCCTTTAGACCTCATGACATTTAATTCGTCCAAATACAATTTAATAGAAGCCAACGAAAATGCCTTTTCTGTTAATCTTAATTCTTTATCTATCAATTTCTTCTCTTTTAATCTATCAATTTTTTCCTCAATGATTTTCTTTACTTTTCTTTGATATTCAGGTATCTTAATGTTCCTCTCTAAGGTTGCTTCTTCATCATCTGTAATATACTTAAGAAACGTCGGACCAAAGATATTTTTAGCAGTTTTATAATCCTTTATAAGATTTTCAAATATTGCATCTGGCGTAAATGAATTAAGCCCTTGATTAATACTCTCTTGTATCAATTTACTGTCATCAATATCTTCTTTATCTCCCTCCATCAAAGAACTCATGAATTTTTGCTCTTCACTCTTAGCTAAGTCCCCAGTTAGCTCCTCAATTTTCTCAATCTTATCCAAATCGAGTTTTGTCTGCACATCAGGGAAGATCACCAGATTTTTCAGATTCTTCAATGTACCTTTTAAATTGCTGAGCCAGATATTCTTCTGGCTTAATAGTATATCTCAAAGAAGCTTTTAATTTTATTCTATGTGCTAAGACACTTTCCATACTTTCATATATATCCTCTAATTGCACCTTTTTTCTTTTATTGATAAATGCATTGCTCTGAGCTCTTTCATATAATCCAATAGAAGCTCTAACACTTGGAGCTCTTTCAAGATCTTTATTATGCCTCAAACTTTCTATGAATTTCAATATAATCTCAAGTAATTGATCATCAAATATTATACCCTTTAATTTTTCACCTTTAATAGTTACAATATTTTTCTCTATTGAAACACTTTCTGGGTAATCCATAATTATAATGTCAAATCTATCTAAGAAAACCTCACTTAATTTTTCTGTTCCTGCAAAATCCTCAGGATTCATTGTACTTATTAATATAAAATCAGAAGTCAAATCTATATCATAACTTCCAATTGTAACTCTTCCTTCCTCTAATACCTGAAGGAGTGCATTTTGCAGTTTTTCTGGAGCCCTATTTATCTCATCAAAAAACAATACTCCATTATTTGCCTTAAAGATCTTACCAGGTGTAAAAGCTTCTATACTCAAAGGACCAAATTCCAATGCCTTCATTGGATCTATATCTCCTATGAGATCCTCAACTGTCAAATCAGGACTTCCCTGAATTCTAATAAATCTTCTTTCACCTTTAATCTTGATATGCTTACTTTTCTTATTCAAACACCTTGGACAAATAGGATTTTGGGGATCACAATTAAAACCGCAATCATTCACCATAATTTCAGGAAGTAACTTAGCTACATTTTTTGCTAATGTCGTTTTTCCAACTCCAGGATAACCAACAACAATTACATGCCTACCCATAATTAACGCACTTAGTAATTGTTTCTTTGTTTGGGCTTGGCCAATTATATCATTAAATGTATCATCAGTCAAATTTTCCATAAATACTTCTTGAGGTTTCATTTTAAACTAGTTCACTAAACCACTATCATTTAAAAAACTTTCCAAAAACAGATTTAAATAACTTTTGTGCGATAATAAAATTACATAAACCTATGATTAAGATTAAAGTTTTAGGGGGAACTACAAAATGAAACAATCAAAAACTTCAATAAAATCTTTAATTTACATAGCAATCCCATTAGGTTTGTCTTATGCATCGATAGCAAATCCCATAAATGCTCAGAGACTTAATGGAACAGATCCATATACGTGCACACTACTTGCTGAAACAGACGAGAATCCACAAGATCCAACTGAATATTTCACAAGCATACAAAATCTAAGGGCGATAACAGACACTTTACTCATTACTTCATCATATGCTTCTGATCTAGATAATGACGGAGATGCAGAGATTGTAGTAATTACAAACACTGGTTTCAGAGTTTTGGAAAATCGAATAAAAGAAACAGAAGTTCTTGATAAGTTATTTTCAAGAATGGAGGCTAGATTAGAAAACTATTAAACTTAGAAATGAATTTTTAAAGATATTTTACCATATCTTGAAGAATTTCAAGAAATAATAATTATAATTGTGATGTATATTCTAGTGCTGCCTGTCTAACATTACCACATTCAGTAATTGCCCTCCCAACAATACCATGGAATCTACCACCTACAACTTTTGCAGCTTCTGAAATATTGCCACCCTGTGCTACAAAGCCAGGAGCATAAAATACAGGAGTAGAACCTTCAGCCTCAACAACATCCTTAATCTTTTTTATAGCTTCCAGTTTATTTCCAGGAACCACAAAATCATTAACCCCAATTCTGGCAGCAATTCTAAACATTTCTAATATACCTTCGTCAGCAACAAACCCACCTTCACTAACTGAATAAGCAGGATGAGTCATCCAACCACCAACAATTACCTTTAATCCTTGGTCAAGTGCATGATAAATCCAAGCTCTCTCTGTTTCTGGACCAGATTGTGGGAAGAAAATAACACCATCCACACCAGCTTTTTTACATACTCTTGCAAAATTCTTTCCTGTATCTGTAATATCAGTACCTGCTTTTTGATGATCATAAATAATAAGTTTATTTGTATGTTCTCTAGCCATTTGAACGACTAATGGCAATCCGTAAGTGAGTCCAAGTTCAAATCCCACTTTCAATGCACCTATTTTCTCTATATCTGCTGTTTGTTTAGCTATCTCTTCAAATTGGTCCATTGTAGCCACATCGCATGCAGGAATTATACTTCTATCTATCTCAATAACTTTCTGCTCTAACTTACCAACAGTTCTTCTTGCTGCATCAGTTCCGTATACTCTCATATAATTTGTCATTCTTTCTAAATTGAATGGAGCATCAGGATGCTCTTTCATATACTGATAAATATCAGAAGCTGAAACTATAGAACTTACTCTAGTGCCAGTTTTTCTCTCATATTCTTCAATTGCACTTTTTCCATCAATACCAACTTCCTGTCTATCCACCGCAATAGCCAAAACTGGAAGATCAAAATTACCTAAACTCTCAAGCGTAGCTCTTGCTTCATATTTAGCATCTCCAGCTGTAAAAACATCGTCAAGTTGAATTATAGATTGTCCATTAATAGGCGCTCTTCCAACAACAAGTGCTTTGATCCTCTCTGCAGGAGCAAGATTAGTGGCCTCGCCATATTCTTTGGGAACTTTTCTTGTAAAAAAACACGGTACATTTTCGCCTCTTTCAGCAAGGCCTATTGATGTTGCTGCCACGAGCATATTTCCTTTTTCTGGAATACCATAGAGTATGTCTATTTTTGAATTGGCAGTAGCGCCGAGTATAGAATAGGCATAGAATCTACCCAATTCTCTTAAGCTATGCCCATCATTAAAATCACCAATATTAACAAACCAAGGGGAAAGTCTTTTACTTTTCAACGAGAAATCGCCATTGCCTTTTAAAGCCTGAGTAGTCAATAAATATTCTATAAATCTTGACTTATAATCTTCCATAAAATTTTATGCATAAAATTCAAATCTAAATATATTTAGGTTTTATAAAATAGTAATCAAAAGCTTTATAAAATAAAGATATAGCGGTAAATATAAAAATGACACAAAAAGGAAATCAACAAAAAGATTCTAAAGATCTACCAATTAATATTCCGGAAGAAATTAAAGAGAAATTAAAAGAAATTAAAAATAAATTAGATATTTTTAAAGATCGTGTTCTAAAAGACTATAAGAAATCAATTATAGGTATTTCACTACTACCTCCTCCACCAGTTCAAAAAGACCAAAAAAAAGAAGATGAATTTCACGTTTTTATACTCGCACAGGAGCCTGATATAAAAAAAATATTTGAGGTTCGGGAAAAATTAATCAAAGATATTGATAAAATTGCCGCAGAATCAGATAAAAGATTTAAACCGCAAATAATGATGGTGGATGAATTAAAAGAGGCATGCTTTGATGCAAAATATGATTTAATATCCCTAATAGCCAACTCTGCAATATTTTATGATTCTACTGATATGCTAATAGCATTAAAAGTTGCAGAATTGCATAAACAAATGGTTATAAAAAAATTCGAGAAATATATTGTTAGTTATGTTGCGGCAGGTTCATTATTTAGAGGAGAAAAATCAAATGATATAGATGTATACATCGTAGTTGATGACACTGATGTCAAAAAAATGTCTAGATTTGAGCTGCGCGATAAATTGAGAAATATCATAATAGATATGAGTTTTGAAGCAGCAGAGATAGTGGGAGTTAAGAAACAATTTCATCCTCAAATCTATATATTAACTGATTTCTGGGAATCAATTAAAGATGCTAACCCAGTTATTTTCACTTTCCTCAGGGATGGTGTTCCTTTATATGACAGAGGTACTTTCATGCCATGGAAATTATTACTTAAAATGGGTAGGATAAGGCCAAGCTCTGAAGCAATTGATATGCAAATGGATATAGGTGAGAAACTATTAGACCGAGCTAAGAAAAAATTACTTGGTATTGCAGCAGATGATATTTATTATTCAGTTCTAAATCCAAGTCAGGCAGTTTTAATGCTTTATGGAGTTAGTCCTCCAACACCAAAAGAAACTGTAATGCTCTTCGAAGAACTTATGGTTAAAAAAGAAAAACTAATTGAGCCCAAATATGTGAAAATACTTGAAAAATCAGTAAAGACCTTTAAAGATATTGAACATGGAAATCTCAAAGATATTACAGGAAAAGAAATTGACATAATGGTTCAAAGTGCGGATGATTATTTACATAGAATTCAAAAAGTATTTGAAGAAATCGAAAGAAGAAGAGAAAAAGAGACCATAGCAGAAACCTATGAAGCAACTTTAAACATTATAAAAGAATGTCTTAATTTTGATAAAATTAAATACACAGAGACTACATTAGAAAAATCTTTTGAAGATTATCTTAAGAAAAATAAATTGCCTACTTTCATTTCAGTTGTATTTAAAGATCTAAAGAAAGCCAAGAAGGATTATGACTTAAAGAAACTTACAAAAGCAGAAGCAGAAAAAGTGAAAAAAGATTCTAGGGCTATGACAAGGATTCTTCTAGAATATATACAAAGGAGAAAGGCATTTTCATTATTTAGATCAAAGTTAAAATTCAAGTATGGAGATAATGTTGGAGAGATTTACTTATTTGATAAAGTTGTATTTATAGTTGAAACTGCAAAAGATAAACCCATTTCCATAATTAAAGGAACAATGGATTCTGATTCAAAAATAACCAAGACTGTCAAGTCTTCAAAAGATGAATTAGATGAATTCGTTAGTAAAAATTTAGATTCATATAAAACCATTAGTCTAAAAGAGGAATTATTTAATTCGCTTGAAGAAATTTATGGGAAAAAAATAGAAATAATTTTAGATTAATCTTCAATTTTTTCTATTTTAATTGCGGTAACTGGACAAGCATTTTCAGCTTCTTTATTCTCAATAACATCTTCTTCAGCTTCAACAATTATTTCCCACTTATTAGTTTCTTTGTTAAATAAACTGTCTAATAGGGTAACCTTACCATCCTCCTGCAAATCCCAAAATCTGGGAGCTACAACTGTACAGGATCCCGAACCGATGCATCTATCCCTATCTAAAATAACTTTATATTTTGGCATTATTTATTGAAAAATACATTATATTTAAAACCTTCTAAAATTAAAAATATAATTCTAAGAAATAAATAAATTATTTAATTACAATTTTTTGTTTATATCATCAAGGTGTCTTATTATATCACTTATATCATCTCTACTATAATCGCAGATTCCAGATTCAAAATATTTTAAAATATCATCAGGAGATCTTTTTGGAGCAAATAAGAATGCATATGGAGCAGGCAACGGTAAATCTGAAATTCTATATTCATCTGCATTAGGATACCAAGATTTAATATTCGCCAATGCTTGTGAAGTAGTTACATCTTCATCTAACCATTCATGAACGCCATCTTCACCCTCAGCCTTAAAAAAAGCATATGAAAATAGCAATTTGTATTTTTTGTCTACCATATTAAGTACATAATTTAACTATATTTAAACCTTACGATTTTTACTAAAGAATAGTAGTAACATATCCGTGTAAAAATATTTTAGAAATAAGTAATTCCTTCACCTAGAAATTTTTATTAAGTAATTTGAAAAATATTTTATTAATATGTTTTCAAAAATTCTTTCAAATTTATATTTTTCAAATAATAACTTTTTTAAACTTAATCATTCATCAAAATATAATGGAAGGACGAATCTCAAATTTTAGGGGAGGCGCAGGAACCCAATATACAAACCAATTAATAGTAATTATTGACGATATAAAAAGCAAAATTGAAGCTGAAAAAATAGTAGCTAAAAAAGTAATTTGGACAACACCCACTGGAAAGGAAATTATCGGTAAAATCTCGGGCGCTCATGGAAATAAAGGTGCCGTAAGAGTTAAATTTGAAAAAGGTCTACCTGGCCAGGCTCTTGGAACTAAAGTTAAAATTGAATAAGTGATTAAACTGAAGAATGGGCCAAGAAATAAGCAAGATCTGATTGATATTTTAACTCAATGTTTTGACCAATATGAACCACTTAGATATCGCTATTTTCAGACTGATATCGATTCTCAGAATCACAGCAAAAAAAATTTTGATGAAGAATACACACATTTTATCAAATTATTGAAATCCAGATTGACTGTACGACTAGAACAAGATCTTGTGAAATCAGCGCTTTCAGACATCCTGTATAATAATACAATTATAAATGATGTAGAAAGACTTGTATTAGATAATTTATCATTTGATGTTTATAATAAATTACAGCGCCTTAAAAATAAGTATTTCAAAACTAATAAAAAGATTTATAAAGACACATATAACTCCCATGATAAAATAGAAAATGGCAACACTAAGAAAAGGGCATTGTTATAGCAATATAACTAGAGCATATACTAGAAAATCGAAATTCCAGAAAAAGGGATTCATAAAAGCTATCCCCACTATTAAGGTGGTTAGGTATTCTATGGGAGATCCAAAAAAAGAGTTCAAATATGCAATAAGGCTTATTTCAAAAGTACCTCACCAAATAAGACATAATGCTCTTGAGAGTTCAAGGCAAATTGTAAATAGAGCTCTTTCAGAAAAAGTTGGAATATCAAATTATTTTTTTCAGATAAACGCTTATCCGCATCATGTTCTTCGAGAAAATAGAATGTTAAGTGGAGCACATGCTGATAGACTTCAAACTGGTATGTCACATTCATTTGGTAAAGCCGTTGGTACTGCCGCACAAATACCAAAAGGAAAAACAGTATTCACTGTTAAAGTCAATAAAGAACATATTGATCTTGCAAGAATAGCTTTGAAAACTGCAACCCCAAGACTTCCAGGCACATATTTAATAGATATTACTTAAATCCATACTTACCTTTTAATTCTACAAAAACAAATTTACCTAAACTCATCTTAACTAATTTATTGCCTAATTTCTTTACCTTAATCATATCTTGTGTATATCTTCCTACAGGTGCTAATAAAATTCCATTATTATTAAGTTGATCTATTAAAACAATAGGTATTTCTGGACAGGCAGCTGTCACAATAATTCTATCATATGGACTAAATTTCTTTAACCCAGTACTCCCATCTTTATTAAAAATTTGGATATTATCAAAATTAGTTAATCTTTCTTTGGCATAATTAAATAAAATTTTACTCAGTTCAATAGTAAATAATTTTCCTGGCTTAATAATAGTAGCTATTAATGAAGCATTATATCCCGAACCAGCTCCTATTTCCAACACTTTTTGTCCTTCTGTTAATTCTAAATAATCTAACATTTGAACTACTGTAGAAGGCTGCGAAATTGTTTGATTATCAAGTATTGGTAGGGCAGTATCATCATATGCTACATCTCTATATTCAGGTAAAACAAAATCTTCACGCTTTATTTGTCTAAATGCATCAATTATTTTTTTATTTTCTAAAATATTTGCTTCTTCCCAAATTTTAATTAGATCTTCTTTTCTCATAAATCTAAGGATTTTTTACTGCTTTTAAACTTTATTTTAAATAGTACTCTAATATGATATAGTCTAGAAAACTTTATATAAACCCAAGAAAACTTAATTTCATGTCTTTAATCCTTCAGCTTAAGGATGTAAAAGGGGATGATTTAATTTCTTTAGGTGAGAAACTTTTACTATATTGTGATCTCTCCAATAATCAAATATCAGTGCCAAATTCATTTATTATAACCAACGAATTATTTCTAAAATTTTTAGAAGAAACTGAATTAATCTTAAAAATTAAGGATTTAACTGATTCTACAAATTACAATAGAGAATCTTACAATACAGTTTTAAATCAAGTTCAAGAATTAATTATGAATACAGAACTACCACCCAATATTTTAAATGATATTAAAAATGCCTATGATAATATGATAATACATAATGATATATTCAAATCTGCTTCAATACAAACAATAGATTTTATTAGAGCAGGCAGATCAGCTCCATATCTAGCAGTAAGACCATATCTCAGAAATAATAGACAAATAGAAGCAATTGAGAATATAAGAGGTATAGACAATCTTGGAGCAGCAGTAAAACGGATTTTCTGCTTATATTTTAATACAGATGTACTAATTAAGGATAATATGAATGACCTAAATATAGTAATTCAAAAAATGATCAATCCAGATAAATCAGCTATAGTATCAGTATTTGAAGACTCAATAGAGATAAATGCCTGCTTCGGTTTATCACAACCTATGACAAATAATGAGATCCAATTCGATAATTATATCTTAGATAAAAGTTCTCTACAATTGAAAGAATATAAAATAAATAATCAAGAATGGATGTTATATAGAGATGAAAACTTACTGCGGACTATTAAAAGAAATTTATATATACGAGGTAAAGAACAGAAATTAAATTATAATGAATTTGACAAAATTGTTGAAACTTGCTCAAAATTAAAAGAGTTAAATGATTTAAACTACAAGTTTGAGTTTATTTTTGAAAATAATAGGATATATTTAATTGATATAATTAACTTAATAAAAGAAGATGACTCTCAAATCACCCAAGAACCTTTAGAAGCATTTAACTTTCCTGAAAATAATATAGAAAACATATCTTCAAAAACATCAGATCATATTCAAGGTGAAACATTCTATTATGGTAAATCAGAAGGACCTGTAAAAATTTTAAGGTCGTTGGATGATTTAAGTAAAGTTAACTATAATGATATTATTGCCTGCCGCTACTTAAAATCAGAATTTATTGGGGCTATTGAAAAAGCATCAGGTATTATCTCAGATTCAGATATTTCTCAAGAAATCCAAGATATGATAAAAATCCCTTGCATAATAAATTCTGTAAATGCCACTCAATTACTAAATGACAATGACTATGTAGAAGTTGATGCCTCAGCCGGAGTTATTTCTAAAATTGAAAAGAAAGCTCAACCAACAAATAATACCTCAAATGAAGAACTACCATTTAGATTAGACATAAAAATAGATGAAAATACAAATGTTGATGCGTTATTGGAAAAAATTAGACAAGTAAAGGAATTCTTAAAAAAATAAAATTAGACAATATGAAGCAATTTTAAAGTTTCAAATATCCTTCTAAGCATAACTACTGCAAAACCCCATAATAATGGCAACCATATTGGTATTCCAAATAAACTAGAGTTTGCATATGACCAAACCCCAAATCTAATACATATTATTTCAGCAATCGGGCCTAAAACAGCTGCAATAATAAAAGCAATAAAATCATATTTATCATGCCACAAAAGTATTGCTATCAACCATAATAATCCAAGCAGAAAAAAAACTAAATTATTATTTTTCCAAAATAGTGATGTAATTAGTATTGCAGCAAAATAAACTCCTACCTCATAAAGTACCCCAAAATATTTATGTTTGGACACAGAATCATAAAATATTTATGATATATAAATCTAAGCTAATCAAGGTCTAATTTTTACTTCATGAACTCCAACTGTATCAAGCACATTTGTATGGTCTACTCTACAAGCTAACAAGTGTCCATAATTTGTGCAAAAAAATTGACTAACGGAATAGGCCTTATTACTGCTATTTAAAGGAGCAATGTATCCAAGATTTCCTTTTTTATATTTGCGTTCCCATGGAAGACCATAAATTGTATTAAGGCTTAACCATTCTTCAAAATTAATCCACATATCCTTTTCCAAATATGGTGTTAATGCATCTGACCGCATAGGTCTGAGTTCCCCTTTTAAAGTTCTGTGATCATAATTGATAATTAATAGTCCACCTTTCGGATTTGGTGTGAAATTTGTATCTAACCATTCACCTTTATCACAATGATGCCACGCCAAGAAGTTATTTTCAATATCATTTACTTCCTGGCCTCTCAATTTTCTACCATTGCCATCATAAACTTTATCCGATCTTATCAGCTTAATAAAATCTACAAATTGAGTCAAATTAAACATAAATGAATTATTCATATGTAGTCCTCTTTGTGATCCAATCCAATCCTTTCCAATATGTGTTCTTTTTTTTGACACTAATAAATCAGGATATGAATAATTTGCATAGCTCTTTCCTTCAAGAATCACATAATTTTCAGGAGTAAATGAATTATCAAGAAATTTTCCTTCTGTTTTTCTAAAGTAATCATCTATGGGCATATTTCTTACCAAAAGCTCATTTTTATAAACTTTTATCTCTATTATTATAGAAGCCCAAATCTCCAAAATTTAAGCTTTTTTAACATTTTTATTAAAACCAAAAGCTTTATATATAAGATATACTACCTAAAAGTAGTTACAAAAGGAGGAAAAAATACGATCAAAATGCCAGAAGAAAACAAAGCAGAGGAACATAGAAAATATCTTACTAGTCTTGATTCACTAGTTAATATGTATCAAGTAGATGAAGGTCTAGAAGGTTACACAAGACAAGGTGTTAAAAATCCTGAGCTAGGTGCTCAACTTAAGCTTCAATTAGGATCAGCAATAAATCCTGATGATAAAGGTATGTTTATACACGCTACTCCTGAATATGTAGCATTAGAATCACAAAATTATCAACATTCACATGAAGATGATATTAAATCAGCTTATGAAAAACACAAAGATAAAGTAATAACTGATTATGTTGCAGGTGTTAATAAAAGATTACAACACATTGTTGATGAAATTAAACCTAAAATTGAAGAAAAGTACAACGATCCTAAATACAAAGATGTTAAAGCTGAAGACAAAAAGAAAGCAGTTGATCAAGAATTAACAGTAAATTTATATCAAGCACTTGGTCAATTACTTAAAGATCTTAATATCAGTGAAGACTTCAAAGATAATGAAGAATTAGCAGAAGCTGCCAATACGCTCCAGGAACTTGAGAAAATACCTGAAGAAAACAAGGGAAAAGCAGTAGCTGGAATAATTGCAGCAAAGAATAGACTTACTCCTGAATATGCTAACTTACCTAGAAATTGGGATAACCTTTACAATGGTATGATTAGTAATTATACAAGGGTAATAGGAAAACAATTATTACAAGAAAAAGACGGAAAATACTCAATCAAAGAAGAGTTACTTAAGAAAGCTTATACTAATGCAGACTCTGTCAAGAAAATGAGTCCTATTGCAAAAGACGAAGCTTTACAAAGAAAAGAATAAAACTTATTTTTTTATTTCTATTTTTACTATTTTTTCTTGTTTTACAGCATCAATAGTTAAATTTCTTAATACTCTTTCAAATTCAATTGCCTTATCAATATGTTCATCAACTTCTTTTCCTGATATAGAATTGATATTCCCTCTATTGATATTATGATATAAATTGTAAACCTGATTATAATATTCAACATATTTTTTATCTAATTTCCTTTGTTTAACAAAAACCTCAATTAACATCTCAGAAATATGTTCAGGACTTGGTGGGACTTGCTTAAGAGCCATTAGGGCTGCATGAGAACTATCCACCATTGACCAATATAAATTTTCAATAGCTCCAAGAACATTTAATTTTGCTCTTGCAATATGCATAGGTGCAGTCCTCAAAGATTGATATGTTGCTTCAACACTTGGTCTTATTTTTCCCCTAGCTAATAACACTTTTAGAGGTTCAAAAAAACCACCGTAATCTATTAATGGCTGTCCATATCTAATAACATTAATAATTAAGGGACTTCCATTTCTAACCTGTTCCCAAAATATAGTCATTTGAACAGTATTAATATGTAATCTTTCTCTATATTTTTGAGCAGCTACAATCTTTGTTAATTCTTGTCTATACCATGCTATTAAAGTTTGGTCCCAAACAATAGTGCAGTCATCAATAATAATAATTAAATCAATATCACTCCCTTTTTTCATCTCATTCTTTGCTGCACTTCCAAACAATACAATACTCTTTATTACATCATTGAATCTTCTGTAAACTTTAATAGCAAAATCATAAGCAACATTATATTCATCAGAAAGTCCCTCTTTCTTCACAGCTTTAAATTCTTTTACTCTTTTTTTTAAAAAGGCCATATTATCTTAAAAAATTTTATATTATTAAGTTTATTGGTTTGGTGTTCCGGCAAACCTACTCCTGTCACCAGTTGTTTGCCCTCCTAATTCAACAGGCAATGATGAAAATCCAGCACCATACATTTCCCTAAAATGTACCTCAGGTAATATATTTCCAAATCCGGCCATGTAAGGATCATAAACATCTGTATGGCCTCTCCAAGTCATATCTCCAGGAACAAAACCCCTTCTTTCTCCACTAGGTAACAAGGGAGCATAAACAGGAGTGTTCATCTGTTCCATCCCAAATAAATGAGGGCTTGACTTAAATTGGGCAACAAAAGCACCAGCTTCAACCACAGCTCTAAAATCATCTTTTTTCCACTTTTCAAGCAAAGCTAATTGCTCATTAATGCCAGCATTTCCCATCCCAGGAGGTAGATGAGAATCTGTAAATCCAAAAGTATCATTGATATGGACATGCTTTACCAATTTGCTCTTAGCAATTTTTTCAGCTTCTTTAAGAACATCTTCTTGGCTATATCCGGATTTCCTTAAGAAATTTATATGACCAGTATCCCAGGTGGCTCCAATCAATTTCTCTGATATTCTTTTTGCTTCTTTTTCATTTATTTTTTTGTTATTCTCCATTAATTTCTTTTCAAATTTTTTTCGGCTTTCTTCAACTACACCCTTCAAACTATCCGCTCTTGATAATGTTAATTCAGGCATATAATTTTCAAGTGCTATCAGGGGAGCCTTTTCCTTAAATTGATTATAGGCATATACCATCGCATTACTAACTGTCTCAGAAACTTTTTCTTTTGCAAAATCATCAACAGGCTTGTACATTTGAGGTGTAGGGAAAGCACCAACTGCTGCTGTAACAAATTTATAATATTCGTCTTGTTTTTCTTTCATTCCTTTCTCTAATTCCATTAATCCTTTCACTTCTTGATCACTTAATTTCTTTCCATTATTGATTATCTGAGAATGATAATTTTCTACTTTTTTTCTAGCTTCTTCAAATCTATTATGTGCTTCACTAGCTTCGCCATAATATAATAATGGGTCTTTTAATTTATTTTGTTTTTCTTTTTGACTTTCAAATCCATATCTATCAACTTTAGTCCACATCTCACTAAGTTGGCTTTTAACAATATCATTTATATTATCTATATGTTCTTGAATCATATGCAAGTCTCTTTCTCTTTCAGTTAATCTTGCTTGCTCTTCACTATTGATAACTCGTTTCTCTTTTGCATAAACTAATGGATAAATCTCTGCTCTAATAGTTTGCTCTCTATCACTTAATCTCCTTATTTCTTCAAGTGAACTTTGAACTTTTAGTTTTTCTTGATCCCATTCAGTGTTGTTTAAACTTCTTAATCTGTTTGTCGGATGAAAAATATCTTTTTTATCAGTGCCAAATCTAGATTTTTCCTCATACTGTAAAGGAACTAACTGACCAGTTTGCTGGTTTATTGCCACTCCCATAAAAGCTTCCTCAGGAAACAACAAATTTTTCCTTTCTTTATCACTTAAATCATGGATAGTATGCCCCTTCCTTAATTCAAAAGCAGGAGTACCAGTAGTTGTATGAAATACAACAGGCACATTTCCCTTAGGATCAAAATCATGTGCCCTTTCTAAAATACTTTTTAATCTTGTCTCAGTTTGTATTCTCTGGGATTCATTAAATCCTTGCTCACCAAAACCACCCAAATCAATTATAGGGCCATGCATTGATAAGTTTGCACCAGTCAACTTAGCTAACCTATAAGCTTCTCCAAAATGTTGTCTTGGTATTTGTTCAAGTATATCAGCAGAAATAGGACCAAGCTCAACATTAGTAACCCCCTGATTTAATGTGTTTCCAAGTTCAGCTAATTGATTTGCTGTCTGCACTCCACCAGGAATAGCTGTCCTATAACCTGGAAATGCAAAATCATCTAAAGGATTAAAACCACCATACTTTGATTCAAAATCTTTTGTAGGATATCCGTAAAAATTATGATAATATGACATTAAAATGAATCCTCCCTAGGTTTCACATAATAATCTTGAATTTGATTTCTCTCTCTCTTCTTCTTTTTTTCCTCAATATTATCAGCTTGATCAAATAATAATTTTTTCTCGTAAAACTGCTGTTCATTCAAATTTTTATTATGGGGACTTAAATAATCATCTATATCAACCACAGTATCTTTCAAGTATTCTGTTGCTATTTCTCTTGCTCTTGCTTGAACTTGTGGATCAGCATTAGCCGATGTCCTATCAATACCTTCTTGAGATAATAATTTTTCTACATTTTTTCTAGTATCTTGGTTTGTTGCTGAAAAAGCTTCATACTTAATTTGTGTTTTTGCTCCACTTCTTTGATATACTAAATTCTCATCGTTATTATTATCATGATTCTGACCAACACCCACTAAATTTTCAAGTTGTCCAGACCTCATTCTATCTCTGGGCTCTATTCTTTGGTACTTTGGAGCTGCTTCAATTTCAACATTTTTTATGTTGATACTTAAATCCTGACCTTCAATAGGTACATGAATCTTCATTTTTTCTATTTCTTCAATCATTCTTTTAATTAGTAATATTTCTTTTGGATCCTTAATTTTTTTAATTGATTTTTCTAGAAATTTTATTCGATTATCCAGATCTTCAATAGACTTTGCTTCCTTGATAATATCATCAATTACCATGATACCATTCCATGTGATTTTTTATAGATATCATAGGCAGTATTTGCGTAGCCCAACGCCTTAGATTGAGCTTCATCTCTTATTTTATTAACAGCAAAACCCTGTTTTTCCTTCAAACCGAAAAAATCCCTAACCCAAATCTTGAATGGCTTTATCTTTTCTTTAGTCTTCTTATCAATATTTTTGAAAGGCCACTCATATGGTTTTTTCTTCTTTTTGGTTGGCTTCATTATATATTTTGTATTTCCTTTTTCATCTTGAACCTTAATATATGTAATTTCAGATTCTTTCGGATCGGACTTAAGGTATTTATCCAAATCATTTTGCAATTCCTTCATACTGACATTTGTTAAATTCTCCACTAAATCCATATCTTCATATAATTCTTGCTCTTCTATGATAGTTAATTCAGCATTAGTAAAAACATAGGGTCTAAAATAAATGTCAGCCATTCCTCCATGAACATATTGAGTTGCTTCTCTTCCTCTATATACTTGAGGAACACTTCTAAATTGGAAATTTATCTCAAGGCATGCGAAATATTTATTTTCAAATTTTAATTTGCCAAAGGTCTCATTTACAGAATCTGGCTTTATTTCTTTTTTAGCAAATAAACTTAATTCCATTTGAACATTATTGAAAGCAGCTACAATGTGGGGGGAATTAAATTCTTTCATACCTAGTTGCTGGGAGGCTCTAAGGTAAGGTCTTGCCCATTTTGTGTATAATTTCATAGAATCTATTTGAGATTTTAAATATGCTCTTTCAATATTATATCTTTTCCTTAACTCTTTTTCACTCAAGGACTTCCAGCTTGAGTATTCATCTAATTTTCTAATTAAAATATTCCTTACCCTTTCATTTAAATCTAAATTATCCACTTCTTTTTTAGTAGTTGCAACAAAAAAAGCGTCTCTTAAAGTCACAAATTGCAGCTGTTGAGTTAATGAATTAATTGAGCCCCGACCGTGTTTCAATAAATCCACTTGATCAAGCCAAACCCCTTTTAATGCAATCTCAGCAGCATCTCTTTCATCCTTAATATCAGATTTCATTTGATCATAGGTTTGTAATCTAATTTCAAATTCCTTCAAATCATAAATTAAATTTATAATAGATCTAATCACAGTATTTATAGTAGACAAAATTCTCATTGCCCTATCTTGCATAACACCAGCCCTAGTTCCCATTTCTCCAAAATAGGAGCTTGAAGCACTTGCTTCAAATGCTTCTTCAACCTTATTAACATCTAAACCTAAACCACTTGGACTGTCACTTCTCAAGAATTCTAGAAACCAGAAATAAATAGGCTCAAGTCCCTCGCTAATTGAATCATAACCCATATGCAATTCCACAGATGTTCCTGTTTTTAATTTAACTTGTGAATTTGCCTTAATCATTTTTATGAAATTCTTCCTTAATTCACTTTTAACTCCACTATCTAAATCTTTTTTAACGAGTTCCTTGTAAACTTGAAATTTCTCAGAATATCCAGAATACCTAAGTGATTCTTCAAGCGCAACTACCGCTTCTTTCTCAGATTTATTCTTGATGATTTCAAGATATTTATCAATATACATTCAATAAAAGATCGATTTTTTCTTATTTAAAGCTTTCTAGTGCCCTTTATTTCCTAATAATTATTAAGACCTTATAGTGAAATTATGATTTCAGCAGACTTACTTTAGACTATCTACTCAATAAAAAGTTTTTTAAATAATTAAAATAACAAAATTATATGAAATTCCCTTGGAGAAAAAAAGAAGACAATCCTGAACCGATCTTAGCTAACGATGACTTGGGTGCACAAGACCCATATCCGCAACAACAGACATTTAATAGGCCCTTTATGGAGCCTTTTTCATCACAAAGTACAGAAATGCAGCTAATTCTAAGTAAATTGGAATTAATTAATACAAAAATACAACAAATCGAAATTAGATTGCAACAGCTGGAAAGAAAAATAGATACAATTGAAAAAATTGCAATAGAATCTCAAGAACCTCCAAAGAGATGGTAAAAACCAAGTACATTTTACTGATAATCCTCTTTATAGTTCTTGATCAATTGACAAAAAATTTCTTTAAGGATAAGCATTTTTCAATTATAAATTATACAGAAAATTCAGGTGCAGCGTTTTCTCTTTTTCAGGGTTTCACATTATTACTAATTACCATATCTTTAATAGTTTTAATAATAACACTATATTATTTTATAACCTTAACAAAATTAAACTTAAAATTAAATTATTCATTTATTTTAATCATAAGTGGAACTTCAGGAAATTTAATTGATAGAATTTTTCTAGGTGTCGTAAGAGATTTTATCGATTTTAAGATTTGGCCCATTTTTAATTTAGCCGATTCATACAATGTAATTGGTTTTATTTTATTATTAATATATTTCAATAGAAAGAGTAGCAAATGAAATTTTTATTGTTTTTTGCAAAAAGATTCATAGCAGGGGAAAATTTAGAAGATGCAATACATGTTACAAGAAAATTAAACAAAATAGACATTAAAACTACAATAGATTTCTTGGGGGAACATTCACACACCAGAGAAGAGGTAAAAAAGAATTTAGAAAATTATTTCAAGTTAATAAGGGCAATTAATATTTTAAAATTAGACAGCAATATATCAATTAAATTAACAAGTCTTGGTTTAGATATTTCTAAAGATTATTGCATAGACAATCTCAAAAAACTTCTAAAATATGGTAAGAAGTATCAAGTTATGATTACTATTGACATGGAATCATCAAAATATACATCATTTACAATTGCAGTTTACAAGAAATTTATTAAGATGTATAACAATACAGAAATAGCCATTCAATGCAATCTTAGGAGAACAAATAAAGACATAAAGAACTTGATTAATAAGAAGCCTAATATAAGATTAGTGAAAGGTGCTTATATTGAACATTCAAAGGATTACATCCAAAATAAACACATTGTTAATGATAAATATATTAAATACTTAAGATTACTCTTTAAGACTAACTCTTTTGTTGCCATTGCAACTCACGACACTAAAATAATAAATTATGCAAGAGAATATATCAATAAAAATAAAATTAAGAAAAAAAGATACGAATTTCAAATGCTGTATGGTATCAGGCAAGACATTCAAAAACAGCTAGCAGATGAAAATTATCCAATAAGGGTATACATACCCTATGGCAAAAATTGGCTTCCTTACTATATAAGAAGAATGCGAGAACAAAAAGAAATTTTTTTCTTTGTATTAAAACATTTATTTAGATAATTATAAAGAATATTGCCATTGAATATTTTTGGCAGATCTCACACCAAGATTTGGATAAGAAAAAGACATATCACAATTACCCAATACGTAACCAATAGGATTACTAGGCTTACGTGGAACTGCATATTGAAAAACACCAAAATAGGTTACACTATTATTACTAGGTCTATTAAAATACAGGTCTCCCTTTTGCTTTTTTATAGGCAGTCCAAGTTTGTTCTTAGTATTAAGCCATTTATCAAAATCAATGCTTCGTTGGTGTCTAAGAATATTTTCACCCAGCCTTTGATCATAAGTAGGTATGGGATTGTCCTTTGGACCAATTTTGTTATTAAAGGCCATATAGAAAACTTTACTTCGTGTTATAGTAAAGGAAGCATCTAACCATTCTCTTTGTTCTGGCATTAGTACCTCATCTTGAATTCGGTCAAGATCATATCCTCCCAATTTATTGCCTAAGCCATTATAAGCAATACCTAATTTTAATAATTTTAGAAAATCGGCAAATTGTCTAATCGTTAACATAAATGAATTTTCTTGTCTTAACTTTTTATGAGCATCTACCCAGTTCTGACCAAAATATTTTAACCTGGTAGAAATTAACATATCGGGATAAGAATAATTTCCATATTTTTTACCTTCAAGTAAAATATAATTCTCCGCATCTTCAATATCACATTCAATAGATTTCCATTTATTTTTTTTTATTTTCAGCCTTACTTTGTCCACATCCAAATTTGCTAATAAATCATCTATTGGCATTTTTCTTCAGTTTTTTATTTAAAAAGCCCTTTATAAATTTATCTATTTTGTTACTACTATTTAAAAGTATCAAAACGAAAGGTTTATAAATCAAAAATTCACAATAAAAACTATGTCATATAAACTTAAAAGACCCATTGATTTAGTAGGATCCTTAATACTAGGAACTCTTACAATACCTCTACAAGCAATAATAACAACATCTATTGTAGCTGAAGGATTAATAAGTAAAAAATACAGAAGACCAATTATTTATAAATCTCAAAGAGTTGGTAAGAAACTCAAAGTATTTGATATGTACAAATTCAGTTCAATGGTACAAGGAGCGGATAAAGGTTTATCAGAATTAATATCACAATATGGTCATGTTAATCATATAATAGAAGATCCTAGAGTTACTCCTATTGGTAGAATTCTAAGGCGGTACAGTTTAGATGAATTACCTCAATTTTTTAATGTATTAAAGGGCGAAATGAGCTTAGTAGGAAATAGACCAAGATCACCTGAAGAAATCATAGAACTAATGACAAAGGGGCATACAGAAGTAGCATATCTTTCCCCAGGAATTACAAGTGAAGCCTGCATTAATGGACGAAGAAAATTAAATATTGAAGAAATGCTAAAGTATGATATTAATTATAAACCAACAATTTTAACTGATGCCAAAATTTTGTGTAAGACTGCATTAAAAGCATGGTATGAAGGTAATTAAACATATTTGTCGTGATCTACATCATAAGAATAAAGTTCATCTTCCTTAAACCATATCTTAATTTCTGTCTTTGCCTCTTCAAGATTCCCAGATGCATGAACTAAGTTTTTTACATTTTTTAAGTTTTGATTAGCATAATCCTTACTCATATGTGCAAAATCTCCTCTTATAGTTCCAATTGCAGCTTCATTTGGATAAGTACTTCCACATATTTTTCTAGCAACATTTACACAATCAATACCTTCTAAAGCAAGTGCAACTATAGGGCCTTCATTAATATATTCAATTAGTCTATTTCTTACATCTCTTCCATATCTTTTTTCAATTTCTTCATTATAGTGAACAGCTGCTTTTTTACTATCAGATTTTAGCATTTTTAAACCAATTATTTTAATACCTCTTTGCTCAAATCTTTTAATAATTTCTCCAACTAAATGTCTTGAAACACCATCTGGCTTCACAAGAACTAGAGTTCGTTGAATCATTTCACTAATTTTTTCCTTTTCAATGTCCACTTGAATTTTTTTGGGTTTCTTCCTAATTTCAACAAATTATTTTCGCATTTTGAAGAACATAAATAAATATATTTTCCAGTTTTGTAAACATAAATTTTCCCAGTTCCTTTTTCAAGTATCCGTCCACAAAATTCACAGATTGCCATTATCTAGTTTTATGTATTAATTTTCTCGCTTCAATCTCTGTTTCTCTAAGCATTAAGTAATCACCAACTTTTACTGGGCCTTTAGTATTTCTTCTCAAAATTTTTCCTGCATCTCTTCCTTCAAGTACTTTAACTCTGACTTGAATAGCTTCCCCTCTTGTACCAGTTCGTCCAACTATATCTTCAACCCTCGCAGGTACAGCATAAGTGAATATACTAGTCTCTCTCTTTTCTATTTTCTTAACAACCTTCTTATCTTCTTTAACCTCTGCCATTTTAAACTAGAAATTCTTTAATTAAGTCCTTAGCATCGCCTTCTTTAATTACGACAACAGCACTGGTTGGAACACCCAATCCAGCAGCAGCGCCCAATTCAGCTTTGCTTGCAATAGGAACTAAAGGAACTTGCTTCTCCTTACATAAAGGCGGTAGATGCATAATAATTTCTCTAGGATTAACATCTTTTGCAACTAAAACAAATTTAGCTAATCCCCGCTCTACAGCTTTAGTTACCTCATTAGTTCCTTTCTTAATTTTCCCTGATTTCTTAGCTATTTCTATAATTTCAATGGCTTTGTTTATCTTTTCCTTAGGAACTTCAGTATCAAGGTCCATATTTGCCTCCATAATGATAACATTTAGCTAAAGTCAATATTTAAATACTTTTTGGCTAAAAATGGTTTATTCTTATCCAAAAGTATATTTAATCTTTAAAAATGATGAATTCTAATAAAACCCAACCAAAATTAAGATTCCCAGAAGACTGTAAAGTAGATACAAATAAACTTACAGCAAGTAGATATGGTACAAAAGATATGATAGATATTTGGGATGCTGAAAAAACTTACGAATTTAGTTTAAAAGTCCAAGGCCAATCTGCTATAACCCTATCAAAGCTCTATCCAAATATAATATCTCAAGACTGTGCAACAGAAATTTTTCAAAAAGCAAATTTAAATAATATAGATACAGATAGGATTAGGATTCTAGAGGAAGAAAAAGGGCATGATATAATTGCAATTAATACAGCACTAGAAGAAATTTTGTCTTCTAATTCAAAAACTCATGTTAATAAAGCAAAAACAAGTGCTGACACAACTCAACCAGCAAGAGCGCTTCAATTTAAAAGCTCTCTAGAAATTATAGCAGATTCAGTAGAAAATTTAAGAGACATTATAATTGAAAAGTCTATAGAATGGAAAGATATTCCATTTATGGATGTCACACATTTATATGATGCCCTACCAACAGTTGCTGGAAGACCATTTTCGCATTATGCTGAGATGCTGCAATCAGGACTTAATCTTTTAAAATTTGTTTACGATAATTCAATTAAGGGTAAATGGGCAGATGCAACTGGTAATCATCATTCTGCAACTGCTCTTGGAATTGATGGAATTAGGTTACAGGAACAATTTTGTAGAGATCTAGGTATTAGTTTTATGGATGCCCCAGCGCAAATTCCAGGTTTAGAATTTGAAGCTGACATAGCCTATCTGATGTCCAGATTCTCAGAAACAATAAATAATATTGCAAAATTTATAGCTTGGGGAAGAAGTTCTGATGTAGATATTTTTATTAATGGAGCTCCAAAAAAACAAAAAGCTTCTTCTGCCATGCCACATAAAGATCATAAAAAAGGAAATCCTGTAATAGAAGAGCAAGATATGTCTCTTCGAAATTATTTGATGGGTAATACAATGACTGCCTTAGCAAATTGTGAACTTCCCTATGCAAGAAATCTTGCTGCATCAGCGAATTCTAGAATAAATTTTGAGGATGGCTTTAAATTCCTTGACCATGGAATTAGAAATTTATCATACCTAATTTATTATCTTCTGATAAATCAGGAAAGAAGCATTGAAAGAATTAACAGAAGCTATGGAATAGTTACATCACAACAAGTAATGACATATCTCACAGATCAAAGAAAAACATCAAAACCCATGTCAAGATCTGAAGCACATGATCTAATGGGCCAACTTGCAACTCAATCATGGAATAGTAAAATCAATTTTACAGATATTGTCCTTGCCAATGATAAAGTTACCAGTAGACTAGATGAACAAACCATTAGATCTATAACAAATCCAATAAATTATATTGGGGAGAGTAAAAAAATTATAGATATTATTGCCTCAAAATACTATAAAGAAAAAACTCTTCACTAAAAATACAATATTAATTCATTCAATTCTTCTATGAGATTATATTTATTAAAATTATAACTAAGCTAGAATGACAAATGAGTTAGATTTGTTTTGAATTTTTTAATTTTTGGCTAAAATTTTTCCAAAAAATATTTTTTTTCCATTTTATGTTGAAATAAATCAGATTGAAAATAAAATTAATTTTAAATAAAAATCTATTTTTAAAATAATTTGGCAAAATTTTTCAAAATTCACCGACGGAAAAGAGGTCAAATGTAAAATAGTTTACATGACATCATAACAATAGACATAGATTCATCAAATTTATTGAAAATTTTCCAAAAACGAAATGTTTATAAACAATGGGAGTATATTAAAACTAATATAATTAAAACAGAGGTGATAATAAGATGCCAGCAAGAAGAAAAGCTTCAAGCAGCAGATCAAGGAGTTCTTCATCATCAAAAAGAAGATCATCCACAAGAAGAAGATAAACGTATCTTCTTATCTGTTATTTAACACAAACACTTTTTCTTTTTTTAAAATTCTTATAAAATCTCAGTTATGTGCGAAATAAAATATATAAATTCCTTTAGTTTTTTTATCTAATCTTACAAATCCAAATCTTTCAAATTGTATTACTTCATTTTGTTTGACATTAATAATATTTGATTCTACAATCCCTTCAATTTTATCGCCGTTGTCCATTATTAATTCAGCATGAACTACGTTATCATCAACTGGAATCCAATGAATTAATTTTGCATTTAATTTTTTGTTTAATTCTTTAGAATGAAATTCATTATTCATAAAATTGAATAAGTGCATAAACCTGTACATTTTATTTTTTTCGAGTTTATCTTGTATGTAAAATTCATCTGAAGTTTTAAATTTCCTAAAACCCCTGTTATTATCAGGATGTAATGGTACTTCCACATTTAGCTTAGGGGCTTTTTTTATTATAATTTTTTTAGGATTGGAAATAAAGAAATACCTATCAACTTCCTTGTCTAATAGTTTCCTATTTTCTGAATAAAGTAAATCCACGGGCACTTTTATTTCATTTTGGGTTAATCCAAGATTCAAAATAAAATTTCTAATTGCCTTAGGAGAAAGTCCTCTTTTCCTAAGTGACTGAATGCTCCAAGTTCTAGGATCATCCCATCCCATATACTTTCCTGATTCAACTTCTTTTTGGGATTTTGATTTTGAGATCTTGATACCTTCTATTTGAAACAACCCAGTGTGAATAATTTCCTTCTGGGGCCATCTGAAAATCTCCCAAATATATTTTTCCATCTCACTTTCAATCATCAATTCTTTGCCTCTAAGAATATGAGTAATGCCAAGTAGATAATCGTCAACTGCCCATGAAAAATCAAGTAAAGGCCAAATTCTGTATTTTGTTTTTACTCTAGGATGAACTCTATCAGATATCCTAAATATCACTCTATCTCTAAAAGCAGGATTTTGATGTTGCATACTTGTTTTAATTCTTAAAGTCATTGTTCCCTCTTTAGCTTCAAACATCTCCTCCCAACCAGCTAAATTAGTTTTTACAGAATTAATCCTACATTTACATTCGAGTCCATTAGCTCTATTCTCTCTTAGAATTACAGAGCTACATTTACAAACATATGCATATTCCTTTTTTATTAAATCTTTAGCATATTTATAATAAATATCAAGCCTATCAGATTTATATATAATCTTTTCATCGAAGTCAATATTTAACCATTTAAGACCATCTGGAATTAAGTCATAAGCTTCTTTAATTATTTGCTTCTCTTCGCTTCCTATTGTATCATCAATTACCAAAAGTAATTTTCCTTTGTATAATTTTACATATTCATCATTAATTATGTATGGTCTTGCATTTCCTATATGTAATGGTCCACTTGGATAAGGGGCTAATCTCATTATCACTTTTCCTTTTACATTTTTTAATTCTGGTAATTTTCTTTCTTCAACTTTTTTTTCTGTTAGTTCACCACCTAAATTATTGAATTGAATTTTTTGTTCATCTAAACCCATATTATTAACAGTTACTATTACATTTTCAATTTCTTTTTTTGCAGTATTAATATTTTCTTTGACTTTAGGATCTATAGAAATTAATTTCCCTAATATTGCACCGGGATTCGCTTTGCCATCATGTCTAATTGCATTTTCAAGGGCTAATAGCATTAACTTCTTGTCCAATTTCATAGAAATTTACTTGAATCCATTATATTTAAAATTGTTGATTATATTCAATATATATTTATACAAGCTTTTCTCTTAAATACTATGATGAACCTTAAACCGCTTAATAAGAAGGCAATAAAGGAAATCCTGAATAAAATAAAAAAGCAATTTGGCACAGATTCTTTTAGCTTAGACCATATTTTTTATATGAGTTCAGATAAAAAAATATTTATAATTTCAAAAAAAATTGCAGAAGTTGATTTAAGCGTATTCAATATTAATAATATTGGTCTTTATTTTGGAACAATCGAAAATGATGGTTTTAGACTTTCAATTGAAGGTTCACAAATAATAGCTAAACTGGCAAAAAAAAATATTTTAGAAATTAATCGCAGTGATCTATTAAAATGGTATCAAGGGGAAAATATTCTACTCAACAGTCTATATAAAAATGAATATGTAATTCTCAAGTATAAAAATGATATTCTTGGATGTGGTAAGATAAAAAATAACTCAATTTTGAATTATGTTGATAAAGGCAGAAGAATAAAGAGTCCGAATGCCTATTATCTTGAGATATAATGATTTTGACAAATTTAAGTTTTGCCTCAAATATACACAAATCATTTTTTGGTTTATTTAAACAGTATCACTATAATGTTATACAACCAGGGCATTAAATTCTTTATATACTTTCAAGGAAGGTTTTATTTCATTTTTAATTAAATTCTGAAGTTCTGAATATGAAATGGATGCAGCATAACTACAATATAAAGTAAAAATTGTAATAGAAAGCTTTATAAATAGAATATTTACTACCAATTTAGAGTAAAATGGTGGAATTCACAGTAATTGGAGATTCTGAATGTAACAATTACAATAAATCAGATTATCATATTAGATTTACTGATGGCCCTGTAATTGCAGAAATTTTCTATCTTGGATTCACTCAAGAATATGCTACAGAAGTAGAACAAATATTGGATAGATTGTTCCAAGATAAACATGATATTACTTCTAGGATTAGATTAGCAGATATATTCAGGGAAAAATTTCTCATTGAACAATCTATAGAAGAGTATAAAGTTGTATTAGAATATGATCCAAATAATAAAGAAGCTTTAATGAAATTGGCCCATACATATTCAATGCCAGAGGTAAAGTTACTGCTAAAAGCTCAAAAATGTCTTGAGAGGATATTAGAATTAGATCCAAGAAATCAAGAAGTCATTGAATTCCTAGATAAAATTCAAAGTCATTAAAATATTTCTGATTAATGGTTTTAGTATAATTTTTATATATCAGATTTATAAATTATTTTAATAAGTTGCCATAATTGGGCGGATAATTCAATGGTAGAATACTCCGTTCGCATCGGAGAAGCTGTGGGTTCGATTCCCACTCCGTCCATTATAGAAAAATTTAAATATCACTATTAATCAGTAATTACATGACAAATATAACCATCCAGGATTCAGGACCATTAACTCAAAGTTTGCGTTCACTTTTATCTAAAGGTATCACAATAATCTTGGATACTAATGCAATTTTATCGGCTAGATACCATGTTCAAGGTATACCCTATTCAAGAGAAAGTTATTCTAATCTAATTAAAGATGCAATTTACAATCAAATAAATGGACCTGACTTACAAAATTGCCTTGATTCTTTTATCATGGAATCAGAGAAAATGCACAAAAATCTTAATGAGTTAATGAGTAATCCAAGATATAAACTATTCACAATTCCTGAAGTAGTTAGTGAGATTAATGCAGGTTGCAGATTATTGGAGAAGCATAAAAATTGCAGAATAGTGGCATCTTATTTCAAGGGTGAACCAACAAACACGCTTCTCAGATATTTTAACAGTGGAATTATTCAACTAGAAAATTTATGTAATCTTATAGAAACTGCTCAAGAAGATATTTTATTAGATGGTCCGTTTAGATGTGATGATCAGTATTGGAACATGATTGATTATTTATGCAGTGTAGAAACTTCACCAAGTAAGCCATTTGCCTCAAATAACTCAAGTGGGAATAACCGACAACCACTTAATACTGATTTACACTTAGTTGCCACAGGATATTTCACTAGTGGTCTTTACTCAGGAAAATCTACTAGTTATGGATGCCCAGTTGCTATATTAAGCAATGATAATGATATAGATTCTCTAATTTCCGGAGGATCAAGAATAGCAAGGGAAATGTTTCCAGGCTTCGATCTTAGTTGTTCTAAAATAGCCCACAGAACTGGTCGTCTAATAAAGCGTACTCAAATTAGACATATATCTAGCTAGGATCTTTTTAGTTATAATATTTATTAGCTAACTAAAATTTTATAAATAAAAAAATTACTTAATTTTTATGTTTAAATTTTATGGAAAAATTGGCATCTTTCTTATTCTATTTGCTCAAATCAATTTTATTTTAAAAATTGAACCCTTTGCTCGCTGGTATTTTCCTATTATTTGGTTTGGATATATTTTTGTCCTAGATGCCATCAATTATAAAATTTCTAAACAATCATTAATTATGAATGACAAAAGACATTTCATAATTATGCTATTATTGTCAGCATTTGTTTGGATTATTTTTGAAGTGATAAATGAATTTTTAATTAATTGGACATACAATACCTCAAATGTCTTTAATTCAAACCTAGAAAAGGGTATTTTCGCTTTATTTTCATTTTCTACTGTTCTACCTGCAGTCTTCGAAACCTTTTATCTAGTTAAAAATGTACATCTATTTAATCATACAAAACTAAAGCATAAGCATAAAATTACTAAGCGTCTAATCCATATAATGCATATTATTGGTATTATGTGTCTCACAGCTCCAATTATTTTACCCAAATTTACTTTTCCACTTGTGTGGGCTTCATTCTTTTTTTTACTTGATCCAATAAATTATCTCCACAAACAACCAAGTATAATTAAGCATTTAAAAGACAGAAGTTTAACCATCCCATTATCATTGATGCTAGCAGGATTAATCGCAGGATTCTTTTGGGAATTCTGGAATTACTGGGCAATTCCCAAATGGTTTTATAATATCCCATATGTTGGTTTTTTCAAGCTATTTGAAATGCCACTATTAGGTTATCTAGGGTATTTACCCTTTGCACTTGAATTATATGCAATGTATTATTTCTTTACAGGTACATTACATCAGGAAGAAATTAAACTGTATCACTTATTTAAACCTTCGAAAACATCATAGTTACATACTGAGTTGCATCTAAGGTTTCCTTTGGGCTCATTCCAATTACACTGCCAAAACTCCTTAATGCATCTTGGCTTCTTAATTCATACTCATTAGTAGCTAATGATGTTAATATCATTTTAACTTTATATTTCCTGAACAAAATAACATTTTGTATCATTCTTCCAAGAATTTTAGCCCTTCTCTGTCCACTATTTCTTAAAACTAGGTTAAAATTAAATGCAAATGCAATATTATTAAAAGAAGCAAGCTTGCAGATGATATGATCAACACCTGAATTTCTAGAATTTATTGAATCATGTTGAAAAATCTCTTCACAATTAGTTATAATATGCGCTTTTTTTGTTTCAACTATTTTCCTAAGAATTATATTGGACTTAAAAATAATTGGAAATTCTGATTTTCTTAATTCAGCGATGTTATCTATTAGCTTTGTATTAATTACTTTATTAATATGTAATCTTTCATGCAGATTACTTTCCTTGTGATACAAAATCAAATCTTTGAACATAAGAATTGCATCCCTCAGTAGTTTTTAAAATTTCCTAAATATTAGGTTTCTATAAATATAAAGTAAAGCTTATATAATAAAGGATATCGACATAGAAGGGATGAAAAAAAGGTTTATTATTTTGTATTTAATCACTTTAATTCTAAGTATAAATTTTGTTCTAAGTCATATATATTCACCTCCAACAAATATCAGAGCAACTGATCATTCACTTATTAAAAAAAACGGAACATACCATTTATTTTATACCTATTATAATTTGAGTGTTGGTGCTGGAAGTTGGGCTGTAGACCCAAATGCTGATTTTTTTGGACATACAACATCACCAGACTTAACTATATGGACAGACCAAGACAATATTATTAACGTTGGTGCCAATAGTACCTGGGACTCTCAAAATGTATGGGCACCTCATGTTTTTTTGTTTAATGGCACTTATTATATGTTTTACACTGGTGTAAATTACTCAAATACAAGCAGCAGTGTAAATACTCAACAATTAGGAATAGCAAATTCTACTGATCTTTATAACTGGACCAAAGATCTAAACAATCCAATTTGGAATTGTAGCCAAGCCTCATGGGCTGAATGGTTTCCAAACCAAACATGGAAGGGACAATGCCGAGACTTTATGGTATTCAGAAATAATATAGATAACAATTTTTTAATGTATTACATGGCAAAAATCAATGGTACTAATCATTTTATTGTTGGAGTTGCAAATTCAACAAATCTAACGACATGGATTGATTCAGGAAATATCTCAGCATCTGAAGGGCTTAAAGTAGAATCACCTTTTATGGCCTTAAAAGATGGAGTTTATTACTTAACCTGGACAGACAATTCTGGTGTAATTTATGCGAATTCAACAAATCCAATTTCTGGTTTTGTTGCTCAAGGTCTAGTTCCAGAAGATCCTGCAGCAAGAGGTTTAGCTTCAGAAACACCATATCTTGGAAATACATATTTTTACACAACATATGGGAATACAGCAGTCTTGGATAATAAAATTGAAATAAGAAAACTCAAGTTTTATCCAAATGGTACTATCAGCCCTATTACACTACTTGATTGTGATATACTTGAATTAGATTGTCATCTAGACTCAGACGATGAATCAGTTACCGGTTACTTACTTTATACTGTTTATGATATAGAAGAAATTAATAATAATCTAATTATTCAAACAGATATTGCTACTGAAATCTATAATGAACAGGAGTGCCAAGGGGATTTAGTCTGTTTCTGGGAGAGGACTCAAAGCTCAATTAGTCAGGCAATTTCAAGTTATTCTAGTTATATTGCATCCCGAATAAGAAGGTCTCCAATATCTTGTCCAGTATTAAAAGTAAACTTCACTACTCCAAATGATAAACAAAATATAATATCAGGTAATTATAAAATTACATCTTATAAAAAGTCAAATAAGTCTATAGAATATGTGTCTTACTCATATCGTAAAAATAAAGAGAATGAAGAGGAAAAGTATCATTTAATTTCCAAAGCTAAAAGTAATTTTTTAGGCTTTGCATTTGCCACCTGGAATACTAAATCTGTTCCGGATGGGGATTACATATTGCAAGCAACTTATGAAAATTTTAATTGCAAAGATACACAAACTTTAAATATTGTCATAGATAATACCGTTCCCTCCTCAAATTATCAGCAAGAAAATTTAGATTCTATTAGCATCAATACTAACAAAGTATTTAGTACCACCCCAGATAGATCAGCAAAGATATGTCTATTCAATTGGGATGTAACAGGAAATTTACAAAGTCTATTTTCAATGCCAGATGCTACCGGAGTTTGCAAACAAAAAATTGAAAATATACCAAAAAATACTATAATCCTTTATAATTGGAGCATATCAGATGGATTAAATTGGACCCATCTGGAAAATAGATATATCAAAATCCAAGAAGAAAGTACTGAAATTGAACAAAAGTCTTCTGATTATTCAAAAGTGTCCTTGGCTATTGTTTTTATTTTTTTATTGATTTTTTTACTAAATTTTGGTGCACTTAAAAAAATATATTTTGGAATAATGCATCGCGAAAATAAAATTTTATCTAAGAACCCCAAAAAATTGACTTATTTTAAGAAATTCAAATCCAAAAAAAATTGACAAATATTAGGTTTTTTATCTCATTTTTGTTGTAAAAAACCATAACAGATATAAATATCATTTAATCATCAATCTTATCACTAAAGTCAATATCGAATTTAATAAAAGAGGTCATCAATGAACAAAAAATTTATATTAGTTGCAATTTTCATTCTTTTTTTCATAGAAATAACTCAAGCTGACAATCTTTGCAGATTTTCCTTTACTGGTAAATCCTCAGCTTCAGATGGAAATATAACAGTTAGATTATTCTCTGATGATCTTTGCCAAACTCAAATTCAAGAAGATGTATTTTATAATGCTGTATCAAGCGGTGGATTTTTTGGTGTTATAGTTAATAGAAGCTGTGTCTACGGTGATACTATGTATAGACAAATTTTAAGAAATAGTGGAGTTATTAGTAGCTGTCGGCAAGTTAATACATTTCAAGGAGTAATACCTATTACTTCTTTAAATACAACAAATCTAAATAATACATATACCCAATTAAGTAGTTTAACTTCATATTATACCAATAATCAGACTTATAATAAAACTCAAATAGATTCATCGATAATCGGGAATGCAAGTGTAACTAATTTAACCAATTTATTTTTAACCAACCAAAGTAATTCAGTGGGAAATTTTAATCAAACATTTAATGGATCTACGTTATTCATTGATGCTCTATCCGGGTTTGTTGGAATAGGCCTTGTTACTCCAGGTGCCAAATTACACATTGTAAGTAGTTTAGGAGCTATAGCGGAATATAATACCGGTACTGTTGCTGTACTTCAAAATAATGCTGTAGTAACTAATCAAGTAGGCATTGCATTAGTTTCAGGTACAAGTGGTGTTTCGTACATTGATTTGGGTGACTCTGACAATACTAATGCAGGTAGAGTAGTTTATAATAATTTATTAAATATTATGACATTCCTAACAAATAACTCAGAAAGTGGTAGATTTGATCAAATACAAAATTTTAATGCCACAAATAACATTAGTGCTAAAAGTGGTACTGGTTTTTATTTTGGAGATGGAAGATTTCTAAGAAATATTCAAGTTTTTAATCTCTTGTCTGGGACCTATTCTAATGGCGAAGCCTACGTTTGTGTATACGATAATGGAACTATTTTTGCTAAAGATAGCGCTTGCTCATAATTTTATTTCTGAACAAATACTCTTTTATCAATAATTTTTATACAAACTTGTATTTCAATTCAGGCTGCTGATGCATTTTAAGGGCAATCCCAGCCAAAACAAAAGCTTTATATATAAGTTAGTGTTTACTTTAAATCAACAGGTTTACTCAAAATGGACAAACAAGAAGAACCGAAAAAGCGAAGTTATAAGGCAGATTTTGAAGCAGAAAGGCAAAAAAATGAAGAGTTAACTAATGATATTAAGCGACTTCAAGCTGATTTTGAAAATTATAAAAAAAGAGTTGAAAAAGAATCTCAGGCATTTGAAAAATTAAGCAATCATAGAATTATTCAAAAATTATTAGTAGTATTAGATGACTTTGAACACACTATTGCACATTTGCAAAAAACAGCAAAAGAAGATACAAACATTCAAGGGGTAAAAATTATTTATGATAAGTTTAAGAAATTGCTTTTTGATGAAGGTTTAATACCAATCAAATCTTTAAATGAAAAATTTGATCCGTTTAAGCATGAAGTAATTAAAAAAGAACCAAGTGATAAAGAAGAAGGTATTATATTGGAAGAAATCCAAAAAGGTTACATGTTCTTAGACAAAATACTAAGAACATCCAAAGTTAAAATTTCTTCAGGAAAAATAGATCAAAATAACCAGTCAAATTCAAACGATAATGTGGGGGTAAATTAAAAATGGCAAAAATTATAGGTATAGATTTAGGAACATCAAATTCAGCTGCAGCTTTTTTAGAAGCAGGCAGACCAAAAATTATTCCAAGTAAAGAAGGTGCTTCATTATATGGAAAAGCATTTCCAAGTGTAGTTGCATTTACTAAAGATTCACAAATCTTAATTGGAGAACCTGCAAAAAGACAAGCAGTTAGTAATCCAGAAGGAACTGTTACAGCTGCAAAAAGGAAAATGGGTACTAATCATAAATATACTATTTATAGCAAAGAATATACTCCTCAACAAATTAGCGCCTTTATCCTCCAAAAGATTAAGCGAGATGCAGAAGAATTTCTTGGAGATAAAGTTGAGAAAGCTGTAATAACTGTACCAGCATACTTTGATGATAATCAAAGGCAAGCCACAAAAGATGCTGGAACTATAGCAGGTTTAGAGGTTATAAGAATTATTAATGAGCCCACAGCAGCTTCTTTAGCTTATGGTCTTGATAAACAAACAAAAGAACAAAAAATTCTTGTTTATGATTTTGGAGGTGGAACTCTAGATGTAACCATTATGGAATTTGGTGATGGTGTTTTTGAAGTTAAATCTACATCAGGAGACACTCAGTTAGGTGGTACTGACATGGACAATGCCTTAGTAAATTATATTACTCAGGAATTTGAAAAAGATAATGGAGTTGATCTAGCTGATGACAGCACAGCTATGCAAAGAGTAAGAGAAGCAGCAGAAAAAGCAAAAATAGAATTAAGTACAACCCTTGAAACAGATATAAATTTGCCCTTCATTACTGCAACAAATAAAGGGCCTAAACATTTGCAAATGAAATTAACCAGAGCAAAACTTGAAGTTCTAATTAAACCAATTGTAGAAAAAACTAGACATCCAATAGAGCAAGCGCTAAAAGATGCTAAATTAACAAAAAATGATATTCATAAAGTAATTTTAGTAGGTGGCCCAACACGAATGCCAATAGTTCAAAAGTTTGTAGAGGATATTATAGGAAAAAAAGTAGAGGGGGGAGTAGACCCGATGGAATGTGTAGCTCTTGGAGCTGCAATTCAAGCAGGAGTTTTAGCAGGAGAAGTTAAAGATGTATTACTTCTAGATGTCACTCCATTAAGTTTAGGTATTGAAACTCTTGGGGGTGTATTTACAAAATTAATTGAAAGAAATACTACCATACCAACAAAGAAGGCACAAATATTTTCAACTGCCCAAGAAAACCAAACTGCTGTCACTATAAATGTGCTTCAAGGTGAAAGGGCTATGTCTCAAGATAACAAAAGTCTTGGTAGATTTGACTTAGTAGGAATTCCTCCTGCACCTAGAGGAATTCCTCAAATTGAGGTATCTTTTGACATCGATGCAAATGGAATAGTACATGTAAATGCCAAGGATCTTGGTACTGGAAAAGAACAAAGTATCAAGATTACTGCTACTCAAAAATTAAGTGAACAAGAAATTGAAAAAATGAGGAAAGAGGCAGAGAAATTTGCAGAAACCGATAAGAAAAGGAGGGAAGAAGTTGAGCTTTTTAATCAGGCAGATTCATTAGTATATTCCACAGACCAATTATTAGAAGGTTTTAAGGGGAAAATTGATGACAAAAGAATAAATAGTGTAAAAGAGAAAATTGATGAACTTAGAAAACTCCTTGCGCCAGAAAACAAAGACACAGTAAAAATAAAGGAGAAACTTGAAGAAATCAATAAAATGATTCAAGAAATGTCTATAGAACTCTATCAGAAAGCAGGAAATCAAAATGCAGATCAAACTACTGATAAGGTGAAAGATGCAGATTTTGAGGAACAAAAATAACTTCCTCAATTCTGTTTCCGAATAATATTCAATTCAAAACCAAACAATAAATTTATTAAATATCTACCGCAGTTTAAAATTATGGTTAAACGTGATTATTATGAAATACTTGGAATAAGCAAAACAGCTTCACAAGAAGAAATTAAATCTGCATACAAAAAATTAGCCAAGAAATATCATCCTGACGTTTCAAAAGATATTGATGCTACAGAAAAATTTAAAGAAATAAGCGAAGCATATGCTGTTCTAAGTGATTCAACAAAGAAATCACAGTATGATCAATTTGGACATGATGCATTTGATCAAAGATATTCCCAAGAGGATATTTTCAGGGGTTTTGACTTTGATATATTTAGTGATATCTTCGGTAGTAATAACTTTGAATCTGTTTTTGATATGTTCTTCGGGCGTGAAGGTTCAAGATCTTATAGAAACCGGGGATCTGATCTTAGATATGATATTGAAATAACTTTAAAAGAAGCAGCAAGTGGAATTAAAAAAAGTATTGCATTTTTTAAAGAGGGAAAATGTGAAGATTGTAATGGAACAGGTTCCAGTGACGGCAAATCAGAAAAATGTCAGAAGTGCAGTGGTAAAGGCAGTATTACCCACACAACAAGAACTCCATTCGGTTACTTCCAACAAGCAACTCTATGTAATTCCTGTCATGGTACTGGAGATCAAATAAAAAATAAATGTAAAAAATGCAATGGGTCAGGCATCACAAAAAAAGAAAGGCACTTAACAGTTACAATCCCTTCAGGAGTGGATACAGGACATCAATTAAAATTACATGGCGAAGGGAGTCACATAAAAAATGGTGAAGCAGGTGATCTTTACTTAGTTATTCATGTTCTTGAAGACCCATTATTTGAAAGACGTGGAAATGATATTTATTACAGACTTCCAATCTCATTTAGTCAAGCTGCTCTTGGAGATAAAGTAAAAGTACCAAGCTTAGATAAGGAAATTATATTAACAATTCCAAGTTCAACTCAATCAGGAACTTTATTTAGGTTAAAACAAAGGGGTGTTAAAGATATTATGACTAATCGATTCGGAGATCAATATGTTGAAGTAATAGTTGTAACACCAACCAAAATTTCAAAAGAACTCAAAGATTTACTTCAGCAAATCTCAGAGATTTCCAAAGTAGAACCTAAAATAGATTCAAAATCCTTATTTGGTAAAATTAAAGATGTATTTTTATAAATTTTCCTAAATATCTAAATCACCTCAATACAAAACTTAGAGCGCTCTTTTCTTAATAAAAAAGTTACATCAGATTTTTTCAATAATCTGAATAACCCAATATCCATCCAGCTTCGGCTATTGATATTTCATCTGCCTCCATTTGTTCATCTATTATGTCTTCAGCATAGAGGCCTTCCTCTTCTTCCCAAATTTCCCGACTTTTTCTCATTTCTAACCCCCATTTTATCAGATATAGATATTTTAGCTATATCTTATAAGTAGTAGAAAACCTTTAAATATATATACTTACTCTATATATTTAATATACAATATATACTTTCAGGGGTGATTTTTGTGGAATATAGGAAAATTATTAAGTTTGGCAAGTCAGCTCATGTTGTCTCTCTACCAACTTCATGGATTAGGAAAAATAATCTCAATAAAGGAGATACAATTTATTTTGAAGAAAATGGGAGGAATGAATTAATTTTTTCACCAAAAGATATCGCAATTAAAGATGATATACCAGCAATTATAGATCTACAAAATAAATCAGAAGCTGAAATTTACAGAGAAGTTTCATCTGCCTATATAAACAATCATCATACAATAATTTTTAAATCAAATAACATCTCAGCTGAAAAATCTAATGAACTCAGGCGAGTTATTCACTCACATCTAGCCTTAGAAATAATAGAGCAATCTACTTCTAAGATAGTTGCCAAAGACTTCCTTAATATGAAAGAATTGTCTCCAAGAACATTAATTAGAGATATTGATACTGCAGTAAAGGTTATGTTTGAAGATTCTAGAGATACATATAAAAAGAATTTGGTGGATAGCTTACTTCAAAGAGATGAAGCTGTTAATAGTTTACATTTCTTAACTTGGAGAACTGTTTTGTTCAATCTTAAAAATCCAAATGTTGCTAAAGCACTTAATTTTGATACATCTGAATTATTAAAACACTGGTTAATATCAGACTATCTTGAAGAGATTGCAGATGAATGCAAAAGAGTAGCTAGATACTTCAGCCAAGTTCAAATATCAAAAAAAAGCCTATCAGAATTCCTTAATTTGTACACTAAAATTTATGATACTTACAACGAATCAATGAAAGCATTTTACAAGAACGACAAAGATCTTGCATTTAAGTTAACATTGAAAAAAGTAGAATTATTAAATGAATGCTCTGATTATCTGAATAGACATTACACAATTCCCCATATACCTCAGCTTATGGAACGAGTTCGTATCATGATAAACCAAGTTCATTTACTTGTTAAATTAAACTATATAATGACTTAACTTTATAAAATGTCCAAGAATGGAAATCAAAGCCTCAAAAAGGCATTGGAAGAAACTTTGAACCTTGAAATAGCAAATATTGAAGAATCAGAAATAGCTAAAAGGGGCAAGTCAGTTAGTTCTAAATTATCTATAAAAACTAAGGAGGGAG
>Ga0209343_10001068_pt1 | contig 37897 bp, 34 predicted proteins | sample RifCSPlowO2_02_FD_184026 | JGI IMG/M metagenome (GOLD analysis project Ga0209343, IMG submission 184026) | Groundwater microbial communities from Rifle, Colorado - Rifle CSP2_plank lowO2_0.2 (SPAdes) (version 2) | ecosystem: Environmental > Aquatic > Deep subsurface > Groundwater | place...
GCCGGTGGCGACCTGCCGCCGGTGGAAGTCACCGTCACCGACGGCACCACCCCGGTGGCCGGCAGCGTTAACGTGCCGGTCACCAGCGACGTCAACGATGCGCCTACCATCAACGCTCCGGCTTCGATCAACGCCAGCGAAGACGTCAGCCAGGCGCTTACCGGCATCACCTTCGCCGACGTCGACGCTGGCAGTGCCGCGGTTTCAGCCACGCTGTCGGTTAGCGCCGGCACGCTGCAGGCAACCGGCATCGCCGGTGTGAGCGTGATCAGTTCTGGCAGTAGCAGCCTGACGCTGGTGGGCAGCATCTCGGCCCTGAATGCCTTTATCGCCGCCGCCAATGTCAACTACACCAGCGCCAGCAACGCCAGCGGCACGGTCAACCTGAACATCAAGCTGGACGATCAGGGCAATACCGGGCTTGGCGGTCCTCTCACGGCAGACGCCAACACTCAAATCCTGATTGCCGGCGTTGCCGATGCCCCGAACCTGCTGGTGAGCAACGCCAGCGGCAACGAGGACAGTGCCATTGCGCTGTCGATCAGCGCAGCGCTGACCGACGCCAGTGAAACTCTGTCTTCAGTGACCATTTCCGGCATTCCGGCGGGTGCCAGCCTGAGCAACGCCAGTGGCGCGCTGTCCTTCACCGGCGGCAGCATCACGTTGAGCGCATCGCAACTGAGCGGACTGAGCATTACTCCGCCAGCAAACAGTGATGCCGACTTTACCCTCAATGTCGCGGTCAGCAGCACCGATGGCAGCAGCACCGCCACCAGCACACAGACCCTGAGCGTGGCGGTCAACGCGGTGGCCGATGCGCCGAGCCTGACCATTGGCAGCGCAACAGGCAGCAGCGGTCAGCCGATCAGCAGCTTGATTTCATCGACTTCGGTTGGGCTAACCCAGCAGTTCTACGACAACACCAGCGCCGTAAATCAAAGCATTGCGGCCAATACCGCCAACGTCGAAACCGCCCTGGAGGCCAGCACCGCAACCAGTACCGGGACGGTCACCAGCGTTGGAGTCGCCAATCTTGAGGCCGGCGATGCCTACCGGGTCAGCGGTCTGATCTTCCTAGAGGCCGGGACCACTTACACCTTCTCAGGTAGTCGTGATGACACCTTCCGCTTGGAGATCGGTGGTGACGTAGTATTCGAGCAAGGCTTCAATACCTACGGGGCCTACAGCGGTACCTACACGGTTACAGCCAGTGGTTATTACAGCCTGGAGCTGATTGCCTACAACGGTAGCGGGCCGGGCAACTTCAACCTGAATCTGGCGGCAGGCAGCAGTCCAGCCCTTGCGGTAAACACCAGCAACTTCAAACTCTACCCAGATGCCAATAGTCTCGACAATCTCAGCGCCCAGCATGGTGCGCTGGTGAGCAACGGCGATGGTGGCTACTACCCGGTCAGCTTCAACCAGGGCCTGGAAGATACCGCCATCCAGCTCAGCGCCATCAGCGCTGCGCTGACCGATACCGATTTGTCCGAGTCGCTGACCCTCAGTATCGGCGCTATTCCGGTGGGGGCCGTACTCAGCGACGGAACTCTGAGTTTTACCGCCAGCAGTGGCAATACCACCGCCAACATCACCGGCTGGAACCTGAGCGGGCTGAGCATCACGCCGCCGCTGAACTTTGCCGGCACCTTCACATTGAATGTGAATAGCCATGCAACTGAAGGCGCTAATGGTGATGTAGCGACCGCGACCCTGCCACTAACGGTCACCGTGATTGGCGTTCAGGATGCGCCGATCGCCAACAGTGATACCGCCACAACCAATGAAGACACGGCGGTGGTCATCAATGTCTTGGGCAATGATGTTGACCCGGATGGTGACACCCTGAGTGTCACTGCAGCCACCTCGAGCAATGGCACTGTGCTGGTCAATGCCGATGGCACCCTGACCTTCACGCCGAGCAGCAATTTCAGTGGCACCGCGACTGTCAACTACAGCATCAGTGATGGCAAAGGCGGCACGACCAACGCCAGCGTCAATGTAACCGTCAACCCGCTGGCCGATGCACCACGCCTGCTGGAGTTGGAAGACATCATTGTTCTGGCGCCTGGCAATACCAGCATTTCGACCACCGCCCAAATCAGCCAGAGCAATCTCGAGAGCGAGCTCGGCGCAAACGCTGGCTACCTGGACAATCGTTTCGACCCCAGCGGCGTCAATGTCAACGATTCGGGCAACGTAGATGTTAGAGATGGTCAACTGACTACTGCCAATTACACACTCGCGGCGGGCAGCAGCATCACCTTCGACTACAGCTTCACTAACGGCGAAAACGTCAACTCCGAGGTCAGCAACGGCTATAACGATCTGGTGGTACTGGTGGTTACCGACGAGCAGGGCAATCGCCAGGAGTTTCTGGTCGACTCCAGTGAAGAGAAGTTCCCCGCCAATACCAGCACTGGCAGCTACAGCTTCACCGCAACCACTACCGGCAACTTCAAGTTCGACTGGTTGGTGCTGAACGGTGGCGATACTGCAAAAGATTCGACCCTGAGCCTCTCCAACACACGCTTTAACGTAGCGGGTAGCAGCAGTACCTTCGGCACGCCGATTGAGCTGGCCATCCTGGCCAGCCTGGCCGACAGCTCGGAAACCCTATCGGTGACCATCAGCGGGCAAACGGCGGGCTCGCGTTTCAGCGCCGGCACAGACAATGGCAATGGCAGCTGGACCTTCACCGCAGCCCAGCTGCAGGACCTGGTTCTGTTCACCCCGGACAACTACGCCGGCAGCATGACCCTGCAGGTGACAGCGACCAGCACCGAAAGCAACAACGCCACCGCCAGCGTGACGCAAAGCATGAGCGTAACGGTGGCAGAAACGACCAATACCATCTCAGGCACCGAGGGGAGCGACCGTAATAGCTCTGCTATTGCGGGCACCACCAACAATGACTTGATTCATGCCTATGCCGGTACTGACACGGTCAATGCGGGTAATGGCAACGACCTAATCTATGGTGGCGCCGGCGATGACACGCTCAACGGTGACGCCGGCAACGATCAGCTCTACGGCGGCGTTGGCATCGACACCCTTAACGGTGGTGATGGCAATGATCTGCTAATTGGCGATGCCGGCAACGATCTGCTGTTTGGCAATGCGGGCAGTGATACCTTGCGCGGCGGCTTGGGCAACGATCAGTTGACGGGGGGCGCCGATCGCGATGTGTTCGTCTGGCAGAAGGGTGACGGCGGCACAGACAGCATCAAGGACTTCAGCCTGAGCCAGGATCGCATCGATCTGCATGACCTGCTGCAAGGAGAGAATGACGGCAATATCCTCAACTACTTGCGTGTGGACACCGCCACCTCAACCCTGCAAATCAGCATCAATGGGCAATTCAACGTCGGTGGCGGCGCCGATCTAACCATCAAGCTGGAGAACGGCAGCGGCGGCAATCTAAATCTGAGCAGTCTGGGCAACACCTCAACTGACATCGTCAACTCGCTGATCGCTGGCGCCGACCCCATCGTCAAAGTCGATCACAGCTAAGCTAAACAGCGGTGCCTGCCCGTTCAGGGCAGGTCGCGGGGGAAGGATGATGACGATGTTTTATGTGCAGCGCGATGCCAGCGGGCATCTGCAGCGGGTCGAGGCGGCGCCGTTTGAGGGCATGGGGGAAACCCTGCCGGCTGACGCCCAGGAGATCCAGGCCTGGTTCGCCAATCAGGAGGTCGAGTCGAGCCTGCTGCAACTCAAGCAGAGCGACCTGGACATGATCCGCGTGCTCGACGACCTGGTGCAGGTGTTGATGGACAAGGGCGTGCTGCGCATCACCGATCTGCCGCCGGCAGCGCAGTCCAAGCTGCTCAGCCGGACCCAGGCGCGGGTTGCCTTGGGCGGGCTGAATCGCTTGATCGATGATGATGAGGTCGGGGTGATTTAACCCCGCCTGCATGCAGTACGCGGCATAGATGCCACGTTGATAGGCGCCATGCCCCGCACTTACTCACCAACCGGATCTGTTCATGCCTCTGCGCCTGCGCAAAACCACGCAAATGTCCTTATTGCTGCTGCTCGTGCTGCTGCTCGGCGGCGGTTTTGCCAGCACCTCGCTGGTCAGCTATTACACCTCGCGCGAGGCCTTGCGTAACAACATCATCAACAGCGAACTGCCGCTGACCTCGGACACCGTGTACTCGGAGATCCAGAAGGATCTGGTGCGCCCGGTGTTGATCTCGTCGATGATGGCCCGCGACACCTTTGTCCGCGACTGGGTGGTAGCCGGCGAACAGGAGCCGGCGCAGATGACCCGTTATCTGCAGGAGATCATGAACAACTACGGCGCCTTTACCGCCTTTTTTGTCTCCGACAAGAGCCACACCTACTACCAGACCAAGGGCATTCTCAAGCAGGTCGACGAGCATGCGCCGCGCGACCAGTGGTATTTCCACACGCGCAACATGCAGGCGCCCTATGAAATCAATGTCGATGTCGACATGGCCAACGCCGATCGCCTGACGTTTTTCATCAACTACAAAGTCTTCGATTACCACGACAATTTTATCGGCGTAACCGGCGTGGGCCTGGCGGTGGATGCCGTGGTGCAGTTGATCGACAACTACCAACAGCGCTATCAACGCAGCGTATTTTTCGTCGACAGCAGCGGCCGGATCACCCTCACCGGCGCGGCGGGCGGCCCCATGGGCGCCAAGGTCGGGCAACAGTTGCGCGATGTGGCGCCGCTGGCCGGGCTGCTCAGGCAATTGCCCAAACCGCAAAGCGGCAGCTTCGAATATCAGGTGCAGGACAACGGCCACTTCCTCAATGTGCGCTACATTCCCGAGCTGAACTGGTACTTGTTTGTCGATCAGCATGAGAGTCAGGCGCTCGGCAATATTCGCCAAACGCTGTACTTCAACCTGTTGATTTGCCTGCTGGTGACCGCCATCGTGCTCACTCTGGTGAGCATTGCCATGCGCCGTTACCAACAGCGTATCGAGGCCATGGCCACCATTGATGTGCTCACCGAGCTGCCCAATCGGCGTGGTTTCAACATCCTCGCCGGCCAGGCCCTGCAGGAAGCCAAGCGCAGCCAGAGCCCGCTGCACGCGCTATTGATCGACCTCGATCACTTCAAGCAGCTCAACGACACTTACGGCCACCTGGCCGGCGATGAGGTGCTGCGCGCCTTTGCTCGTCAACTCAAGGCCAGCCTGCGCCAGGCCGACATCGTCTGTCGCTGGGGTGGCGAGGAGTTCATCCTGCTGCTCAAAGACACCGACAGCGCCACCGCCCAACAACTGGCGGAGAAGATCCGCCTGCAGACCGAGCAAAATCGCTACACCTTCGCCGGCGTCAATTTGCAGGTCACCACCAGCCTGGGCCTGACCGAACTGCGTGCCGATGATTCCCTCGACAGCCTGCTGGGGCGTGCAGACAAGGCGCTGTACCGAGCCAAGGAGTCGGGACGCAATCGCCTGTGCGTCGATGCCCGGCCTGCCCCATGAACAGCACCCGCCAGCCCCAGCGCTGTCCGGCCTGCGGCCAGAGCAATCAATGCGGCCTGGCCAACCCGCGCACGGCCAGCGCCGCCTGCTGGTGTTTCAGCGTGACCATCACCCCCGCGCGCCTGGCCGCCCTGCCGGCCGCCGAGCGCAACCTCAGTTGCCTGTGCCCGCGCTGTGCCGGGCAAGCACCCGCGCCGACCACCACCACCTGAGCGCGCGTCCGCCCGAGTATCCGCATGCGTCTTGATCGTTTTCTCGGCAATTTGCCGGCCCTCAATCGCCAGCAAGTTCAGCGCCTGCTGGCCAGTGGTGCGGTCAAGGTCGACGGCCATGTCTGCCGTGAGGGGCGGCATGAGGTGCGCGCCTTCCAGCGCATCGAACTGGCCGAGCAACTGCTGCAGGCCGGCAAACCGGCGCGCTACTTCATGCTGCACAAACCGCCGGGCGTGGTCAGCGCCACCGTACACGATGAGCATCGCACCGTGCTCGATCTACTCGATGAGCCCGACAAACACGAGCTGCACATCGGCGGCCGGCTGGACCTCAACACCAGCGGTCTGCTGCTGATCAGCAACGACGGCCTGTGGTCACGCCGCCTGACCGAACCGCGCAGCGAGCTGGGCAAGGTCTACCGGGTCGAGACCGAGCACACGATTGATCCGGCCTGTGTCGCGGCCTTTGCTCGCGGCCTGTATTTTGCCTACGAAGACCTCACCACGCGCCCCGCCGAACTGCTCATCCTCGGCCCCACCAGCGCTCGACTGACCCTGCATGAAGGCCGCTACCATCAGGTCAAGCGCATGTTCGGCCACTTCCACAACAAGGTCATCGGCCTGCACCGCGAGTCCATGGGTCCGCTGCACCTCGACCCGCACCTGGCGCCCGGCCAGTACCGCCCGCTCAGCGCCGACGAAATCGCCCTGATCTGAACGCTCCTGAGGATCGCAACCACAGCGCCCGCCCTGGATAAAGCTCCCGGCGGCCACGCCATGTTGATTTTCCAGACGCCCGCCTAGCTGTCATAAAGCGCGCGCAGCATCGCTATTGCTGCGCGGCAACGGTGCGCCGCACGCCAGGGAGACACACCATGAAAGCAGAAACTGCAGTGCTGGATATTCAGGGCCAATACCGGGTTTACACCGAACACTACCGCACCGCCGCGGCCGAGCAGACCATCATCCTGGTCAACGGTTCGCTATCGACCACGGCATCCTTTGCCCAGACCCTGCGCTACCTCTATCCGCAATTCAACGTCGTACTGTTCGACCTGCCCTACGCCGGCCAGTCTCGCGCGCACAACCGCCACACCCGCCTGATCAGCCGTGAAGAGGAAGCCGACATCCTGCTGGAGTTGATCGAACACTTTGCCTGCGACCTGCTGCTGTCATTCTCCTGGGGCGGCATCGCCACCCTGCAAGCCCTGGCCCGGCAACCACGGCGCATTCGCAAAGCGGTGATCAACTCCTTCTCACCGGTGATCAACGCCGCCATGCAGGACTATCTCGAGCGCGGCCTGCAGGTGTTAAGCGCCGGCGAACGCGACAACATCGGCGCCCTGCTCAACGACACCATCGGCAAACACCTGCCCTCGCTGTTCAAACGCTTCAACCATCGGCATGTAGCCAGCCTGCACGACTACGAATACCGACAGATGGGCTTTCATGTGGAAACCGTACTGAACATGGAGGGCCGCTCCTGCGTCAGCTTCGCCGGCGCCATCGACATCCCGCTGCTGTTCGTCAACGGCGAATGGGACGAATACACCAGCGCCACCGACGCCCGCCAGTTCGCCCAGCATGTGCGCCACTGCAGCTTCCAGAGCGTGCAGCAGGCCGGTCACTTCCTCGATATGGAACACAAAGCCGCCTGGCTGCAGACCCGCAACAGCCTGCTGGCCTTCCTCTCCCCAGGCAGCCAATACCTTGCTCACGGCGTCAGTCAGCCGCAAGCACAAGCCCTTGCCGGCTGAATTGAGCAGATAAACCCAGCTAAACGCGCTTTATCTTGCGGCCGGGCTTCACCTGCGGCCGCGATTCTGGTACAAAGTCTCCCGCAAAAGCGGGTGTCGTATAATGGTATTACTCCAGCTTCCCAAGCTGATTACGCGGGTTCGATTCCCGCCACCCGCTCCAGATATTTTTCCTCGCTGCCACCGGCAAACAGGAACAGCAAAACCGGCCAGGCGCCGGTTTTTTTGTGCCCGAAAAACACCCACGACAGACCGCCCCATCGGCGCCCGCCAACAGCCACAGACCACCAGAGCCTGAGCACGAGGCGCTACCCGCAACACGCCCGCTCAGGAAAACCGCCCCCCCCAAGCAAGCCCACCACCAAAATCCCGCAGCGCTTTAACCAATTGATCATAAAGTGAAAATCAGGCTTGACAGATTCTCGGCTGACGAGAATAATGCGCGCCACAAATGGCAACGTAGCTCAGTTGGTTAGAGCACGGCATTCATAATGCTGGGGTCGGTGGTTCAAATCCACTCGTTGCTACCATACAAAACAAAGGCTTACCTTCGGGTAGGCCTTTGTTGTTTCTGGGGTAGTGACTACAAAGTGACTACAGCGTGGGCACGCACCCCACTACACAAGCCCCGCCTCAGTTGCACCACTGACGTTCACAGGGCACGCCATCACCCTCGCCATCCATCTGAGTACCAGGGCAATTGCGCAAGAAGTAGGTTGCCTCTTCGCAGGAGGTCATCTGCGAGCAGTGCGTACGACCATCGCAGCTATAGCGCGAAGATACGGCAGTAGGCGCCGGAGCGGTGAGTGGCTGAGTGACGACGGGTTGACTAAGAAAGCCTCCATCACTGCCAATATTGCTGATAACCGGGCTATCGGATGACTTCAGGTAGTAATTCCAAACGCCATAACCAATAGCCAGCAGCAACAAAAGCTTTTTCATATTCAGGTCTCAACATCCATATCAAGGTCAGCAGAATGGCCCAGCAGAGCCATTTCGCCAAAGAAACTAACTCAGCCGCACGCCGCCAGCGGTTGAATCTCGTGCTCTATCTCTTCGCCACTGCTCGCAAGCGTGATGGCGAGGGAATACTCCATCTGGAGGTTCATCCAGAATTGCGCCGACGTGTCGAAGTAGCGGGCTAGACGAATAGCCACGTCAGCAGTGATGCCGCGACGCTCGCGCACAACATCATTGATGGTCGGAGCAGAAACGTTCAGAGCACGGGCAAGCGCAGCTGGCGTAATACTCAATGGCTCTAGGTACTCTTCGCGCAGCACTTCGCCCGGATGGACTGGGCGCATACCGTTAGTAATCATGGTGCAGCCTCCCTTAGTGGTAATCGACTATTTCAACGTCTCTGGGGCCGGCTTCAGTCCAGATGAAGCAGATCCGCCATTGATCGTTAATTCTGATACTGCTCTGGCCTGCCCGATTGCCTAGCAATTGCTCCAGGCGATTGCCCGGCGGTGAGCGTAAGTCGCGCAGCTCAGTAGCGGCATGAAGCATTAACAGCTTTCGCGTGGCGACCCTCAAAACGCTGTTCCAGCGCCTAGAATCCCCAGTCTCGAACAGAGATTGGGTTTCGCCGCATTTGAAGCTCACAATCACTTCTTAATCCTTAACGTTAAGCATTAACGCACGGTGATATTAAACCACCTGACGGGGTCGTCAAGCGGTAATTGCGTACCCACTCTGAACCAAAGGAGAAAGCCGCAAGGCCGACTCCAAGTGATCAGACGACATATGCGCATAGCGCATGGTCATCGTGATGGAGGCATGCCCGAGAATGCGTTGCAGGCCAAGAATGTCGCCACCAGCCATCATGTAATGGCTGGCAAAAGTGTGGCGCAGGATGTGAGTGAGCTGACCAGGGGTACTGATCCCGAAACGTTCATAAGCTCCACGAAAGGCCGCACGGCAGGACACACACAACCGACCATTACCCGGTATCCCCAGCTTTAGCACCAACGCCTCCACATCCGGCGGGATCGGCACCGAGCGAGACCGGCGGTTTTGGGTGCGGTGGAAATGTGCTTTGCCGCCGTACACCGCTTTGCGCTCAAGCGATTCTGCTTCACCAGCGGCAACCGGTAGCGAGACACACCAAGGCGACTGGATAGCTGCTGATCGACTTCATGGCGGGCCACCCTAGTCATAGGAGTAATCCCCGGAGCAGAAAATTGTTTTGCCACGATCAATGTCCTGGCGAATGCGGTGCAGGTTGATCGCCGGATAGCGGCCGATTTTCACGGTCGGCACAGCCTGACTCTCAACCCAACCACGCACCACGTCAGGCGTGATGAACTCAGAAGCCAGCATTTCGACCAGAACTTGCTTGGAGCAGAACGGCGCATCCCGAAAGCTCGTGATCCGTTCCGCCGCGCCCTTTGTGTCAAACCCCACTACACCAGACTGTTCCATGGTTTTTACCCTATAATCCGATTCAAGACAGATTATTCACTGAAATAATTTCAGTGACTTATTGAACTGAATCCTAGCGACTAGAATTATTCAGTGAAATAGTTTCAGAGAGTTTTAGATCGATATGGAATCAATCCAGAGCAGGGCTAGAACGCTTATCGATAAGGCAGGGTTTGACCGACTGGTGCGCCTAGGTGCCATTGGCTACTCACGCTGGCAAAGTGTTCGATACAAAGACATCCGCATGAGCACGGAAGAGATTGAGGTGCTTCAAGCAACCTTCCCCGAGTACCGGCTATGGCTGATAAGCGGTGAAATCATGCCCGAGTGCGGGCAGACCAGCCCAAGCGATGACGAAGCAAACGGAAACTTGGCAGCACCCAGCGCGGGCTAGAAATCACTAAAAAAGTGGCTCTGCGCTGGTACACCCGAAGGAACGGAGATAGCTCATGAAAAAGGTATTAGTTGCACTGCTTTTAATCGCGACAAGCGCAAACGCCGAAGAACAAAAGCCACTAGCCACCCAGGCTGGCGAGTCGATCGCACCCTATGCAAAAGCCTTCGGGGACACAGTAAGTAAAACCATGGCCGAGTTAATGGCAGGCGGCAATGGTGCGCTTGCCGAAGGCGCACGCGCCAATCTGAAAATGCAGGAAAATCGTGAGCGCGTAGCCAACCGAGGTACGCGCAAAAGCATGAAGGAATGTATCAAGCCTGGAAACGTCATCGATGATGACGTGAAGGAATGTACCGAAGGGCTGCGCGAGAAGACTTGGTAGCCCTAAGGTACAGATCGAAATAATTGAGTAAACACCTCAAAACAATGGACTGCCCTCTATTACTAAGTATAACTACTTAGTTCGTCCTGGCGGCTCAGGTATAACAGCAGAGTCAATTCCTTCTTTCACCCAGCTAGACCATTGCTTCAGACTATTCCCGTTCCTTGTTTTCGAAGCCGCCGTCCAATTCATCGCATACTCACCTGAGAGATAACAACCCAAGTCTGACCCTGTAATATTTGGCTCGGCGGTTAACCTAGAAATACACTTCACTACTGCAGGCTCATTTTTAGCCAAAGACCACACAGCAGAACTATCCCCACCAAACTTACTTATAGATGCAGAATTCAGCCTTACAACATCCCCCTCCTTTATTATCAGATCAAATCGATCCAAAATAAAAATTGAATTTCTATAACCTGCTTTAACAAGCTCATCGAGCTTATTAGTGCCACCCCTAATAACTCCAATCGCTTCACATACACTTGCGGGAGAAGCCATTGCAGAAAAAACCACTCCTCTCTGCCTACTACTTCTACGGCCCATCTGAGATATCTCAGCCGAGTGAACACCTGAATCCTGCACAAGAAAATTATTACCTATCTTGCTAATATAACCCGCAGCCACAAGAAACTTAATTAGCCTATTAGTATACACCTGCCAAGTATTCTCACTAAACTGAGCATTCCGAATACTAGAACGCAACAACTTCACAACATCCGCCTGAGAAACCATTTTCCCAGCACTACCTTTATATAACATTATCTTCAAAGAATGCTTACCAAGCTTTTCTCTAAGACGCGCCAAAACAGAATATTCAGCGTCTTTAAGATCACGACTAAGCTTAAACTGAACACTCTTCCTCTCAGCCACACCAAACATAACAAGATCAGCACCAATATTCCAAACCGTTCGCTCCTTAAGACCCGTCGCGGCCGCTATTATTGATGCACTTGTATAATCATCATTAGAAAGCGTAGCCGCCACATTAACAACCGAAAGGAAATCCGAAGTAGGGATATAATTAAACGGAATAACCGGCACAGCTCCGGTCAAAATATAATCCTTAAAAATATCCCAATAAATATTCAACCTTGAACCACTTCTTATTATAAGCCGCTTATGCACAAGACTATTGACAACTCCAACCCCAGAAATCTCTATAACCTCACTCCAGTCTGCAGGAGCTTTTTGCGCAACCAACTTCAAACAGGAAAGCTCCTGTGAATTTAAATTCTCAGTATCATTCTCAAACAGTCGACTTACATCAAACTCCACCAATAGCGAGTCCCCACCACCATCCTTCTTCATATTTTCATATAAATTTATACACAACTTCTTAAGCAACCAAGGAAAACCCTGACTACTGTTAGATATTTGATGCCTAATCTCAGCAGGCACCTTTACGTCTATCTCCTTCTCAAAAGTAGTTATCGCTTTCGCTACCTCACCGCTAGCAAAAACATCCAATTTGTAAACCTTTCTATGGTCAGAAAGATCATGCCACAGATGGTACGCAGGGTGATCTTGCTGCGTTGTACTGTCTGTTTTCCAAGCAAAGCCAAGAGCAATATTTGCCTTATTCGACGCAACATCAAGCATCAGATCTTTAGCAGCATTAAATATCCCAAAAAGCTCTGGCTTAGAATAAAGCTCTTCAAACTGATCGAATACGAGACACACTACTTGTCCCTTTTTCTTCAGGGAGTCCAGGTAGGCCGAAATACTCGGAGATGCTAATGGAGAGCTTGGATCACTTAGTACCAATTCAATGTTGTGTCCAAACCCAGCAGCCTGCGCGCTTTTCATGCAGCACAGTAACGATGAGTATATATACGAAGGTGTAGAAGCACCTCGAATATCAACAGCATAAGTAAAGTACCGCTTAGAGTAGTACACACCCCGCGTCTTATCCCTTAACTTAGCAACAAGAGAGCTTTTACCCATACCAGAATTACCAGTAATAGCAAAAATTCTAGTATCTGTTTTACCTGAACAGATATTACCTAAGAACGCTATAATCTCCTTCTGAGCTGCATCCCTCCCTACAAAATCTTGAGGCCTTGCAGGTCGATAGTCGTCCCAGGAATCGCCAGTTTGAACTTCAACTACTCGCGACAATTGAAAATCGGTTGATACGTCGCGCCCGCCACTAGAAACGCTAACACTCAAATCATACGCAGAAATGCTACTATCCAATCGAGCTATATTGCTTATAGTAGCCTCATCCACTACTCGTTTTGCATTAGTCGCATTAAATATAAGCGCGCCGCAAGGTGCACCTCCAACTAACGTATATACCACCCAAAAACGACCATACTCTGTTACTAAAAGCAGCCAATCCCCCAAAAACTCTGAACCACCAGCCACTTGAACGGCCTGCTCTAATGGCTCACGGCATATAACCGAAGCACTTTGCAAAGACGCAACAACCAAATCAGGGGTGTAAAAACTTAATCGCGAGGACTCTGCAGGTGGCTTTTCCTTCCAATGATCAGCAAACCCTTTAGCTTCCTTTCCAAAGTGAGAAGTAGAGATCAACCAACCTTCTGCGTACTCATACGCTGTCACTGTACCAAGCAGTTGCCGGAGAATAGGGGCAGACAACTTCTCTTTTTGAGCCTTGCACTCCACATAAATTCTCTTGCCATTAACCTTATGCCTACATAACAAATCCAACTCTGCACCAACAACTCTTATCTCCTCTATAACATCATAACCTTGCGCACTGAGAAGATCTTTTGACAGCACTTCCAAAAGGTCTCCTTTAGCTTTCGCGCTATCTGACTCTTTACAAGCAACTTCGATCTTCACAAGACACACCCAAATTAAATAATTATTAAATAAGAAAACACTCTACAGCGTATTATATATTTACAGCGCCTCGACAGGCTGGATACTTCAAACATCCCCAAAATTCATTCCCAGCGTTCGCGCCACGCTTTGCTATGCGTCTTTGCATTGCAGAACCACAAACTGGACAAGTCGGTAAATGCACCTTTTGTACTGGCACTGAATTAGTCTGAACCGGCGTTATTACTGGCGGTTTGCCTTGAACACTACGCGATGCCGCAATCCAACGATTGAGTTCGGCGCCTTCCACAAGCCTGATTCCTCGGCCACTTGCAAAAGACTTGGCCTCAGCAGTAAAAGCCCCAGAGGTCACAACAAAGCCACCCACAGCCCCCTGCGCAACCATCACACCAAAGAACTCACGAATAACCGCAACACCGACCTTGAGCGAGCGCCATTGTTTGCACTGCACAAGGTATTTTTCCCCGTCTTTATGCAGGACTAGGTCAATGCCGCCATCCGGGCCGTTGCCGCCTGTTTCGGTAACAGTAAAACCCTGACGACGAAATGCCTCGCCCGTCAGTTGCTCAAACTGCTGCCAACTAATGCCTTCAATGGTTTTGCCTGGTTTGATCGCGCTGGCCACATCGCCCATTAACTTGCGACGCTTGTAGCGGCCAAACAATGAGCCAATCGCCCCGAAGCAGAACGCTACAGGGATAATGAATTGCAGGAACATGGAGATGGTGCGGAACATCTGCCCGGTGATCATCTGACCGAATTGTTTCGGATCGGTGAGGGTCGGTGGCGGGCTGGTTGCTACCGAATGAAAGAAGAACCAAGCGCCAAGCGCAATGATCAGGCTCAGCCACCAAGGCAGGCGGCTAGCTATATAGACTATGTCTTCAAAGGTTGAAGTCTTACGACGCCGAGCCATCCCTAACCTCTACTGCGCGTCCACTCGTCGGCAAAATGCCATGGCGAGCAAGCTACAGGGTGAGGCTAAGCGGGTAAAGCCATAGTGACTACATGGACAGCTTTTTCTGCGTCATTCAGTGATACAGGGCAACGAGCTAGGCTGAAAGGCCCATTCTAAGGCCCTGCATGGTTCACAGAGGTACGACTAAAGCCATTCATAATGCTGGGGGCGGTGGTTCAAATCCACTCGTTGCTACCATACAAAACAAAGGCTTACCTTCGGGTAGGCCTTTGTTGTTTCTGGGGTATGGAATACAAAGTGACTACCGCATGACTGCGTTGCGCTTTAGGCCTCCCAGGGGGTTAGCCGCCACTCGCCCGGCCAACCCGCACTGACAGCGGCCAGCGAACCTGGCGGGGTTGTTTGGCATCGGGCCAGGCGGTGCTGAGGGTTTGTTCGAACGCCAATACGGGGTCGGCGCCTTGGGCGGCCTGGTAGCGTCCGGTGGCGGACCAACTGCGCAGGTAGCCCAGCAGTTGCTCGCGCGTCCAGTTGGCGCGCATGGGAAATGGCGGCGCGTCGATGGGGCTGAACGGAAACGGCAGTTGCCGATAACCCGTTTCCACATGCTCGCGTTCCGCCGGCCAGTAAGGCCCGACAACCTGATGATAGAAATGCTGGAGTAGCTGATTGGCCGCATCGCCCTCCAGTTCAACGATGCCATAACACCACACCGCCACAATGCCTGTGGGCTTGAGCACTCGCCGGGCTTCGGCATAAAAGCGCTCGAGGTCAAACCAGTGCAAGGCTTGCGCGACGACCAGCAAGTCGACGGATGCCGGCGCCAGCCCGGAGGCTTGCGCAGCAGCCAGCCGGTATTCGACTCGCCCATGGGCGGTGGCGGCGGCAATCTGCGCGGCGCTGGCATCCGTCGCCAGTACGTGCTGAAAATGCTGCGCCAGGCTCACCGCGGCCTGCCCGTTGCCAGTGCCACAATCCCAGGCCAGTTGGTGCTGGCTGCAGCACTGGGCGAGCCAGTCAAACAACGCCGCGGGGTAGCTCGGCCGATGCTTCAGGTAGTGCGGGGCGACACGCTGAAAATGATCCTCGAAGGCTTTGCTCATCATGCCTGCTCCAGGTTGTTGCCGGGCGTGCTCGGCAAATCATTGCCCCTGGCCGGTAAGCCGCTGCCGCACGCAAGCGTCGAGCGCCGCCGGCAGGCCGCCGATTAAGCGGCCGGGCGGCTGGCGCGAAACCTGCAGTAAACCCGCTATTGCCGGATCAGGACGCTACCCACATGACCCATATTGCCGCGCGCTTTCTGCCCTCCAACTATATGACGCCAAGCAGCAAGCCGGCGCCAAGTTCGACCAACCAGCAGAACGACCAGACCACTAAAGCCCCGCAGGACCCCATCAGCGAGCTGAAGAAGTACGCCGCCTCGCTCACCAGCCAGCACCGCGCCGGGCTGTTCAGCGCCATGGCCAAAAGCACTGCCAGTCAGGCACCAAGCAGCCCAAGCCAAGGTGCCGGCAACGCCCTGCAACTGCCGGATGTGGCCAATCTCGATCGCGATGATGCGGCCCGCCTGCTGGCCCAGGTCGACAAGATGCTCGACAAAGACCTGGATGCGCGCCTGAGATTCAGCGGCAGCAACGGCAAAGAGCAAACCGACTCGCTGAGCACCTACCGCGACTGGCTGCAGGCCAAGGGCGGGATCAACACCTACGCCTGAGCGTATCGCCGCGCGCACGCCGCGCCGGGTCAGGCACTCAGGCGTTGCAGTTCGCGGCGAACCATCTGCGCGTAGCTCGACGGGGTCAGGGCATACAGCTCGCTCGCCACCCAGGCCAGCCAGCGCCCAGCCAATTGCGTTTTGGCCGCCAGCAGGCGCTGGGCTTCGGCCTCGGCGCGGGCCTGGTGCTGTTGATGAAAGGCCGCGCGGCTGGGCTTGGCAGCGGACGGCTCGGAGGGTTCATGCATAAGGATTCTCTTCACGGGATAGGCCTGCAGTCGCCCGGTTAAAGCAGCGCCAGCACACCCTGTGTCACCACGCGGGTGGTTTCAGTGCCGAAATCACAGCGCCCTTCTTCCATCAGAAAGGCCTGCACGGCGTCTTCGATGCGGGTTGCCAGCGCGTCTTCCTGCCACTGGTAACGCAGCAGCAAGGCGGCACTGAGGATCGCCGCCAGCGGGTTAGCGCGACCGCTGCCGACGATGTCCGGGGCGCTGCCGTGTACCGGCTCGGCCAGGGCCAGGCCCGCGCCCCAGTTCAGCGAGGGCGCCAGGCCGAGGCCGCCACTCCAGTGGCAGGCCAGATCGGAGAGGATGTCGCCAAACAGGTTGCTGGTGACGATCAGGTCGAAGGCCTCCGGACTCTGCACCAGTTGCAGAGCAGCGACGTCCACCAGGCGTTCATCCAGTTGGGCAGCCAAACCTTCGGCCTCCAGCACCTCACGGCAGCTGTCGCGAAACAGGCCACAGGTCAGCGGCAACACGTTGGCCTTGTGTACCAGGGTAATCCGCCGCGCAGCACGGCTCTTGGCCACCGCCACGGCGCAACGGGCCAAACGCTGGCTAGCCGCGCGACTGATGACCCGCTCGGCAATCGCTACACCGGGGGCTTCCCAGTGCTCGCGACCGCTGTACAGGCCTTCGCTGTTCTCGCGCAGGATCAGCAAATCCACCCCGGTCTTGGGTGACACGGCCGGCCAACTGCGCACCGGGCGCAGATTGACGTTGAGGCCCAAGCGCTGACGCAAGGTCAGGATGGCACTGCGATAGCCCTCGACCCGCCGACTGGGCGACGACACCGCGCCAAACAGGCCGGCACCACAAGCACTCATGCACGCCAGGGTGGCGTCCGGCACCGCCGTGCCGTGGCGCAGGAAACAGTCCCAGCCGGCCTCGGCTGCCTGCACGCGCACATCCGGCAGGAGTTTCTCCAGCACGGCCACGGCGGCCGGCAGCACCTCTGGGCCGATGCCGTCACCGGCGATGACACACAGGTGCCGGCCCATGGCCTGGGCTGCGTCATGCGGCCGCTCAACCGCAGGCGGCAAGCTCAAGGCAGCACCAGCCAGACGGCACAGCGCATCAGGACAGCCCGAGCGGGCGCAGGCGGTAATGCGAAGGCAATTGCTCCAGGCCACTGACGGTCACGTTGAGATTCTTCCAGCGACCGTCCTTGATGCCATAGATGCAGCCATGCACCGACAGCGACTGGCCGCGGTGCCAGGCGTTCTGCACGATGGTGGTATGGCTGACGTTGGCCACCTGATGGATGACGTTCAGCTCGCACAGACGATCGACCCGCTCTTCTTCGCTGGCGAATTGGGCGATGTGCTCACGCTGCTCGTAGTAAAGGTCGCGGATGCTGCGCAGCCAGCCGTCGATCAGGCCGAACTGCACATCCTGCATGGCCGCGCGCACCCCGCCGCAGCCGTAGTGGCCGGTGACCAGGATGTGCCTGACCTTGAGCACATCGACCGCGTACTGGATCACCGACAGGCAGTTGAGGTCGGTGTGCAGCACCACGTTGGCGACGTTGCGATGGACGAACAGATCGCCCGGCAACAGACCGACAATCTCGTTGGCCGGCACCCGCGCATCGGAGCAACCGATCCACAGGTACTCGGGGGCCTGTTGCTGGGCCAGCTTCTCGAAAAACGCCGGATCTTCTTCCTTGATCGCCTCAGCCCAGCGCTCATTGTTCTCGAACAGATGCTCCAGATCTTTCATACCGCATGCTCCCCTAAAACCGATCAGCACCCTAAGGCTCGCGCCGCTGCTTTGACAAGCGTGATCAGGCTGGCGTCACAGCCTGTTACAGAGTCAGCAAGAGCGACACGCCCGCCACCATCGGCGCCGAGCCGGCTCAATCCAGCAGGGTGCAGGCCATCACCAGGGCGTCTTCACGGCCCCCGATGGCGGGGTAGTAATCGCGCCGCCGGCCAACTTCATTGAAGCCATAGCGCTCGTACAGGCGATAAGCCGACTGGTTGCTGGCCCGCACCTCGAGAAAGCACTCGCCGGCTTTCAGCTCCAGGGCACGCTGCATCAGGCGCGCCAACAGACGCTGGCCGAGGCCGCGGCCCTGGCTCTCGACCTTGACGGTGATATTGAGCAGGTGTGCCTCGTCGATGATCACATTGATCACCCCGTGGCCGACCTGTTGCTCGCCCTCGAACATCACCCAGCAGTCGTAGGAATTCAGGCTGTCCTGGAAAATGCCGCGGGTCCAGGGATGGCTGAAGGCGGCATATTCAATTTTCAGTACGGCATCGAGATCGCCGGCGGTCATCCGCCGGAAGGTTACGGCATCGCTCATTCTGTGCTTTTCCAGCGCGGCATCAGGCGGCGCATGGCCTGCCACAGCTCGGCCTTGCGGTGAGGTTCTTCCATCAGCAGCTCCAGCCCAGGCATGGCCCAGGCCGAACCCAGCCCGTCAATCTGCAGGTCACGGTGTTCGACGCCATCGCCATCGCCGGCACCGGCAAAGCGCGTGGCCGACTCGCCCAGCAACCACAGGCAGGCGCAATCGCCCTGCTCTTCCAGGCGCGCGGCGACAAAGCTCTGCACGTATTCCAGCGCCGCCTGCGGCCCCTGCTCCAGGCTGCCGCGGGACAACAGCGGCCAGCGCACCGGCTCATCAATCAACTGCGGGCTGTCCGGCAGGCCGGCGGCACGCAGCAGATCACGCAGCAGCAGATAGGCCGGATCGCGGCGGCTAAAGGCCTCGCCATTGGGCAACTCGACCAGCAGCGCACAACGGCCGGCGCGCAGCAGTTGCAGGCTGAACCGCGGCGGTGGCGGGGCCTTGACCTTGGCAGCAGGCGCCTCGGCTTCGTTCGCGGCGTCGGCAGCCGCTGCCTGACGGGCCTGGGCGGCAGGGCGCGGCACCTCAACCCGCGGCCGCGGCGCACTTACGGGCGCCGCCAGCGGGGCAACCGAGCCCAGCGGTGGCGGCTCATCGTCCGCCGGCAGCGACACAAACGCGTCCACAGCCGGCGGCTCGACCTCAGGCTGCCACAGCGGCCGCGCCGGCGGCGCAAACGGCAGGTTCACCCGCGGCAGCCAGTTGGCCACCTGCATGGCGCTGAGGTACAGGCGCCGACGCGCTTCGTCGATCAAACGTCGGCCACCTGCGGATGGGCCTTCTGGGCGTCCTGCATCAGGTTGAGGGCGTTGATATAGGCCTTGGCCGAGGCCACCAGGATGTCGGTATCGGCGCCATTGCCGTTGACGATGCGCCCACTCTTCTCCAGGCGCACGGTGACCTCGCCCTGGGAGTCGGTGCCCTGGGTGATGGCGTTGACCGAATACAGTTGCAGGCTGGCCGAGGAGTTGGCGACCGACTCGATGGCCTTGAAGGTCGCATCCACCGGGCCTGAGCCCTGGGACTCGGCGTGCAACTCGCGGCCATCGACGCTGAGGACCAGCTTGGCGTGCGGCACCTCGCCGGTTTTCGACGCCACTTCCAGGCACACCAGCTTGAAGTGCTCGGCGGTTTCATCGCTCAAGGTGTCGGACACCAGGGCCTGCAGGTCTTCGTCGAAGATCTCGTGCTTCTTGTCGGCCAGTGCCTTGAAGCGGGCAAAGGCGGCGTTCAGCTCGCTCTCGCCGGCCAGGGCGATGCCCAGCTCGTCGAGCCGCGCACGGAAGGCAGCGCGCCCGGAGTGTTTGCCCATGACCATCTTGTTGGCGTTCCAGCCCACCGATTCGGCGGACATGATTTCGTAGGTCTCGCGGTGCTTGAGCACGCCGTCCTGGTGGATGCCCGACTCGTGGGCGAAGGCGTTGGCACCGACGATGGCCTTGTTCGGTTGCACCGGAAAACCGGTGATGCCCGACACCAGACGCGAGGCGCTGAGGATGTGCGGGGTGTCGATGCGGGTGTGGACGCCAAGCAGGTCTTCACGGGTCTTGATCGCCATGACGATCTCTTCCAGCGCGGCGTTGCCGGCGCGCTCGCCGAGACCGTTGATGGTGCACTCAACCTGACGGGCACCGGCAACCACGGCGGCCAGGGAGTTGGCCACGGCCAGGCCCAGGTCGTTGTGGCAATGCACGGAGAACACCGCTTTGTCGGCGTTCGGCACGCGATTGAGCAACTGCGCAATCATCTGCGCGTACTGGTGCGGGATGGCGTAACCCACGGTGTCGGGGATGTTGATGGTGCGCGCGCCGGCATCGATGGCCGCCTCGATGATGCGACAGAGGAAGTCGATTTCCGAACGACCGGCGTCCTCGCAGGAGAACTCCACGTCGCTGCACAGGTTACGGGCGTGCTTGACCGCGTGTACGGCCTGCGCCACCACCTGGTCCGGCTGCATGCGCAGCTTGTACTGCATATGGATCGGGCTGGTGGCGATAAAGGTGTGGATACGCCCGGAGTTGGCGCCCTTAAGCGCCTCGGCCGCGCGCTCAATATCCGCATCCAGGGCCCGTGACAGGCTGCATACGGTGCTGTCCTTGATGTTGTCGGCAATCGCCTTGACTGCAGCGAAGTCGCCGGGGCTGGCGATGGCAAAGCCGGCCTCGATCACGTCAACGCGCAGACGCTCCAGGGCCTTGGCGATGCGCAGCTTTTCTTCGCCGGTCATGGACGCACCGGGGCTCTGCTCGCCATCGCGCAAAGTGGTATCGAAAATAATCACGCGGTCGTTGCTGCTCATGCTGGGTTCCTCACGGATGCGCAGAAGCACAGGCCCGGCATTGGAGCCTGTGTCGATAAGGCTTGATTGTCGCGTGAAATGCCGCGGGCGGGAAGCGCGGCGCGCCGCCGTGGCCAAAGCCCCGTCCACACCCCAGAACGCAAAACGCCCACCACAATGGCGGGCGCTTTGTTTGCATAGCGTCTTTAGCGCTGATGGTTATCGCTGCGCTCAACCCATCCTACGATCTGATTGAGTGAGCTAGAGCGAGACAAGGCAAAAGACGGCGGGAAAGCGGAGTGTACTTTTGTACATGCATTTCCCGCCATTTTTTAACGCCGTATCGCCGCCGCGCAACCAATCAGAGCGCCTGATCCCAGGGACGGTCGCCGTGGGCGTCCTTGATCCGGGTCGGCAGGCCCATGACATCGAGCAACTTGAGGAACGGCTCGGCCGGCAGCTCTTCGACGTTGACCATGCGCTGGGCATCCCACTCGCCGCGAGCGACCAGCAAGGCAGCTGCGACTGGCGGCACGCCAGCGGTGTAGGAAATGCCCTGGCTGTCGGTCTCGGCATAGGCTTCGGCATGGTCGGCGACGTTGTAGATAAACAACTCGGCCGGTTTGCCGTCCTTGCTGCCTTTGACCAGATCGCCGATGCAGGTCTTGCCGCTGTAGCCCGGCGCCAGCGAGGACGGATCGGGCAGCACGGCCTTGACCACTTTCAGCGGCACCACTTGCAGCCCTTCGGCGGTGGTGACCGGCTGCTCGGAGAGCAGGCCGAGGTTTTTCAGCACGCTGAAGACGTTGATGTAATGCGCGCCGAAGCTCATCCAGAAGCGCACGTTGGGCACCTTCAGGTTCTTCGACAACGAATGCACTTCGTCGTGGCCAGTCAGGTACAGATCCTGCTCGCCAACCACGGGCAAATCGTCGGTGCGCTTGACTTCGAACATGCTGTTGCTGGTCCACTGGCTGTTCTGCCAGCTCCACACTTGCCCGGTGAATTCGCGGAAGTTGATTTCCGGGTCGAAGTTGGTGGCGAAATACTTGCCATGGGAACCAGCATTGACGTCGAGGATGTCGATCGAGTCGATCTGATCGAAATACTGCTGCTGGGCGAGTGCGGCCCAGGCATTGACCACGCCTGGGTCGAAACCGACGCCGAGGATCGCGGTGATGCCACGCTCCTGGCATTCGGCCAGGTGCTTCCACTCGTAGTTGCCGTACCAAGGTGGCGTTTCGCAGACCTTGCCCGGCTCTTCGTGGATGGCGGTGTCCAGATAAGCGGCCCCCGTCTCGATGCAGGCACGCAGCACTGACATGTTGAGAAAGGACGAGCCGACGTTGATCACGATCTGCGATTCGGTCGCATGGATCAGCGCTTTGGTTGCTTCAATATCCAGCGCATTCAGGGCAAAGGCCTGAATCTCGGCCGGCTGCTGCAAGCTGCCTTTAGCCTTTACGCTGTCGATGATGGCCTGGCATTTGGAGATGTTGCGCGACGCGATAGCAATACGACCGAGTTCGTCGTTGTGCTGCGCGCACTTGTGGGCCACCACCTTGGCGACACCTCCTGCACCAATGATAAGAACGTTCTTCTTCAATTTGTTTATCTCTCCTTATCTGCCAACTCAGGACAAGCTGGACAGGTAGTCTTCAAACCCAAATTCACGAACCAACTCGACGCTGCCGTCGAGTTGTCGCACTGCAATGGCCGGCATTTTCAGGCCGTTAAACCAGTTCTTTTTGACCATGGTGTAACCTGCTGCGTCGATAAACGACAGACGATCGCCGATGGCCAGCGGACGTTCGAATGGGTACTCACCGAAGATGTCACCGGCCAGGCACGACTTACCGCACACCATGTAGGTGTGCTCGCCGTCCGAGGGCGCCATCTTGGCGTTGAGGCGGTAGATCAACAGGTCGAGCATGTGCGCTTCGATCGAGCTGTCGACCACGGCCAGGTGCTTGCCGTTGTAGAGGGTGTCGAGCACCGTGACTTCCAGAGACGAACTCAGGGTGATCGCCGCCTCGCCCGGCTCCAGGTAGATCTGCACGCCGTAGGTCTGGGAGAAGGCCTTGAGCCGCGCACAGAACTGATCCAGCGGATAGCCTTCGCCGGTGAAATGAATGCCGCCACCGAGGCTGACCCACTGCACCTGATGCAGCAGATGGCCGAAGCGCTCCTCGATGGTGCTGAGCATCTGGTCAAACAGCTCGAAACTGCCGTTCTCGCAGTTGTTGTGGAACATAAAGCCGCTGATCTTATCCATCACCCCGGCAATCTTTTCCGCGTCCCACTCGCCCAGGCGGCTGAACGGACGGGCCGGGTCGGCCAGCAGATAGTCGGAGCTGCTCACCTGCGGATTGACCCGCAGACCGCGCACGGCATCCTTGCAGGGCTCGGCAAAACGCTCAAGCTGACCGATGGAGTTGAAGATCACCTTGTCGCTATTGGCCAGCATTTCGTCGATTTCATCATCGGCCCAGGCCACGCTGTAGGCGTGGGTTTCCCCGGCGAACTTCTGCCGCCCCAGCTTCAGCTCGTACAGCGAGCTGGAGGTGGTGCCGTCCATGTACTGCTCCATCAGGTCAAACACCGACCAGGTGGCAAAGCACTTGAGGGCCAGCAACGCCTTGGCGCCGGACTGCTCACGCACGTAGGCGATCTTCTGCAGATTGACCAGCAGCTTCTGCTTGTCGATGAGGTAGTACGGCGTCTTGATCATCTGGATGCCCCTGCAACGTCGGCCGACAGGCAATCGACTACGCCGACTGCCCCTTAAAAAGTGGAGGCGAATTGTGCCGGCAACCGACCCATACCGAAAGGGCAACGGGGATATTTCGTCGGCCTGGCGACCGCAGGCGACGCCAAATCACAGGGCTAAATACAATTTGCAGTGCAGCGTAATCGATCCGTTAACGCCGGGCAGGATGCCCGGCACGGATGACAGAGGGATGACGATCAGTTGATCGGCGTGGCCGTAAAGTTGGCGCGGATGTCGGCGTTCTGCGCCTTGATGCCATAAATGGCGGTGACGGCACCGCCTACCGGATGGACGTTCTGCAGACGCTCGACGTTGATTTCCTTGAAGTGCACTCGGCCGTTTACGGCAAAGCCCAAAGGGTCGGGGGAAACTTGAGTGCCTGCATTAGGCCCGCTTTTGACCTTAACCTTGGTCGGCGCCACATCCAGATTGAGGTCGGCATTAAAACCGTAGGTGTTGGCGTTCGGGTCACTGGGATTACCATCGGAGGTGGAGAAGTTGTCCAGTACCAGTTGACTGCCCGTACCGTTGACCGATTTGCCGTTGCCGTCCACCGTGCGGTTGGTTTCCCAGATCAACTGGTTGCGCTTCTCATCGGTGGCGACGCCATTGCTGGCGGTTTCGATGCTGCCATCGCGCACAAATACATTCTTCAGTTTGACCGATACGCCTTCGTTGCCACGATCTTCCCAGCGCCCACCCGCAGCAGAGCACGCACTGGCGGTGGCGCCACTGCCGCCCACACACAAGGCGCCAGACCCACCAGAGCTAAGGGCGAGAGTCGAACCTTGCTCATAACGCTTGAGCACCAGACGCCCGAGACTGGTGCCAGTGCTGCGATCCCCCCAGCGCACATCGGCCACATCCAGCTTCGACCAATAGGTGCCCTTGCGCAGCTCAACCCCAGCATTACTGATGTCCAGCGAACCGTCGCGAAAATGCATGTCGTAGGTGGTGCCCGATAACCACAAACCCTTGCCCGTTTCATCAACGGTGATCGCGGCCTTGGCCTCAGTGACATAAAAGTCGGCGTTGTAACGAACGCCATCGCCAATGCTGCCGCCCGGCTGCAGTGTCAACTGGCCATTGAGGGTGAAATCATAGGCGGGGAAAATCTCCATCAACACCAGCAATTCGGTGCCGCCCTGCAACGGCGCGGTGGCGCTGCCCACCCGCAAGCCATCAAAGCTGTAACTGCCCTTGACGTTGTTCAGACCCAAGCGCAGACCGTCAAAATGGCCGTTGTAATTACCCTTACTCATGTCACTTTGGGTGCCGGCATAGCAGCTGGTACTGATACCGGCGGCGCAGCTCTTGGTCAGGTCCAGAGTGAACAGGCCCGTGCCATGGGTGCGCAAGCCGCTGAACCACATGCTGTTGCCATTGTCGGTCAGGGATACCGAGCTATTGGCCATGTTCCAACTCAGGTCGGCGCTGAGCCCCTTCAAGCCGGAGTTGACGTCGCCACCGGGGCGCAACTTCAGCCAGTTTTGCTTGAGACCGTCATCAATAAAATTAAGATCGAAGGCCAGGCTGCCCAGCTTCTGATTGGAGGGATTACCCATGATCAAGCCACCCAGAGTGGCGTTCAAATTCAGATCCTGGAACGCCACCTTGGCATAGCTGCCCAGGCCATCCTGCTCAAGGTCAAGGGTCAGGCCCGAGGTGCTGCTCAACGTGCCGGCAAAGTTCTCAGCACGCAGCACACCCTCATCCTGATACTGGAACAGGCTGTTGCTAATGGTCACATTGGGCTTGATCCGCAGGCCTTCGCCACTGGCACCACCACTGGCGATGCTGATGCTGCCACCCAGACGCAAGTCCATGTTGAGTTTGCCGAAGCTACGACTGGCCGATGGATCACGGCTGTCCGGGGTACTGGGCGTCACCGCCACACCAGCGATAGGGTCACCATGTGCCAAGTCCAAACCAATAGCACCAATATTGGCGACCAAACGCGAACTGCCGAGATCCAGCTTGATTTCCTGAGCGCTGCCGCCGCCGACGATATCGAGATAAGCATCGTTCAGGTAGGCGTCAAAAGAAGCGCCTTTGACGATCAAGTCGAAGCCGTTATCGCGGTAATAGAAGGTCACATCCGACAATGACAAGGTACTGTCATCGACCGCAAAACCACTCACCCCTGTGGCTCCTCCGCCTTTGAGTTTGAGGCTGGCACCAAGGGTGTAAAAGGCGCGAAAGTTGCCAAAACTATTGCTGCTGCCGGCCATCTCAATGTTGCCGACACCCAGGATCGAAGGTGCAGCATGGTGTTCGATCTGTAGCTGATCGCCGACAACGTCAACGGTCGTAGTGGAGGCCTGCGCAGCATTTTGCGGGCCACTGCTAACATCTTTGAGGCTGAGGGTTTGACCATCCTGACTGTAATTCACACTGCCGGCCTTCCAGCCACCGCCGACGGTTTCCAGGCTGATGCCATCTTGACCGCTAACCCCGGACAATGAGGCGTCATCCAAGGCTTGCATGGCCTGCGCAATGGGGCTGAGAACAAAGGGCAACAGCAGCAAATAGCGACGCATCGACAGCCCCTTCAGTTTTTAGGAAACACCAGGACATTGCCCTGCATGCGGATGGAGCCATCGATCTTGGCCGAGAAAATATTGGTCTGCTGGTAGCTGGCATCACCGCCATTGGCGACGGTGCCTGCGCTATTGCGCCAGCCCCCCTGATTGGCCACAGCAAAGGCAAAGCTGCCGTCCTTGAACTTGACCTCGTTGGGCAAACCGAACTCCAGCACATCTCGATTAAAGCCCGCACCATCCCCAGCAAAACCACTGTTAATCACCCGCGTGCGCAGGGTAAGCCCCTCGAAACTGAAGATGCCTTTGATGTTATCGAGCACATACCAACCACCGGCGGCCTCAGAGCGCACGGCTAGGCGCATGCCACAGTTCTCCGGCGTAGTTGAGCCCTTGGTGGCGCAACTGCGCTCGCCAACCGTCCAGGTAGCCGCATTGGTAGATGCAGGCTTGCTCCAGAGCGGCCCACCCTCTTTGTTGATACTGAACTCGCCGGACAGGTACACCCCACCCTGGCCGCTGACATCACTAAGCGAGTCATCGGCCAGTGGGTGCAGCTCCGCCTGGGCGGTGGCCGTCAGCAATGTGCACAGCAACAGGCCTAACCTAGAGATCATGACTGGTCGCCTTCAGGTAGTTGAAACTCAGCCCGCGGATTTCATTGCTGCCGAAGTTATAGCCGCCGGTGGGCGCCACTCCGGCACTGGAGCGGGCGCCGCCAAAGTTGAGGTTGTCCACCACCACATTGGTACGCGGCGCATTGGCGTAGAATTCGCTAGCCCGGCTGTTGCGCTCGGCAGCAGTGCTCGCGCCCGCCAACGGGTTGGGCAGCTCCAGAACAAACTGGCCATTGCTGGTGACATCCAGCAACAACGGTTGGGTCTTGCCGTAACCGAGCGCCACGTTGGCATAGGAGTTGGTCAGGTAGATGGTTCGCGCCGCCAGTTCGGCCGCCGAAGTACAGTTGAGCGTGCCGCTCGCGCAAGAGGTGATTTCCAAGGTTTTGGCAAAGATATTCAAGCGCGCCTCACCCACCATCTGCGCCCGCGCACTGTCACCCCACAAACGCAGGTATGAGCCGTCCATGGCCAACTCGCCAATATCGATATTGATCACGTCAGTGCGCCCCGCGGCGACCTGAAAATCAAAGCGCACACCCATATCGATTTTTTCTGCTGCCCGACTGGAGCAGTTGTTGCCGGCACCCGCGAAACCGGCAATACAGGCATTGCCGCCCGTGCTCAGCCGCTCAGGGAAGGTCAGCTCCAGCACCGCAACATTATTTGGCGTGGTCTGCACCCACTGGCCATCATCGCGCAGGCTGCGCAGGTCTTCGCCCTTGGCCAGGTTCAGCGCGAAGGGATGAGCCAGCCGGCCGGTCGTCACCGGATTGAGATTGGCGCCTTTGTTACTGCCCGCGGCCCCCAGGTAGAACTCCTTAACCGAGATCGGCACGTTCTGCCCGCTGCCGTTGGTAATGTCATTGATGGTAATGGTCGACTGCCCGGCATCCAGCAGAATGTTTTCCAGTACGAAGCCAAAACCAGCACCTTGTACCTTTGACATTTCACCGTCATCTAGGGCGACCATCTCGGCCCGGGCGCTGGCGACGCTCAGAAGCGCTAGTAGTGGCAGCAGACTGCGCATGCTCAGCACCCCTTGGTGGCCGCGCCAAAGCAGGTATCCACACGCGGGATACCGCCAAACGCCTGGTCAAAGTTGATCGTGATCGGCGCCACCAGGTTGCCGTTGGCATCTTTGAATTTGGGAATATTCAGATAGGCACCGGCCAGTGCCTCCTTGAAGGTATTGCTGTCCAAGTCTTTCCACGATACGGCTTGGGTCTGCATGGAGATAAAAAAGCCACGGGCAGCGCCCTCAATAGCTTGGGTAGCTGAATTATCCGCAATAGCCGCATTACCAATGGGTAACGATTGGAATTGACTCAAAGGAAAGCAGGTTGTTACGCCAGTTACCGCACAGTTACTGGAAGTAAAAAGGCTTAGTAGTGCATTGGTTAATCCGCCAAGGCATCCACTTGAGCAACTCAAAGAGCTGCCATTAGGCATACCCGAGTAGGTAGCGCGCACAGGATCCAAGTTACCGGCGCTATTAACCAATGTGGCGTCAGCTTCCATAATGCTGGAGCGATATACACCGGCCAACCCCAGCAAAAATCGCGTACCGCCGCTGGCCGCGTTATAGATAGGATCTGCGGTGCCCTTGATATGCACCGGCACACTGCCAGAGAGCGTCTGAATATCGCCAGACAGCGTGCCTTTTGACTCAGCAAAACCAACCCGCAGACCAACAATCTTGTTGCCGGAATAGGCCAACTCGACAAACGGGTCATTGATCATGAACGGATTGACCGCACCGGTCGAATCATTCACCGAACCCAGGGCAAAGTTATTGATCAGGATGTCCGACGTCCCAGCCGCCTCCCCAGCACGGTCGTAGAGCCCAAGCTGCAGCTTATTCATATTCATCTGGGTTTCGACTTTCAGGCCCAGATTAATCCGGGTGTAATCGATCCCCGCATTGCTATCGGTGGTCAGATTGATAAAGCCCTGCCCGGCAACATCCGACAGCTCATTGTCGGCCATGGGCTCCAGTCGCGCCTGCGCCGTGCTCGCCAAAACGCAGGCAGCCAGGACGGTAAAAGCGCGAAGAACAGGTCGCAAGGTCGCACGCATGGGCATTCCCTATCAGTCAGACAAACCAGGCCGAAAGGCTCGGCACCGCGATAGCACTATAAGTGCGAGCAACCCAGATGCGCCCAACCCATAGTCGAGTAAACCGCGCGCATCGGCGCCCCTGCTGCCGACAACCGTTACCCATTACCACAGCCACGTAACACCACCGACAGCACTGCCAACGCGCCATTGAGCCGAAGGCAGTTGCGGCTGCTTTAACACACCGCGCATGCAGTACAATCGGCGCTTTTCTGGCTTTTGCGCCCCCTTTGTTGCGAGAACCTTGCCGCGTGATGATCGACCCCAAGCGCGTACTGCGCGCCCTTGCCGAACACTGGACGTTGCTGGAGCCGCTGTGCGAGCGCTTTGACCAGGGCACCCTGAGCCTGGTGGAGTTGCGCAACCAGCTCAGCGCCCAGCTGCCCGAAGGCACGCCAACGGACGTCACCGCCCTGCTCGATCAGTGGCTGCGCCTGGACATCCTGATTCCCGTGGCCAAGAGCCCCAATCGCTTCGAGCTGAATGCGCAGATCCACGACTTTCTCGCCTACCTGCGGCGCGAACACCGCCTGGGCTTGTGCCTGGAAATCGAGGCCTACTTGCGCCATCTGGAGCGCCTGGCCAAGTACATTCAGGAAGCCTTCGACAACCGCGACGGCCAGGACCTGGCTCGCCAACTGCGCCTGCTGGATATGCGCGTGCGCGATGTGTTGAAAAAACTCGCCAACGACGAACAGGCCCTGGTCGGCGTGGCCGAGCGGGCCAAGACCAGCGACCGGCAGATCCCGCTGCGCCAGCGCTATGCCGAAGTGCTGGCGACTTGGGACGAATACGTCGAGCCAATGATCCAACTGGTGGCCGCCGACGGTGCCTTCGAGCAAGGCGTCTATCGCGTCGAACAGGTGCTGTTACGCCTGCTCGGTGAGCAACAGCGCCTCGGCCATCTGGTCGACGATGACCTGCTGCTGCGCACCCACGCGCGCATCCTCGACATGCAGACCACCGCCCAGCTGACCCTGCGTCGCGCCCGCGAACTGCTGCTGCCCCTGCGCGAAGAAGCGCGCCGGCACAACGCCGTGACCCGCGGCGCGGCGTTGGCCCTGGCCGCCATCCGCAAAAAAGGTCTGGATGCCGTACCACAAGCCGCCTTGCCATTGTTTACTCGGCCGCAGAGCAACTTCCTCGGCACAGCGGCGCAGGTCGAGGCCTATGTGTACGCCCTGGCGCGCTTCGAACCGAAACCGGCGCAGTTCCCTAAGGCCAGCGGCCCACGTGGCAGCAAACCAACCCAGGCGCCGCGCACCGCTCGGGAAATGCTCGAGCGCTGCGAAAACGCCCTGCCGCTGCCGGACCTGATGACCTGGCTACTGGAACAAGAGCCCGAAGGCGCCACCGACGAGTTGCTCTACTGGTTCTCGCGGCTGTCGCGCGACAGCCGTTTCCAACGCGAGCGCCTAGAGCGCCGCGATTACCTCACCACCGAACATCAGGTCAGCCTGAGTTCCTTCGCCTTGCTCAAGAGCGGACTGCCCACAGCATGACTATCGACCTTAACCAACTGAGCCAACTGGCGCCGATCTTCCGCGAACTGTTCAAGGGCTACCACGTCAGCCGCCGCGACGCCGAGCTGTACAGCCAGCTGTCCAACCAGCAGGACCAGTACCGCGCACTGTTCAAGGCCCTCGGCTTCGAGCTGGTGTGCGATACCCGCGGTTTCTACTACTTCGTCCCCGAGCAGATGGGCGCCCAGGTCAACAAGACCGCCCAGCGCCTGGCGCTGTTCACCTTTATCATCGTCGAGCATCTCGCTGACCAGGGCCGCGACCCACTGGCCGTGCTCGACGGCGGCAGCCTCGGCCGCGATGAGCTGCCACCGCTGCTGGACAAGTACCACGACCTGTTCCTCCAGGCCGAAGTGCAGACCCAGGACGAGCTGGAAGAAAAGGTCATGCGCCGCCTGACTCAGTTGGGCTTTGCCAGCGAAGACAACGGCATCTACCGCTTCCTGCCGCCGATGCACCGTTTCCTCGATGTCTGCCTGTCGGTGCAGCAGGACCGCGACCTGGCGGCCAGCCTGCACAGCGCCCTGCCGCTGCCCACCCCGCAGTTGCTGGATGACGACAGCGGCGAAGAAATCATCGCCATCGACAACACAGAAGAAGAAACCGAAGAGCAAGCCATGGCCCGCGCCATCGCCGAAGAGCAGGAGCTTGACGCATGACCCAGGAACGTTACGGCATTCGCCGCTTTGCCTTGCTCAACACCGCCGGCTACAGCCTCGGCCTGTTCCCGCTGGAACAACCGCTGTCGGTCTACGGCGCCAACAACCTGGGTAAGTCGGCGTCGATCAACGCCCTGCAATTCCCGATTTTGGCGCGCATGTCGGACATGAGCTTCGGCAAGTACAACCTGGAACAGTCGCGCAAGTTCTACTTCGCCACCGACACCAGCTACATCCTCGTCGAAGTCGCCCTGCCCCACGGCCCCCATGTGATCGGCGTGGCCGGACGCGGACCGGGCGGCGGTTTCGGCCACCAGTTCTTCGTCTATGCCGGCGAGCTGGACCTGGGCCACTACCAAAACAACGGCACCTGCCTGCGCCAACGCGAGCTGTTTGCCAACCTGGAGCGGGCCGGCATCAAGGCCTATGAAGCCAAGCCGGAAGAGCTGCGCCGCCTGCTGGTCGGCGGCCATACCTCGATCCCGCTGGACCTGACCCTGATCCCGCTGCGCTCCACCAGCGAGCAGAGCCTTAAGACCTTCCGCGCGCTGTTTATCAACCTGCTGCACATGCGCGAGATCACCGCGGCCAAGCTCAAACAACTGTTCCTCGACGCCTTCGAACACAGCCTGCGCTCCGGCAGCGTCGACTACATCGCCGCCTGCGAAGAGGCGTTCCGCGATGTGCGGCGCATGGAGCAGGACTACCAGGCGCTGGTCGCTGCCGGCCCGCTGGTGGAAGCCCTGGCCGCCGGGGTCAACCAGCGCGAACTGCTGCGCGGCAAATTGCATCGCCTGTCGCCGCTGCTGGATAACCTGCTCGGTGCTTGGCAGGACTACAGCGGCGCACGCCGCGAAGAACTGCTGATCCAGCACGAACACTACCGCGCCCAGCAGGACGGCCTGCAGCACGAACAACGCGGCGGCACCCAGGAGCTGATGCGCCTGGAGCGCGAGATCAGCGAACTACAACGCTGGCTCGGCGAGCTGGCGGTGCTGAAGAATCGCTTCGCCTTGGTCAACGATGTGCAGCAGCTCGAACAACAGTTGCTGGCCGCCAAGGATGCCCACGACGAACTGGCCGGCGCCCTGGCGCAGTCGCGGCAGTTCAGCGCCGAAGACCTCGACGAGCGCCTGCGTGACCTGGAAAAACGCCTCAAGTCGGTCAAGCAGCAGCTCGAACACGCCGACAACAACAGCTACGCACGCCTGCGTGAGGAGTTTACCCAACAGGATGTCGAGCGCCTGATGCGCCTGTTCAATGGCGCGCTGTTCAGCCTGCCGCTGGGCGAAAAGGGAATTCAGCTGGACGACAGCGGCGCCTGGGTCAAATCCCTCGAAGCGCTGCTGGATCGTTTCAAAGGCGAGCACTTCCAGGCGCCTGGCCTCTGCATCGACCTCAGCCATATCGAACCGCCGGCCTTGCAGGCTCTGGCCGACCGTGCCGCCCTGCGCGACCAGAAGGAACGCCTGGACAAAGAGCTCAAGCAACTGAAAACCCAGCAAGCGGTGGCCGCCGACCGCGCCGCCAGCAAGGCCCAGACCGAGCAGTTGTACCGCGAGGTGCTGGAAGCACAGAAGGCCCTGGAGGACTTCCGTCGCAGCCAGACCCTGAGCGTTGAAGAGCCGGACAAGCTGGCGCAACTGACCCAGCTGGAAGCCACCCAGGACGAACACAAACGCGCCAGCGACGCCTTTGCCGAGCGCGTGCAACAGCTGTCCGCCAAGCTGCAACTGGTCGGTCGCCAACTCGCCGATCTGGAAGCCAAAGAGCGCACCCTCGAAGACGCTCTGCGTCGGCGCCAGCTGCTGCCTGCCGACCTGCCGTTCGGCACGCCATTTATGGACCCGCTGGACGACTCGCTGGACAACCTGCTGCCGCTGCTCAATGACTATCAGGACAGCTGGCAGGGTCTGCAACGCATCGACGGACAGATCGATGCGCTGTATGCCCAGGTGCGCCTGAAGGGTGTGGCCAAGTTCGACAGCGAAGACGACGTCGAACGCCGCCTGCACTTGCTGATCAACGCCTATGCGCACCGTCAGGACGAAGCCCTGACCCTGGCCAAGGCCCGCCGCGCCGCGGTCACCGACATTGCCCGGACCCTGCGCAACATTCGCAGCGACTATGACAACCTCGAGCACCAACTGGCGCTGTTCAACCGCGAGATCAACAAGCGCCAGGTGTCCAACCTGGAAAGCTTCCGTATCGTCCTGGCGCCGAACAAGGATGCGCTCAAGCACATCGACCAGATCATCCACAGTGCCGGACAGTACGAGGAAGGCGAAACCCTGTCGGTGTTCGACCTGACCCAATCGGTGGAGCAGGATTCGCGCAACGAGGAAGCCAAGGAATATCTGGCCCGCCTGGTCGCGGCCAACCACAACCAACTCGGCTTGAAGGACTTGTTTGAGCTGGCCTTCGAGATCACCAAGGTCGGTGGTCAGCCAGTGGTGCATACCGACATTGACGGGGCGGCGTCCAACGGCACGACCATGACCATCAAGGCGCTGACCAACATGTACCTGTTGCTGCACCTGATGGACCGCGAGCAGGCCGGCAAAATTCGCCTGCCCTACTACCTGGATGAAGCCGCCGACATCGATGAGCGCAACCAGCAGGCGCTGATCGAGACCAGCCTGCAACTGGGCTTTGTGCCGATCCTGGCCTCGGTCAAACCGCAAGTGTCGGCCCATGTGGCGATCGATCTGGAGGCTGGCAGCGGCCCGCAAGGCATCTACATCGACGAAGCCGATTGGAAGTACATTCGCCGCCGCGAAAGTAACGCCGAAAAAATCAGCGCGGCCGAACCGGCCTGATTACAACCCGCCACAAACGCCAAGGGCCGTAGATGCGGCCCTTGGCGTTTGTGGCTATTACTTGCCGAGAGCGATCTTCGGCGCCCACTGCAACCATTCGTCTTTCGGCTCGCTGTTGAGCACGAAGGTTTGCCCCGGCCGAGCCGGGCCGCCCATTTGCGGATTGTCCGGGGTGGCGAAGGAGATGCCGCCCTCCAGCATCGACTCCAGCGAGTCGGTACGCAGCTTCACGCCTTTGAACAAGCCGGCATCGACGGTCACCCCGCTGGTGTTCCAGAACTTGGTGGCACTGCGCACCAGGGGCGCATAACGCGGCTCGATCAACACATGCAGCAAGACCCGATCCGCAGTGGCCGACAGCTCGTAATCGACAACCTTGCCCACCGGCACCTCACGGTAGCTGATGGCTACACCAGGCTTGATCGAGCCCCGCGCGGCGGTGCTGAGCACCAGTTTCAGGCCCTTTTGTGAGGGGGACTCGGTAGGCGCCTGCTTCTGCGCGACGAAACGGGTCTGCAGCGTACTGCCACCGCTGACGGCCGGCTGCACATCCAGATACAGACCGGTTACCAGGGTATCCAGATTGGCGGCACGAACCAGACTGACCTCCGGCCGGACCACCCAGAACTTGCTGCCGGCGCGGGCGATATGCTCGCTGGCCTTGAGTATGCGCGCATAGAGAATCACCGCCTTGAGGTCGGCGGTCAGCTCAAGCCGATCAACCTTGCCAACCTCAAGTCCCTTGTAGCGAATCGGCGTGCCGACATTCAGGCCATCGCCGGTATCCACCTGAATCTGCACCTCGACACCGGTCTCCAGAGCCTTGTCGCGGTCGGCAAACAGATTGAACTCGGGCAAACGTCCCTTGAGAACCGCCTTGGGATCTGGGGTTTCAAAGGCAATGCCGCCGACCAGCAAGCTCTGCAGCGACTCGCTCTTGACCTCGATACCCGACAAGCCACCGGTCAGGGTCACCCCGCTGGCATTCCAGAATCGTGTCGAGCTGTTCACCAGGTTGGCGTATTCGGGTTCGATATGCACCCCCAACAACACCTGCTTATGATCCGCGGAGAGCTGGTAACTCTGCACCGCCCCCACCTTGACCTGACGGAACAAAATCGGGCTGCCAACCGACAACGAGGCCAGCTTGCTGCTGCGCAGCACTAAATGCCGACCCGGCACATTGGTGTCCATGGGCGGCGCCTTAGCCAACGCCTGGAAGCTGCGCTTGGCGGGAGCGCCCTTTTCGCCGGGGCGAATGGCGATGTGGTTGCCCTTGACCAGCGCCTCGATACCGGAGATGCCGCCGAGGGAAATAGACGGTTTAACGATCCAGAAATCGGTGCCCTCAACCAGATAGTCTTCGGTGCGCGGGTCCAATAGCAACTCGGCACTGGCACCGATCAGATTCTCGTTGACCTTGATCTTCTTCAGCACGCCAGCCTGGATGCCTTTGTACATCACCGGCGTGCTGCCCGCCGTCAGCCCTTCAAAATCCGGGAGATCGACCAGTACCTTGATGCCGGCCTGGGCGTCGTCAAAGTTGCTGTACAACTTAAACGGCAGGGCGGGATCAGTCGGCGGGCTGTCCGCGCGATTCTCGGGCGTGGCAAAGGCAATACCGCCCGCCACAATGCTGGCCAGCGACTCGGTACGTACCGTCAGACCACTCAGACTGGCATCGACCGTAACGCCACTGGCATTCCAGAAACGCGTGTGCTTGCGCACCAGGCTGGCATATTGCGGCTCGATAAAGACCTTGATATCGACCGTGGACTGATCCTCGCCCAGGGCATAACTGCGCACCCGGCCGACCTTGATCTGCTTATAGAACACCGGGCTATCACGATTGAGCGAACCCAGACGCTCGGCCTTCAAGGTGATGTGCAAACCAGGTGTGCTTTCCGCCAGCGGCGGCGCCTCGGCCAGCGCAACAAACTCGTGGGTGGGTTTACCCAGGCCGGGGCTGGCGGTGATGTAGTTACCAGACACCAAGGTATCCAGACCGGTAATACCCGCCAGGGTGACGCTCGGCTTAACCAGCCAGAAGCGTGTTTCACTGCGTAAAAAGGGCTCAGCATTCTTATCGATCTCAAGGGTCGCGATTACCCCGCGATCCTTGCCATCCATAGGAAAGCCCAGGGTCAGCACCTTGCCGATCGGCATGCCCTTGTAAATAAATTGGGTTTTCCCGGCCTCGATGCCCTCGCCCGAGGCGAACAGGATCTGCACTTGAATACCGGCCTTCTGATAGGCCTGCCAGCCGAGCCAGCCACCAATCAACAAGGCGATGATCGGTAACACCCAGATGGCCGACCAGTTGGACGCCGGACGAGTCTTGGCTATAGGTAAATCAGTCATGGTCGTTATCCGACTCCGTGTTATCCCAGATCAAGCGAGGATCAAAAGTGACAGCGGCAAGCATGGTCAAAACCACCACGCTGCAAAATGCGACGGCGCCGAAACCGGCTTCGATTCTGGCAAGGCTGCCAAAATTGACCAGGGCCACCAATACCGTGATGACAAAAATATCCAGCATCGACCAGCGGCCGATCCACTCAATGAAGCGGTACATCCAGCCCCGCTGACGCGCCGACAAGGGTTGGTGGCGTTGCACCGAGTACAGCAGCAAAGCCAGCCCAACCAACTTGAAGGTCGGCACCAGAATACTGGCGACAAATACGACGATGGCAATCGGCACCATGTCGTAGTGAATCAGCTCGATCACCCCCGACATGATGGTGTCTGCCTGGCCCTTACCCAGGGAATAAACCGTCATGATGGGCAACACATTGGCCGGGATATACATCAAGGCCGCCGTCAGCAGCAAGGCCCAGGTGCGTCTCAGACTGTCCGGCCGGCGGGCATGAACCTTGGCACCACAGCGGGTGCAGCGCTGATCATCATTGTCTGCGTCCTGCCGATTAAGCTCATGACACTCAACGCAAATTAAAATACCGGCATCAATGGCGCGCATGGGCATCCCCGCCGGCCAAGGCTTCCCAAATCTGATGGGGCGACATCGTCACTTCCAGCCATACCTGAGCGAGCAACAGAGCGATAAAGCAACCAAGACCGACGTCCAGCGTCGGCGAGGCAATATCGACCAGTTTGACGATGGAGACCAAAATCCCCATCAGATAGACCTCAAGCATGCCCCACTCACGCAGATGGTGATAAATCCGATAAAGCAGTAGCCCGTAACTGCGGCCAATATTCCAGCGAATACTGAGCAACACCGCCAGTTGCATTAAGAGCTTGAGCAGCGGAATGACCATGCTGCAGAGAAACACCACCAGCGCGATGCTCTTGAGCAGCCCACCAGCGGCGTACAAACTGAGAACCCCGCTCCAGACCGTGTCCTCAGCCGTTTGCCCCAGTACATTGATCTGCATGATGGGCAGAAAATTAGCCGGAACATATAACAGCAAGGCCGCAATGACCAAGGCCAGACTGCGCCGCACCACTTGATGGTTATGGCTGTACAACTCAAAGCCACAACGCGGGCACTCTGCCCGCTCACCATCAGCCAATGCTGGCTTGCGCATCAACAGATCGCACTCATGGCAAGCGACCAGGTCCTCAAGGGCAAGCGCAGATAATTGCGTAGAGTCGGCAGACTCGCTCATCAACAGAAACCCATAGGAAAAGAACGTACAAAAGAGACGCTACTGTACTTGCAGAATGTGTCGGTGAGTTTAATTTTCTGCGCGCAAAGACAAACCCCCGACCATCTTACGATGATCAGGGGTTTGGTGTAGAAGCTTGACGATGACCTACTCTCACATGGGGAAGCCCCACACTACCATCGGCGATGAATCGTTTCACTACTGAGTTCGG
>Ga0209343_10001069_pt1 | contig 37852 bp, 46 predicted proteins | sample RifCSPlowO2_02_FD_184026 | JGI IMG/M metagenome (GOLD analysis project Ga0209343, IMG submission 184026) | Groundwater microbial communities from Rifle, Colorado - Rifle CSP2_plank lowO2_0.2 (SPAdes) (version 2) | ecosystem: Environmental > Aquatic > Deep subsurface > Groundwater | place...
CAGGCTCTTCTGGAGAGTCTACGTCACTCTTTGGAACAAAATGGTATGATGGGTATATTTGTGGTGTAGATGCATATAGCTTTACAATTTCTTATAATAGCCTCACAGAAGAATTACAATCAGAAATAAAAGAAATATACAACGAGAATACAAAAGGAACACAGCTTTCTAAGGAAGGAGAAGTAAGTGGAACAGAAGAGCAGGTGAAAATAGCTTCTGATAAAGAAGTCTTTGCTGTAAACTCTGCTTGTTCTTTTAGGATAAAAGATTTTACTCCATTCTATAATACTCCTATTCTAGAAATAAATTGTGGAAGGCAGTATGCAGATGGATATTCAGCAGAGAACTGTAACAAAATTGTTGAAGGGCAAAGCTATTTCCAAAATCTTGCTCCAAATGATATAGATGAAAATATTCCTAATTTAAACAATAATGGCTATGATCCAAGTATTTTTTCTTTAATACTATAGCCAGATTATAGAAACATTTAAATATCTCTAACTCTCCTTAGAGATAAAAGATGGTGATACTTAATAAAAAAGGGATGGATATTTCTTTAAATTTTATTATTCTCGCAGTCTTAGCACTCATTGCATTGATTATTATTGCATTGTTCTTTACTGGTGGATTAACAAATCTTTTTGGACAAACAGAAGATGTTGCATCCATTAGTTCTGAAAAAATTGCATTGTTCACTTCTAAGTGTGAATTTTATTGTACGACAGAAAATCAGAATGCATGGGATGACCCTGATTTACCAGAAGAAATGAAAACAAACTCCATATATGATAGCTGTGAGGAACTTACCGATAAAATCTTTGCAATTCATTGCGCTTCAGAAGAAGCTTCTCAGTAAAAACCTTTAAATATTCTTCTTCTTTCTTACTCTCTATGAAAAAAGGGGAATTAACAATTGATTATACAATTGTAATTATTCTTGCACTTCTTGTCCTTATTATTATTGCATTAATCTTTAGAGGCCAAATCATAAATTTTGTCAATGAAATAACAGGAGTTTCTGAGAGTCTTAACTTAAAAGATGCAGCACAGGGTCTAAAACCATGATAAGGAAAAGAGCAGAAGTACATCCTGATTGGTTAATTGGTCTACTTACTGGTATTATGGTTGCTTCTATTCTTGTTGTTCTAGGAATTCAATGGTACGCAACAACACAAAAACCAGAAAATAGCTTTGGTGAGCTTGTGACAAAAATACAAGAACTAAAAGATGGAGAAAGTACTTTTATGTCTTATACCCTTCCTGATGGCTCCCTTCTTGTTTCTTTTTCAGCAGGAGAGGATTTCAATACGAAAAGGACAGCATCTGAAGATCTATTTACAGAAGAAAGTTGTACTGCTTCAGTACAAATTCCTGAAAGTTGTGGTGATGCCCCATGCCTCTGTTTCTGCGATGGTTCCTATAAATATGGCTATGAAAATGCATGCATAGAAGAAGGCAAGTGTCATTCCTTTATCACAGAAAAAGATCTTTCTTTTGCAGATACAGATTGTGACGCAGGGGTATACAGAGAAGGCCCAGATAATGGTATTTTCACTCTCTTCTTGAAAAGAGAAGGAAATACAATCAACTTCTGCTCTACAAAGGATTGTCCTCCAAAAGAAGAAGAAACAAAATCTGAAGAAAGCCTTGTAGCAGTAACAGAAAATTCTGGGGAGATCTTTGATTAAATATAAGAATATATTTAAACTTCTAAGGATTCAAAAAAAAAATGAATAAAAAAGGGGTAGGAGAGCATCCATTCTTTTTGGCTATGGAGGCAATGCTTGGTATTCTCGTAGCAGGGATTCTTATTTCTGCAGCAACGAATTCTGATTCTATTTCAAACGTGAATAAAATATACGCAGGAGAAGATCTCAAACTTTTGACAGAAACAATCCAAGCTGCTCCAGGAGAAATAGAATATCAATACAGGTTAAAAGACATTTATCAGGTAAATATTAAAGGAAAAGAAATTCAAGTAGTGCAAACAACAAATTTCTTAGAGAGCTATTCGTATTATAATCTTATGCTCACAAAAGAAGGAAATCAAGTTAGGATGGAGAAAAATGCCTAAAGGACAATTTGTGTTGGGGTATAAAGGGATTTATTTTATAGTAGCCCTCTTTTTTTTAACTTTTATTTTCTTATTTATTTATAATGCCTTTTTAGATTACCATACAGAAAAAGTTCAATGTACAGATACAGCATTAGAAGAAATTATGATTGCAAAATTCCTCTATGGAGGATGTTTTACATATGTAGATCCAGAAGTCAACCGTGCACTTCCTGGAACTTTAGATATACATAAATTTACGCAAGAAACATTAGAACAATGTTTTATTTTTGTAGAAAAAGATATACAAATCCAAGTAGAAGGAAAAACAATTGGGGAAGCAATTCAAAATCCTATAGCAATAAATAAAACACTCTGGGTGTATGAAAATAATGAACAGCGCACAGCAACAGTGCAGTTCCTGTTTAAGGAGCCTACATGCTAAATAAAAAAGCACAAGTAGAAGATAATATAGAATTTGTCCTTTGTATTCTTGGTTTGATTATTGGTGTCGTTGTTCTTACATTATTGAAAGCAGACTATGCTTGGAGCATAGATCATGCAAAGAATGCATGGAGAGCTGGTACAGAAATACCTCCTTTTGATACACAGTTTATGGGCACAGATCTTCTCAACACAGCAAAAATACCTATTGGAGGTTATACTTTTGGGGAGCTCATAACATATATGCCGAGAAATTACCAGGGCATAAAAGATCCTCAATTTGAAACGCTTTTTTGGGATCAATGGTTTGTAGATGCTCTTGCCTGTGATGAAGAGCTATACACAGTTTTAAATGACTATCTTTCTCCGGTCTATGGAAAATATTGGGATATCACAGTATTCTATAAAGAAGAAAAAATATTTAGATGCCATCCCTCTGGTATCCTCTATGGTTTTGGCCCTGTCCAAACAAACATGACTCTCCCTTCAATAAATCCTCATGAAGAGCTAGTACTGCTCTTGGAGGTCTATCAATGAATAAAAAAGCATTTGTCTTTCTGTATATTTGTACGATTTCCTTTATTATTGCAATTTTTGTTTTTTATGGTTCTGTTGGCAAGCAAACACCTGGTGGTGAATCTTTAGCATTAGGGGAAAAAGAAATACAAGTATTTAGTACCTATCAAGAGGCAGAGCAACAAATCTATAGCATTGAGCTCGCAGCACTTCTTTCTGCAAAAGAGGCATCTCAAGATAATTTTGAAAGAAGTTTTGAAGAAAAATTCGCAGAGTACCTCAAAAAATATTCTTTGGGCATAGAAGAGTATGATTTTACTTATACAACAAAAGAAGGAACAATGAATATTCTAGGCAAAGCGCAGAAATCATTAATTTTTAAAAAAGAATTCTATACGTATAGTATTGCTCCTGACTTTTTCATAAGTATTCCTTATGATACAAATGAAAGTTCCGAAATGATATTTAAATAATCCGTAAATCTTTCGATTTTTTCTAGGGAGTTTTTATTAAAAGAATTTTCTTAATGAAAGTAGGAGTTATTTAGAAGCATTAAAGCAACATAAGAAAACGTATATAGTTATTATGGCTATAATAAGTGCAGTAATAATAACAAATGAAAGTATACAGTTTTGGAAAGAAATACAAAATTTAAATTTTATTGGCTGGTTATTACTATTATTTTTAATAACTGGCTTCATAAATGCAGGAATAAAATTAAAGATAATGGAGAATTAAAATGCAAAGCATAATGAAAAAAACTTGGAAAAGAATACTCAATGATCTATGGTTTGAACCAAATCTAGGATTAATAATCCTATTAGGGATTGTTTTATTTATAGTTTTGTCAGCTTTAGGTTGGATATACAAGTAAAAAAATGGTGGGACTGCCAAGATTTGAACTCGGATCAACCGCTTGCTCCATTAAATTGCTGGAGGCGGTCACACTAGCCAGGTTGTGCTACAGTCCCGTTACTTAGAAAAAACAAAAAGGAACTTTATAAGCCTTACTTTTTCATTTCCGCAAAGTAAAGCGGTGTTCCCTCTGTATCAGAGAAAGTTGCAAGCAGAAGATAGCCCTCATCTTTTAAAGTAACCAGCACTCCCTTCTTTTCTAATTGTGCCACAAGTTCTTTAATATTCTTCACTTGAAAGCCAAGAGAAACACTTCCATGTGACTTTGTTCCTCGTTGTGGATGGAAACAAAGAGTCATTCCAGGTGCTTCCACTTCTGCCCATTCATTCTGAAAACGCTCTTTCAAGCTAAAGCCAAGAACTTCTGTATAGAACTGTAAGGCCCTATCCATATTACCTACCATGAGAGTTACATTTCCTTTTTTTATATCACCCATAGTTTTAATCTAAGAAAAAGGAATTTAAATAATTTTCTAATCCATTTTTAAACAGAACCTTGAATCCTGAAAAGAAATGATATTAATGAACAACTACATTCCCTTTATAACTTTCTGCAGGAACCCATGATTCTGGGTTGAGACATTCATGATAACCAGCAAATACACCTTTTACATCTTTGACTTGTGCCAATCTAGTTCCAGTATAAACCCAATCCTTATCTAAAGAATGAATACCATGACGTGCAAGTGTCATATCTAAAAGTTCTAAAGAACCATGGGGGAGTTCATCTTGAGATCTTATACCATATCCTCCTATACTTAAAGATAAATGAGGATGAATCATTTGATGATCCCAGGAAAGATGTTGAAAAAGATGAAAACCATGTTTTTCTCCACCATTTGCAATACTAGGAACACATCCAGTGTGAAGAAGGAGTTCATATGCTTTTTTTACAGCCTCTGCTCCAAAATGCATATTTTCTTGACTTTGATAAGCAATAATTTTTTTTTCATCATCAATAAAGGAATGAATATGAAATAAATCAAATATTTTCTGAAGAAGTTCTCGTCTTTCGTAAATTTTCTTATCATCATAGAGTCTTCCTCCTGCTGCCAAAATCTTTTCTTCTTTCATGCCTGGATACCATGGCCAATTGTAAAAGGACATATCAAAAATACATGAGCTTATACCCCTCCTTCCTTCAAGATCATCTAACCTTATGCGCAAGTGTGCATGTCCACCATATTCTTTTGTTAAGCGATAAATTTCTTCGGGAGATTCTAGCTTTTTGTGTGTGTGTTGTTTTTTTTCAAGGCTAACATATATTTCCTTTAATTTTCCAGTTCCTTGAAAGAAGCTAGGGCTTACACTAATCTTATCTTGATCTAATCTAGACATAACATCATAAGGAGGATGTGTGAAATGAAGGTCATGTACTTTATCTCGAAGACCTGTATTATCAATAAGTGTTTCTAGCATAATTTTATTTTTTCCTATTTGTTTATAAAACTTTCTGAGCGCAGATTCTACTTTTTATTCTTTTGAAGAAAATCAATTGCATCATCTAAATCACGTGCAAAGTACCCTTTAGGATGTGCTCTAAGGAAAGGTACTTCATACCCTTGTGTAACTTCTGTTTCTAAGAGAACACCATATCCTCCTCGAAGGAGAACGGTAGCAATATCTAAGAAAAAATTATCTCCAATAACAGCAGTAGTTTCAATATGAGGGTGGAATGCAAGTAACTTCTGAAGATATACAGGTCTATCAGGATATATAGGCACTGGAAAGCCATCTGGTTGAAGCATTCCTTCTGTAGATGCAACATCCATTTTTTGTACTTCTCCAAGGATTTGTAATCCTCCAGAGTAACCTTCAAGTTCACCAAGCTTTTTCTGTATCGAACTCTCTCTAGAATTAGACATAATTGCGCCTCTTCCAGGAAACAGGGTAGCAAGAGCCGTGAGATAATCCCTTGCATTTTCTCTAAATACCACTTTTTTTTCGTAATGAGCTGCAAGATAGCATTCTTCTTTTATTTCTAGGACTTCTTCTGGATTTTGTGGTATTCTTCTTGCGGAGAGAAGGAGATCTCTTCTCATAAGTCTATGGAGAAATTCTATATGCACAACAGTATTACTTCCAATAGGGTCTCCAGAGATAGGTGCAGAAAAAATACCTGAAGATGATTTCCATCCCCAGTTAACAGGATCACGTGCCATTTCTCCTTGTATCAAAGAAAGCTCTCGTGCATAATCCTGCTCTTCAATTCCTGTAATACGACGGAAATTTGCTTTATAGATCTGAAAGAAAGAATCAAGATCAGTTTCACAAGTCACTGTATTATCAAAATCCGTAACAACATGAGTAAGAACCATGATCTTTTTCTGAGACATCCTTTATATAAGTATTTTGGTTACATAATTCTTTTAAATCTCCATAGTTATTTGTAATAAATGAAGATTTTTATTATTTGCAGTAAGCATTTCTATTCTAAAATTCCTCAAATTAAGCAAGAATTAGAAAAAAGGAGGCATATAGTTACTCTTCCGAATAGCTTTGAAGCTCCATTTAAAGAAGAAGAGATGAAGGTTTTAGGCAAAAAACAGCATAAAGAATGGAAAAGATCAATGCTGGCTTTACACGAGCCAAAGGTGAAGGAAAATGATGCAGTTTTAGTGCTTAATTATAACAAAGAAGAACAAGAAAATTATATTGGTGGTGCGACCTTTTTAGAAATATACAAAGCATACGAGTATGGAAAAAAGATATTTTTATATAATCCTATACCAGAAAATATATTCAAAGATGAATTAACTGCAATTGATCCTATAATTCTTCATGGGGATATATCTCTTATTCAATAATAATTCTTTTAAAACAAGAAGTAAAATAGGTAGTCATGAAAATCTACATAGCCTCGGCATTTACAGAGAAAGAGCGGGTTGCACAACTATTTGAACGTGCAAAGGGTCTTGGTTTTGAAATTGCAGGAGATTGGACAATACACAGATTAGTAAAACCCTATGAAGAGAATAAAGAGATTTCAAAACAATATGCAGAAGAAGATATAAGCAGTGTACGAAATTCTGATGTGTTTATACTTCTTTCCAATCAAGAAGGAAGTACAGGCGCACATGTGGAGTTTGGTGCAGCTCTAGCTCTAGCAAAAGAAAAAGGAAAACCAAAGATCTATGTTGTGGGAGATCATACGTCCAGATCTCTTTTTTATTATCATCATTTAGTCAATATACGAAAAGATATAGAAGATATTTTTCAAGAGTTAGGGAACGATAATTCTTTTAAATCTCTAGAAAAAAAAGAGAATATGGTAAAAATAGGAATTATTGGCGGCTCAGGTCTTGATGATCCTAAACTTCTAGAAAATTATGAATGCATAGACATAATAACCCCTTATGGTCACCCTTCTTCTTCTATCACACAAGGAAAATTGAATAGTGTAGACGTTGCAATCCTTGCACGCCATGGAAAGAAGCACCAAATTATGCCCAGTAATATAAATTATCGTGCAAACATTTGGGCATTGAAAGAATTAGGCTGCACACACATCATCGCAACAACTGCAGTAGGTTCTTTACAGGAAGATATTGCTCCTGGACACTTAGTCTTTCCAGATCAATTCATTGATCGCACAACAAAACGCGCACAGTCTTTTTATGATACAAATAAAGTCTGTCATATTCCTATGGCTGAACCTTTCTGTGCAAAACTACGTGTGAATATCATTGAAGGAGCAGAACAGCAAAAACTCACACATCATAAAAAAGGGACTGTCCTGACCATTGAAGGCCCAAGATTTTCCACAAAAGCAGAATCACATATGTTCCGTTCATGGAATGCACATATTATCAACATGAGCACTGTGCCTGAAGTGGTTCTTGCTCGTGAAGCAGGTCTCTGTTATGCCTCTATTGCAATGAGCACGGATTACGACTGTTTTATGGAAACAAGAGAACCTGTAACGCTTGAAGAAGTACTTCGAGTCATGCATGAGAATGCAGAGAAAGTAAAGTCCTTGTTAAAGGAAATAATTCCAAAAATTCATCATACAGAATGTTCTTGTAAGGAAATGATCAAGGCGAGTGTGATTGGCTAAAATAAACTTTAATTATGCAAAGGGAATTGCAGTTCTCCTTCTGTAAATATTTTATGTCTATACCCTCCATACCTCATAACTTGAGTGTATTCTGCAGCTTCGCTTGGTTTCATATCCATTCTTTGAAGAATAGGAATACCTTGAAGAATTTCTTCGCCTTTCTGTCTATCATAAAATAAACCAAATTGCTTATCCTTATAAATTAATAAATGGCTACGAAGAACATGACCAAAAAAGACCTTTAATTGGGAAAAATCTATTTCTGGTTGCATAATAGTAAGCATGCCTGTAATATCTGTACTAAATTTTTTTGTACGAGCATTAGAACTCAAATCGTTCAGTCCTAAAAGCCGGTAATCGATTGTTTGTCTAGAATAAGAGAAAGTCTCTATTGCAAGTCTATCTTCATTTCTAGTTACAAGAGTAAATCCTGATCCATATACTTCACGAACAACATTTTCTATTTCTAGAAAACAACTTTCAAAATATCTTTTAATATTTCCCTGCTCAACTATTCCTTGTGATTTATATGCTTTGTTCGTAATGGCTTCTCGAGGAAGAATGACTGATGTAAAAACTTGAGGTTTATGTGGCGGAGCTTGGAGTTTTCTAAGCATTCCTAATATTTTTTCAAGCATAAATCAAAAATAAAAACTCTCCTTTTTAAATCTTACGATCCACAATCCTTATAAATCTTCTAAAGGAAAAACCTTCTATGAAAATAGCAGTTGCTGGTGCAGGTTTTGTAGGCCTTGTCCATGCTGCAGTTATGGCCAAGCAAGGACACACAGTAATTCTTTTTGATGTAAATGAGAAGAGAATCCAGAATCTCAATGATTTCATTGAAGGGAAAACAGAAATACTCCCCATCCACGAAGAAGGTCTTGCAGAAATACTTCGCTTTACAGCAAAAAATCATCTTTTAGAATGCACGATAGATCAGAAAAGAGCAATTCGCGAGTCTACGGTCATTTTTATTGCAGTAGGCACACCACCAGATGCACAGGGAAAAGCAGATGTAAAATATGTAGAGGCTCTTGCAGAAGAAATCGGAAAAATTTTGCAAGAGTATCCTTCTTACAAACTCATTATCAATAAAAGTACTGTCCCAGTAGGCACCGCAAAGAAAGTAAAGGCCATTATCCAAAAATATTATCAAGGTGACTTTGACCTTGCTTCAAATCCAGAGACATTGGCAGAAGGCCAAGCAGTTCAGGATGCTCTGCGCCCGAATAGAATCATTGTAGGAGTTGATTCAGAAAAAGCAAAACACATCTTTCAAGAACTGTACGCTTCTTTTTTTCCCCCTCAACAAGAAAAAATATTTTTTATGTCACCAGAAAGTGCAGAGTTGACAAAATATGCATGCAATACCTACCTTGCATCTCAAGTGGTTCTTACAAATGTCTTTGCAAATATAGCAAAAAAATCCGGGGCAAATTGGAGGGATATGGCTCCAGCAATCCTTGCAGATGAGCGTATTGGAAGATTTGTCCATCCTGGTATTGGTTTTGGGGGTTCTTGTTTTCGCAAAGATGTCTCTCAATTATATAATACATCCAGAGAAAAAGGAAATGCAAATGAGGATAGTGCAGTACTTCAAGCAATATTGGAACAAAATGAGAAACAAAAAAAAGAAATTATTTATTCTCTAGAAAAAAGATATGGGAAGGATTTTTCTGGGAAGATATTTGCAGTATGGGGTTTATCATTCAAAAAAGACACAAATGATATTCGTGATGCAGCATCTCTAACAATTATTCCTGAACTCTTGAGAAATGGCGCAAGAATACAAGCACATGATCCAGAAGCGAAAATAGAATTTATAGAAGAGTTGAAAAAACAAAAGATAGATCTTTCCTCCTTAAACTTATATGATGAGAAATATAAGGCTACAGAGAATGCAGATGCTTTATTAATCCTAAATGATTGGAAAGAGTATAGGCAACCTGATCTCAAATATTTAAAAGGGCTCTTAAAAGAAAAGAATATTTTTGATGGGAAAGATGTTTTAAATTATCTTCAAATGAAAGAAGAAGATTTTAATTATTTTTCCATAGGGAGACCGGATATTATAAAATGAAAACAATTCTCGTAACTGGTGGTGCAGGGTATATAGGGAGCATTGCAGTGCGAAGACTCTTAGAAGAGAAGTATAATGTCATTGTTTTAGATAATCTCTCTCGAGGGCATAAAGAGTCTTTGCCTCAAGAAGTAAAATTGGTTAAAATAAGTATATCTGATGAACAAAAAGTTCTCGATTTTTTGGGTAAAAATAAAATTGATGCAGTTATTCACTTCGCAGCATATGCATATGTAGGAGAATCGGTAACAGATCCAAATCTTTATTATAATAATAATCTCGTAAAGGGCTTGATTTTTTTAGAATGTTTGAAAAAAAAGAATATTAAAAATATTATATTCTCTTCCTCTTGTGCAACGTATGGTCTACCAAAAGAAATTCCCATCCAAGAAGATGCTATACAATTTCCTATTAACCCTTATGGTTTTACAAAGTACCTTTTTGAGCAGGCATTAAAATTTTATGAAGCAACATCAGGTATAAAATTTGTTGCACTAAGATATTTTAATGCAGCAGGCGCAGCCTATGGCATTGGTGAAGATCATCGCCCTGAGACGCACATTATCCCTAATGCATTGCAAGTTGCTCTTGGAAAAAAAGATCATTTTGATTTATTTGGAACTGATTATGAAACCTCTGATGGAACGTGTATACGAGATTATGTCCACGTTTTGGACTTAATAGAAGCACATATTCTTGCATTAAAACATTTAGAAAATGGTGGTGAATCCAAATTTTACAACCTTGCAATAGGAAAAGGATATAGCAATAAAGAAATTCTCAAAACCTGCGAAGAAGTAACAGGAAAAAAAATTCTTGTTATTGAAAGAGAAAGAAGGATGGGGGATCCTCCAATTCTTTATGCTTCTGCAGAAAAAATTAAAGAAGAACTTGGCTGGGAGCCTAAGTATGAATTAAAAGATATGGTTCAAAGTGCTTGGGACTGGCATAAAAAGAATAGTGAAGGCTATCATTAAACTATTTCAAGAGAAATAATTCTATCTCCAGCTCTTAATGTATCTACAACATCCATGCCTTCTGTAACTTCTCCAAATACAGCATAATTCCCATCAAGAAAAGTATTATCTGCGAGATTGACAAAAAACTGTGAACTTGCACTATTAGGATCATTACTTCTTGCCATTCCTAATGTTCCTCTAGTATGACTTCTGCCATCTGCAATTTCTAATTCAATAGTTTGCTCGCTTCCACCAGTGCCATCTCCTTTTGGATCTCCTCCTTGAATGACAAAGCCGGGTTCATAACGATGAAATGTTAATCCTGTGTAGAATCCTTCTTCAACAAGAGCAAGAAAATTATGTGTAGTGATAGGAGTATCTTGGTATAATTGAATCGTAAAACTCCCTTTATTTGTTTCTACAGCAAATTGTGGGCCTAATTCTTCTATTTCCATACTTTGGGAAGTATTATCTTCAGTTTTTATATCTTCTGATTGGTTAGAACAGCCCAGCAGGAACAAAGTAATAAATAAAAGGGTAAATATCTTCTTCATACACAAAAAAGATTCTCTAAGATTTAATAAGCTTGTGCAATAGCTCTCTGTCGCAATAACGGGTGATGATTCTTAAGTCAAATGCGGGTGATGAGTAAACCTTGCTATTTATAAATAATATAACGTTTCAAACTATACATGAATCCAATACTTACAAAATCAAAGTATATCTTGGGATTGGAATGTCCAAGGCATTTATGGATTACTTTTAATAAACCTGAAAAGATTAGAAAAGTAACTCTGGCTGAAGAGTTTAAGTTTAGTGAGGGGGATAAAGTCGGACAGCTTGCTAAAACTCTATTTTCTGATGGAATAGACCTTCCAGCAGAGAATTATTCAGAAAACTTGCAACAAACCAAAGAAGCTATGAAGAAAGGCAAGCCTTTATTTGAAGCAGGATTTGCATTTGAAAACTGCTTCTCAAGGACAGATATTCTTGTGCCTGTTGGAAAAGAATGGGATATTATTGAAGTTAAGTCTGGAACAGAAGTAAAAGACATTAATGTTCATGATATTTCTTTCCAGAAATATGTCTATGAATCAAACGGATTGAAGATAAGAAAATGTTTTTTGATGCACCTCAATAAAGAATACTTTAGAAAAGGAAAGTTAGATGCAAAAAAGCTTCTTGTGAAAGAGGATGTTACTTCTCAAGTTAATATTGCAATGAAAGATATTAAAGAAAGAATTGATAAGATGTTTAAACTAATCTCTTCAGATAAACCTCCAAGAGCTGGTCTTTTGATTGATAAAATGATTAAAGAAGGTCATCACGACTGCTTTACTGAAAATTGTATAGATGATTTACCTGAAAATCATGTATTCTGTTTGTATCGTGGCGGGAAATTATCTTGTGAATTGTTTGAAAACGGAATAATGCACATAAAAGACATTCCTCAGCATATTAAATTGAATGGTAAGCAGAATATACAAAGAGAATGCGAAATAAAGAAGAAAGTTTATGTTGATAAAGAAGGGATAAAAGATTTTCTTGCAACATTGAAATATCCTGTTTATTATCTTGATTTTGAGACATTTTCAACAGCAATTCCTATGTTTGATGGCTTGAAATCTTACTCACAAGTTCCTTTTCAATTTTCGTTGCATATTGCCAAGAAAGAAGGCAGTAAGCCAGAGCATCACGCTTTTCTGTATGGTGGAAATGGCGATCCACGAGAAGACTTTGTTAATGCATTAAAAAAAGTAATTGGAGAGAAAGGAACTGTCTTAGTATATAATCAAAGCTTTGAGATTGGAAGGCTAAAAGAGCTTGCTGAACATTTTCCAGAGCATAAAGAATGGATTGATAATGTCTTAAAGAGAATTGTTGATTTACTTGTTCCATTCAGAGAATTTAGCTATTACAATCCAAAACAGCAAGGCAGTGCTTCTATCAAGGAGGTTCTTCCTGCAATAACTGGAAAGAGCTACAAAGGCATGGAAATTGGCGATGGCGGAACAGCATCTGTTGAGTTTTATAATATGTGTTATAATAATGGAAAAGATGTTAGAGAAGCTTTATTGAAATATTGTGAGTTGGATACATTAGCAGAGGTTATGATTGTGGAGAAGTTGAAGGGATTAATTTAATCTATTATTTTAGAACTTCCAGCCTTCTGTTCTAAATAATTCGACAACATCTATAGCTTCTATTGATTTTTGGTTGCAAACGAAAGGTATTTTTATTTGATTCCCCCTTAATTTTTCTTCTGTGACCACTATTCTTTTTATAGTGACTAGCGTCGTTTGTTGGTTTGATGACATCTCTATAGCTAGAGCAACAACCCAAGGATCAGCATCATATTTCCTTTCTGCATCAATTAATGCTGGATAATCTTTAAGTATTTCTTGCACAATTGTAATTTGTTTTTGCGTTGGTTCTTTAAACATCTTTTTTTGCTGTTTAGCCCATTTACTAAGCATATCATCATTCTGCTTTATTTCATTGAATACTTCTTTGGGAGCTATCAAGCGATTATTGTCTGATAAAAGTTTAAGCCTTTCCCAAATACTAGGAAATACATCAATTGGGTTGTTCCTGTTCAACTTCACTAAAGATGAAGTATCTACTATGTAAACATTATTTGTCATTTTTTCGCCTTAGATAATACCTTGTCAAAGTTTCTTGACTTTATTGATAGATAATTTAATGCGTCACTATAGGTGATATATTCCTTATCATAATTGTTTGCAACAAGAGATACAAATTTATTTCCAACTTCAGAAAGACACCTAACTTCGGAAGGTATTCCTCCGCCAGTCGCTTTTTCTCCTTCTTTTTTTGGTTTGATTTCTTCTTTCTTGAATCTTGCTAAAATAGCATCATAATCATTTTTTTCAATATATTTCAATTTGAGCATGTTTAGTATAAGCATAGCCTTACTTACCTTGTATTTGTTTGAAAGATATTTTAGTGTCTCTTTCTTAGTCAGATTTTCCTTGTTGCTATCAAAAGCTGATTTTGCTAAGTCTTTAGGCAGTAAGAATGCTGATGAAAACTCGTTACACCACTTTTCGACTTTATCTTTATAGATATAAGTTGCATCAGGTAAATCAATTACCGATTCTCCTAATAGGATGTGCGCGAATTCATGCATTAAAGAGAAAATTCTTGCTTCGATATTGTCTTTTGTATTGACGACAACAACATTGGGAGATTCGTCTACAAAAACAAATCCTCTCGCATCCTCAACAGGCATCGAGAATTGGAATAGGTAGATATTCATCTCTTCAAGTATATCTCTCAAATAATTGAATAATTCATAAGAGGTTTTGAATTTTCTCTGCTTTTCTTCCGTTAAGCTGAATTTTTCTCTAAATCTTAATGCTACTGTCTCAGGATTATCTGTAAGTTTTGCTACTTCTAACTTTGATTTTGTTTCATATTCAATATTTTTTGAGAGTTCCTTACTTAATTCCTGTAATCTTCTCGCATGCCTCATAACAAGAATAGTTTTTTTGTCAAATTTATTGGTCTTATCCAGAATCATTCTATAATCTTTTGGCTTTGGTTTCTCAGTTAAGGGTTTTGATAATAAAAATGAAGCAACAGGTCTTTTGAATATGATCGAAAGCTCTTCTAATTGTCTAAATGATGGCTTCTTCTCGCCAGACTCAATTTTTTCAATATTTTGGGAACTAGTTTTGAGCCGTTTGGCTATTTCTTCTCTTGTCCATCCGGAGCTTTCAATAAGCCACTTCAAGACAGACAATTCAACATTCACAACAATCGGTTGTTTTTTTGACATTTTATAATATCTCTCTCAATTTGTCTATATATTTATTTTTTTCTAGCCATTCAATAACGAACTTAAAATCATCATTTGCTATATTAAAATAGGTTGTATTATAATGAATAGGCATAAATTCAAATCTTCCAGATTTCTGGTTAAAACTAACTATATGGTTAATGGGTTTATATTTTCCATCTTTTGTATCTGTCTCAAATCTTTCATAATAAACGAAACCATGCGCAAAAACATTTCTATATAAATTCCAAAGCTTTTCTGCTTTAGTCTTAAATTCTGCTATATCTGCAAGATGTTTATTTTCTTCAACAAATATAATAAGATTATCTAAAAAACTTAAATGATTATAACTAGATTTTATTTGTAAAGATTTCTTATGTTTTTCATATAAATCTTTAGTAACTACTATCCTAATTAAATTCTCTAAAATTGAGCCTAAATGAATAATTCTACCTCTAATAGAGTGAACAGCTTCGATATCTTTTATAGATAACTCTTTATCTGCATCTGAAAAGTTTTTGTTAAATATTGGGGTCGTCATTTCAAACTCTCCTCGATAATTTTCTGCTCTTCTTTGGTTATGCCATAAATCTTGTAAACTTCTTGGTCAATTTCGTCGTCTGTTTTTTGGATTTCTTTTTCTAAACGAGCTTTTTCATCGGTTTGTTTGTCTTTGATTTCGTTGAGGCGTTTGTTGAGAGAAAGTAGATGCGACGAATTTTTAGTAATTTGCGGTAACAATTTTTGATCAATTTTAATCGGTATTTTCTCAATTTCGAATGTTCTAAGTTCTATGAAGCCACCCCTCATAGCTGTAGCACCATATTTTCGCCGAGTATAAAAGCCAATCAGTTTAGAGTTTAGAATTGCTAAAAGATATTCTAATGGAACATTTTTCTTTGAGTGAATTACATAAACAGTATTCACTGGCACATAATCATTATTTGTAAGGATGGTTGCGGTTGGAGTGAAACAAACCTTTTTCATTAGTATTGCAGGAGTCTCTACAAGCTTCTTTATTTCTTCTTTTCCTTGCTCTTTTGTAATCATTTTTTATCACTCTTCTCCAACATTATCTTGTTTAAATCTTTCATATCCCGCAACCCAAAAGTACATATCCAAAATTTTCATTAGAGGATAATCTTTAAATTTATTTCTTAGACTATCTAACTCTACTTTATTTTTAAGATAAAAATCGATCATTTGAATAAAAGATTTTTCGGAGTTAAACTTTTTCTGAATTTTTTCTTTCTCTAATCCTCCAATAAAGAATCTATCATATGCAGGGATACATCCAATAGTTCCTAAAAGAATCTTTGTTGCTAGTGTTGGGGAAATTTCCTCTCTTTCATTAAGATATCTTTTTTCAACTCCTTCAAAATCTGGGTGAGATTTTACAGAGGTTCTAATTTCTTTAAGAGTGTCTTCTATTTTTTTGTAAAGACTAGCAAATAACCTGCCCATTTCTTCTTTTCTATCTAAGTTTGATTCTATATCCCACAATAGAGCATATTCTTTAGATAAGATTATTTTTATAATATTCTTGAATACTGTATAATCTTTTTGCAATATAAAACTAGAACCCCTATACATCCCCCAACTAGCTAGATAAAAAGCTAAGTGAAGTTGTGCTAAATCTAATTCTTCATCATTTAACTTCTTGTCTTTTATTTTTTTAAAAAAATTATAGCAATGTTCCCAAGATTTATATCTATGATCCAGAATCGAATTTATACTTCTATAAAATCTTTCTACATTTTTTGTTATTTCATTCGCCATTTCATTTCCTCTCACTCTTTCTCGGCGTATTCCAATAAGGACTTTTGCATTTAGGGCAGACTTTTGGCTCTTCAATAGTCGTTTCTCGAGGAACCCATTTATGCCCGCATCGTTCGCAAACATAGCCTTCTAATTTAATCTTTCCCATATTGAGTAATTATATTCCCTTTAGTATATAAGTTTTACTATCTTACTAACCGAAAGGTTTAAATACTTAATAGTATATTACTATTAGGTATATAGGTAATGATTATGGAACAACCACAACCTTTCAGAAAAAAGAAAATAGTGTCAGATAAAAACCTTTCTCTTAGCCGTAAGATTAGAGGTTATGCTATTCTTGCAAAGGGAGATATGCCGATAGCAGTAAGTGAAGAAGAGTTTTTAATTCCCTCTCAAAGCTCTGATAAAAAGTATAAAGTAACTAATATTTCTGGATGGAATTGTGAATGCCAAGACTTTCAAAATAGACATTCAGATTGCAAGCACATCCATGCTATTAAGCTCTGGATTAAATTAAGAGCAAAGCCAGAAATAGAAGAGTTAGAAATAGACACAAACGAAGAGAAATGTATCTGCTGCAATTCTCTTAACATTGTAAAAAATGGTTCAAGAAAAACAGCAATAGAAAACAAACAAAGATTCAAATGCAAGGATTGCAGTAAAAGATTTGTTCTTGATCCTGTAAAAAGAATTAAGGGCAACGGTAAAATCGTTACTCTAGCAATGGATTTATATTTCAAAGGATTATCACTAAGAGATATCTCTGATACGCTTTATCAATTCTATAATTTAAGAGTGCATTTTGACACAATCAGAAGATGGATTAGCAAATACACTCAAATTATGGGTAATTACACTAAAGATTTCAAGTCAGAATTAAGCGATAAATGGCACGTTGATGAACAGATGATTAAATCAAAGAAAGATTATATCTGGTGCTGGAATGTATTGGACAGCGAAACAAGATTTTTGATAGCAAACAATGTAACAAGAGGAAGAGAAATTACAGATGCAAGAGCAGTATTAAAAATAGCAAAAGAGAATATTAAGGAAAATCCTAAAGAAATTGTAACTGATGGGCTATGGTCTTATAACAAAGCCATAAGAAAAGAATTTGTGACAAAAAGAACAAGCCCAAATGCTGTTCTTCATTCAAGAAATGCAGGAATAGCAAAGAAACTTCTTAACAACAATATGGTTGAACGTTACCATAATGAGTTTAGAGAATTTGACAAAGTGAGAAGAGGATTCAAATCAGATGAAACAGCACAGCAATGGAGTGATGCCTTTAGGCTTTATCACAATTTAATTAAGAAACACATGGCTCTGAATGGAGCAACACCTTCTCAAGTAGCAGAAATTGATATTGATTTAGGCAGAAACAGATGGCTGAGCTTATTGAAACAAAGTCTCAATCACCCGAATACGACAAAAAAGGAGGTAATATTAAAATGACCCTTTAATACGACAGAGAGTGCAATAGATAACTTTAAATATCAATTGATAACAAAAGTTATCAGATGAAAAGAAAAAATATCAAAGAAAGTATAAAAGAGTATTTCTTTCAATATCCTACTCTCCGATTAAGAGTAAGAGAAGCAGAAAGAGAACTCCATCTTTCCTTACCTTCTATAATTAGATATTTTAAAGAGTTAGAAAAAGAGAATATCCTAAAAAAAGAAAAAATTTCCAATATTCATACTTTTGCAGCAGATAGGACATCTCATATATTTCTTTTAGAGAAAAGGCTCTTTAACATAAAGCAAATGTTTGATTCTGGTATTATTGAATATCTCATAAGAGAATATTCTAATCCAACTATAGTCCTTTTTGGCTCTTATGGAAGAGGAGAAGATGTGGAAAGCAGCGATATTGATCTCTATATACAAACGCCTTCTAAAAGGGATATAAAACTAGACAAATTTGAAAAAATACTCAAAAGAAAAATACAAATATTTGCGCACAAAAACATAAAAGAAATTTCAAATCCTCATCTTGCAAATAATATTATAAATGGTATAACTTTACATGGTTTTGTAGAGGCCTTTACATGAAAGAAGCATCTTGGGTTGATTGTATACAAAACTATTCTTCACGCCAAATAAGCTCTGATAATGAAAAAGCAAAATCCTTAAGAGAAACAGCTGAGGGGAGATTAAGCATTATCACAAAAGAACTAAATGAGAAAAATGCAGATTATATATCTGAAGATTATTATTAATCCTTATTAGAAATATTCCATACTATTGTTATTCTTGAAGGATATAAGGTAGAAAACCATATTTACTTAAGTTTTTATCTCAGAGATATAATAAAAAGAGAAGACCTCTTTCGTCTATTTGATGATTGAGGATATAAGAGAAATTCTTTGGTGTATTATGGAAAGAGAATGGATTTTGAAACTGCAAAAGATGCAATAAAAAAAGGAAAAAAGCTTTGTAAAGAGTTTGAAGTTATAATAAAAAAGAAAATCTCTTTGTAAGGCGTATGTTCTAATACATACAATAGAAGGGAACAGTCCTTAAAAAAGCAAATAAAATTATTCTTGTATGTTTTTTCAGCTTTTTCGTATGCAGCAATGGTATAAGAATATTTTAGTTTTTTTACCTCTTGTTTTTGCAGGTCTATTACTTGATCCTAAAAGTATCATCCTTACTTTTCTAGGCTTTCTCTCTCTTTGTTTAATGTCCTCAACAAATTATATATTAAATGATATCATAGATAAAGAAAAAGATAAAGCGCACCCAGAGAAGAAAGGTCGTCCTCTTGCTTCAGGAGAAGTCTCTCTTACTTTAGCAGTCTTCCTTGCTATTCTTCTCGCAACACTATCTTTAATTCTTGCTTCTTTTCTTTCAGAAATCTTTTTTGTACTCCTCTTAATATTCTTCTTCCTTACGCAATTATACTCTTTATATTTTAAAGAAGAGATTTTTGCTGATATTATTTTTATCTCTACAAACTTTGTAATAAGGGCAATGGCAGGGTCTTTCATACTTGATATCCGACTCAGCCCATGGCTCATTATCTGCACTTTCTTTCTTAGTTTATTCATTGCAGTAGGAAAACGAAAAGCAGATCTTTCTTTATTGAAAAGCAAAGCAAATGATCATAAAAAAGTTCTTCAAGACTATGAAATAAATCTCACAAACACTTTAATGACTATAACAACAACTGCACTTCTTGTATCGTACAGTCTTTACTCTTTTCTAAGCATTTACCCACAACTGATCTATAGTCTTCCCTTTGCTCTTTATGTCATTCTGCGATATTTTTACATTTGTGAAAACAAAACAAACATCGCACGTCATCCAGAACAATTCTATAAAGATACAAGGCTTTCACTAGGAATAATCCTCTGGGGGCTCTTAGTTATTTTTTTGCTCTATTATATATAATTTTCTTTGTTTTCTGTAAAGAGTAAGTAAAAAAGGATTTATTTTTTCTTTTTGATAATAGTACTGCGCAGTATAAGAATGTTAGGCATAACAACAACATCTCCATCTGTTGTTCGAATTTTTGCCTCTAGCATATCTGTGTGAATAACTTTTCCTTCAATAGTGTCAATTTCAACAATATCTCCTGTTCGAAGTTTACTTTTCATGTAAATAATAAGTCCTGCAAAAAAATTAGGAATAAAGTCTTTAAGAGAGAGAAGAATAAATGTAATGAGAAGTCCTAAAATAATGAAGAGTACAATGTATAAAAGTATTTTTTCTAAACCTAAAAATGCCAAACCTAAGATCAATCCTCCAATGTAAATGGCATATTTAAGCAAAGAGCTCACAAAGCTCTCTAAGGGAAAACGCACACCTATTTCTTGAAGGATCCTCTCAATTTCAAAGCTTTGTAAAACTTTTTTTGCAATAACTGAAAAGATATTCCCTACAAGAATTCCAAATCCTATAACAAGAATCCCTGCTACAATATTAGTAAATACATCTGGATAATAAGAGACAAGAGCCATAGCTCCAAAGAGGGTATTTTTCTTTAAAAAGCTTTACCCCAATGGAGCCGGAACATTTATAAACAAAAGGTTTCCAAGAAAAAAGTATGGTAAAGTACAATCTTCTAGGGCGTGAAGTTGAGGAAGTATATGGGAGTAAACTTCATACAGCTTTGGCTTCTTGTGATGGTGCTTTTTTCATGCCTGACCTGATTCGTTCTCGGATATCTGTGGATGATTCTCATAGACTGTGGCAGACGTGGTGGAGCGCTCCAAGCATTCGTGCGACTGGGAGAACTTCAGGTGGTACTCCTGTTGTTTTGTATGCACATGTCCCTAATTTTTATTCTGATGCAAATAATATTAAAACTGCTGTTGAAGAAAGAAAACTTGTGAATGGTGCAGGTGTTCTTCCACGAGAAGAGTTTACTCGTCTCCTTTCTTTGGAAGGAAATGGTGTCCAAGTTGTTGATCATACTGTATTGAATAAGTCACCAAAGGGTAACATTTCTTTTTCTCAGGCTTTAAAACATCCTCAAACACTCCCTTTCTTAGGTGTTTCTCAAGAAGAAGCACAAGCGTATTTGATAAAACATACGTCTCTGTATGGCTCACATATTGGAATTTGGCATAGTAATGATCTTGGCGAAGAGCCGGTCGCTCGTGTGCTGTTCCTTGACTACGGCAATGTCAACGGTCTTAATGGCAACGTCAATCTAATTAACTATGGCCGCGTCCTAGGGGTACGTCGTTGTGCGAGCATCAGCGAGCCAGTAAGTGCTGGAGGCACGCCACAAAAAATTTCTTCCTCACCTTCTTTAGAAATATTATTAGAAAAATCAAAGCCTTATATTCTTCCAAGTTATTTTGAAGGATATGAAGCAATGCTTACAGATTTATACAAAAAAAAATAAATTCTAAATAAGAGAGTAAGGCTTAAAAAAGAAAGAACTTTCCATAGATTCATGCCAATTAACGCAGGACCTGAATATTTCAAAGCAGAAGCAAAATATAATGCTGCAAAAACTATTCCAGAAAAAATCGCTGGCCTAGAAGAGATGCTGCGCGTTGGTCCAAACCATAAATCTACAGAAAATCTTCGAGCAGAGATAAAGACTAAAATTGCAAAGCTTCGCGCCCAATTAGAAAAAGAACGCATAACTGCAAAAGGAAAAGGCAAAGGAGCAAACCTTACAATCAAACGGGAAGGTGCAGCACAAGTTATTCTAGTCTCTCTAACAAATGCTGGCAAATCAGCAGTATTATCAGCGATAACAAATGCAAAACCTACAGTTGCAGAGTATAAATACACCACAACAAAACCTGAAGTGGGGATAATGGACTATAAGGGTGTGCAGATGCAAGTGATAGAAATTCCTGCAATATATGAAAATTGTGCCTACAAAGGAGAAGGTCCCACTTTTTTTAGTATTATACGCAGTGCAGATATTATTGTCTTTCTCATTGATAATACGCAAAATGAGAAGCAGCAGTTAGATGTACTCTATCAAGAGTTTGAAAAAGCAAATATAAAATTAAATGCAGAAAAGCCAAAGATTATTGTAAAAAAACAAGGGATGGGTGGTATTGATTTTTTAGGAAATAAATACTTTGATTTTGATACAAAAGATGCAACCCAACTTCTTACGCAGAATGGCTATCATAATGTAATTATTACTGCTTTTGAACGTGTAACGATTGAAGATCTTGCAGATATTTTGAATGAAGGAACAGTATACCTTCCATTGCTCATTGTTCATACCAAAGCAGATATTAAAGGAGAGGGTATTTCTGCAGAAACTGGTTATGGCTTGGAAAAACTCAAAGAAAATATTTTCCATACTTTACGCATGATTAAAGTCTTTACAAAAACTCCTGGGAAAGAAAAAGATTGGCCTCCTGTAGCATTGCACGAAGGAGACACAGTAAAAACAATGGCTCGTATTATCCACAAAGATTTCTTAAAAAAATTTAAGTATGCGCGTATTTGGGGAAAGAGTGCAAAACATGCTGCTCAGAAAGTAGGCCTTGAACACGAATTAAAAGATGATGATATTATAGAATTACATCTAGAATAAAAAAAGAAAAAAAATTAGTCTATATCATTATTTATTTCCCAGATATCCTCATTTTCTGGTGTATTGCAATCTCTTGAACAATAGTTTTCATTGTTAAGATCATCTTCACCAGCTAATGGCTCACATAATCCATCACCACATTGCACAAATCTTATACAATCATCACAAGCATAAATATCCTCAAATTTTTCATCACAGACTTCATTGCAATCACAGGTTTCACTCACATCACAAAAGAATTCTTTACCACCCATTTGGTTTGGCTCAACTTCTTCTATAATCTCTTCTGAAATAATCTCCTCTTGTAAAGCTTGTTCTTCATTGTATTGTTCTGATATTTCTTGGAAATTTTCATCACAGTATGGCATTAATTCTTCCTGAGATAAAGTTGCATAACTATAGTCTGGCACATTACAACTTCCTTCTCCACTGGGTGTACTGAGATATAGTTCACAATTGCCTTTTTCATCAATATCCACTATTTTCATTTCTACATTCTCTTCAGGGTTAAATGTTGCATCCTTTTCACAATTTCTCAAATAATCTTCAAAGCAAATTCCATCTTCACCACAATCTATTGCTTCTCCTCCAATATGAGGATTATCAACACCTAAAAGTATACCCATAGCATCATTTAAAGGCCCATCAACACTATATCTTAATTCTGTTTTTATTCTAAATATTGTATTCCAATCTAAAGTACCGGATTCTACAGCAATTTTTAATTCTTCTTTTCTCTCATCTATTTTGGAATTTAGATCATCCATTTTGCTTGAGCTTTGCCTATAAGCTTCAGCTCTTTCAGTATTTCCTTTGCTATCATAATAATCTGCAACGCTTAACATTTTTGCTTGAATGTCACTTATTTTCATTTTAGTAGAATCTAATTTAAGTATAATCTCTAAAACTGTTGCAGGATCTAAATTTCCTTGTTCAAAATTATCTTTTCCATTTTGGTAGTCTTCTTGGCTTAAACCATATCCTATAGAAGAGCCTTCATTTTTACATTGAATTCTTGCTGCACAATCTTTTTTACCTGGAATAACAATAGTATCTAAGCCCATTTCTCTGCATAATTGGGATTGTTGTTCAGATTCTGCTTCAGTTAAACAAACATCACTAACAAATATTCCTCTGTTTATATTAAAACTACAGTGCACTTTGCTACAAGCCTTATTTTCATCATAAATTTTAGTAGCACTTCCACCCTTTGATTCACATTTCTTAGATATTATATTAGCAACTTCTTCGCTAAGGCAAGATCCTAATTTTTGTTTCGAAGGCATATAGTTATTAAACTTTTGTGCTAACTCTGCTTGGCAATCAATAGGACATCCAGTAGTAGATTTTTCAAAATCATCACAAATTCCATCAGGACAGCACATTCCATTTGCACACCAATCTTCTCCATATAATTGCTGGTTATAATCACCACTTCCTACTTGTGGTTGATTTCCTTGATAGAATTCTTGTTTTCTTTCCTCATATTGTTGTTGTACATTTTCTTCAGTAGGCTGTTGCTCTTCTGTAGGTATTTCTTCAATAGGTTGTTCTTCCATTGGTATTTCTTCAGTAGGCTGTTGCTCTTCTGTAGGTATTTCTTCAATAGGTTGTTCTTCCATTGGTATTTCTTCAATAGGTTGTTCTTCTATTGGTATTTCTTCACCTTCAAGTATTCCTGCATTTTCTTCCGCAACAACGTTTCCTGTAATAAGGAAACCAAAACCATATCCCCAAAAGCCAGCACTAGCAAGACTCATACTGAGAAAAAGAATAATAAACAACACACCTAATTTTTTCATTTTAAGCAACACTCCAAATTATAAATACTATTTTTTAAAGGGAAGAAGGATATAAACGTTTCGGAAATCTTGCAAAAGGAGTGTAGTAAGCAAGAATATTTCATTATAAAACTAAAGTAAAAATTTTATCTTTGAAAATATGAAATATAAAAAAAATAAAAAAATTAACCGAGATCATCGCTAATCTCACTCAGAGAGTCAGATAATTCTGAAACATCTCCACTAACGTCTTCTATAGCCTCAGAAGCTTCTTCTTCACTTCCAATCTCTCCTTCACTAGAGCATGCGCTCATAGTAAACAAAAGAAGAAAAATAAAAAACAAACTCATTATTTTTGTCCACATTTTATACGATCACCTCTTCTGTTTGTTCTTCACTTGGAGTTTCTTCAACGACTGGCTCCTCAACAACAACTTCTTCTTCAGCTAATGGCTCTTCTGGTACCACTGCTTCTAGTGAAGTTTCTGTTGGTGTTGGCTCAGATGATGGGATGTCTCCTTCAAAACTTTCTTGGGAAAATTCCTCTGTAGGTTGATATCCATCATATTGGGAGAATCTCTCTTGAAGAGATCCTTCACAATAAGGCATAATAGATTCCTTGGAAAGTCTTGCGTATCTATAGTTTGGAACCATACATTCTGCTGCTCCCATAGGACTAGAGACACTGAGTTGACACTCATCTTCTTCTGTTACGCCACTGATACTAACGCTGACACCAGATTCTGGATCGAAGCTTGCTCCACTAGCACAGGTTCTGAAATATTCTTCAAAACATAAAGGATTAGATCCACAATCAGAGCCTTCTCCAGCTTCTTGAGCAATGCCTGTATATTCAACACCAAGAAGTGCACTAATAACTTGATTCAAAAGTTCATCAACGGAATATTTCAAGTCAGATCTAATTTCATAAATACTTGAATAGTCCAGTGTTCCAGCTGAAACTGCATCTTTCAATGCTACTTTTTGTTCATCAATTTTTGTTCCAACTTGATCAAGGATAGCTGCTCCATCTCTGTAATTTTCTGCACTTTCTGTATCTCCTTGACTTTCATAGTATCCTGCAATGTCTTCCATTTTTTGTTGAACACCAGATAATTGGATTTTAATGGAATCCATTTTCAGAATGACTTCAAGCACTTGCGCAGATCCTAATTCACCACTATCAAATCTTTCTTGTCCTTGTTTATATTCACCATAACTAAGATGCCCTGATCCGTATCCTTGTCCTTGTTGTGCACAAACAATTCGTGGAGCACATCCTGGAGGAGAAGGTACTGCTATTGCTTCAGAACTAAAGTCTGCACAAAGGGAAGATTGTTCTTCTGCTTCTTCTTCGCTCTGACAAGCTCCTTCACCAAAAAGTCCCTGTCCCTGTGCATTAGATCCAGGACCGCCCTGACCAAATTGTCCTTGCCCTTGTGGTCCGCCTTGACCTTGACCACCTCCATTAAAGAAACATTCAGAAATAGTACACCCTCTGTAAGGGTCTTGTCTTTCTGTAGCACTTCCACCATGCTCTTCACATTTTTGTGACATCTCTGCTAAAGAATTTTCATCAGGACAGGATGGTTGTTGATATTGTCCATATTGACCTTGTCCTTGTGGTGCTCCACGGAATTGCCCTTGATCATTATAATCTCCACCTTGTTGATAATTTTGATCTCCTGGTGGTCTTTGATCACCTTGATATTGTTGATCTCCAAATTGTCCGGGATAAGATTCTCCTTCTTTGCCGTATTGTTGTTTATATTGATCCATTTGTTCTTGGTTTGGAGCTCCTTGAGAGAAATCTTGTTGGTAATCACCAGGCGATCCTTGGTCACCATGATATTGGTCGTCTTGTATTTGCTGTTCTGAATCTCCACCTGAAGATCCTCCATCACTACTAGATCCAGAATCTCCACCTGGAGATCCTCCATCACTACTAGATCCAGAATCTCCACTGCTTGATTCGCCACCACCACTGGATCCACTATCACTTGGTGCAGGAGCACTTTCTCCGCCACCACTTGATTCTTCACCTTCAAGTATACCTGCATTTTCTTCTGCAACAACGTTTCCTGTTATAAGGAAACCCCAACCATCTCCCCAAAAGCCTGCACTAGCGAGACTCATACTGAGAAGGAAAATAGTAAATAATACCACAATTTTTTTCATCGTAAACAATCCTCCTTGAATATAATTACTTTTACCTAAAGAAAAAGAGAATATAAATCTTTTGGAAATCTTTATATAATTTAGTTTCTCTCAAAAGAGTAAAAATGAAACAAGTAATACTCGTTCGCATGGATTTGAAGATGGAAAAAGGAAAGTTAGCTGTCCAAGTTGCCCACGCATCTGTGGAAGCAGTTCTTGGTTCTTCAAAGGAAAAAGTGCACGAGTGGTATGAAGAAGGAATGAAAAAAGTCACATTGAAAATTGCAGATTTAAAAGAATTACAAAAGTATCAGCGAGAAGCCCAAAAGCAAGGTCTCAAAACTGCAATAATTACAGATGCAGGGAAAACCTTTTTTGACAAGCCAACAGTGACGTGTGCAGCAATTGGTCCAGACAAAGAAGAAAAGATTGACAAAGTAACTGGGCAACTAAAGATACTTTAAAATATTTAAACTCAAAAGGTTTTATACAAATAGCAAAAAGGGAGGAGATGGCGCTTATTTGACTTTACCGAGCAACAGCAAAATTTATAAACTATAGCTAATTATATATCACTATGGCAACAACAATTCAGATAACAGAAATGTTACAAAAAGAACTTTCTAAAAAGAAAATTTTTGAAAAAGAAACCTATGAAGAGGTTATTTGGGATTTACTTGAAGATACAAAGGAATTGAATCAAGAAACGAAAAAGGAACTGCAAGAAGCAAGAGAAGAATATCAAAAGGGAAAAATCTCGACACTTCAACAAGTAAGAAAAGAGTTGGGTTTCTAAATGTATGAAATTGTATTTACAGATAAAGCAAAAAAAGAATTGAAAAAACTAGATAGAGCTATTCAAGAGAGGATTCTAGATAGTCTTGAGCGTATTCGCATAAGACCTGAAGCATATATTACCAAATTAGTTGGCGATCCCTCGTATAAGTTTAGGGTTGGTGATTATAGGATTTTATTAGATATTGATCAAGAGAGATTAATTCTCTTAGTGATTAAAGTAGGACATCGAAAGAATGTCTATGATGAAAAAAGATGAATATTGAGTAGACTAATGCTACACATAACCTGAAAAAGGTATCCCCACGCCCGGACTCGAACCAGGAACCTCTCGGGACCAGCTGAGCTTTTTTCATCCTCTGCTAGGCAGTGTCAAAAGCTATCTACAGCCAAGTGCTCAAACCATTAAGCTACGTGGGGTTGCTATAGACGAAAAACCAGTGCTTTAAATAGTTTACTACAGAAAAAAGAAAAAAAGGAAAGAAATTACCTTCTCTTAGTTGCAGGCCTATCACCAGGGCTGCTTTCTTCTACCATAATACCAGAAACAACTTTTGCACTGTTAGAGCTAATATGAATAGCCCTGTTATTTTTGTTTTTGTACTTTACAGTTGCTTTTGGCAGGCAGGGAGATGTCTCCAATAATTTTAAATTGAGCATCCACTTCATAAGAGATAATTCTCTCTTCACCGCTAACAAGTTCTGGGATCTTCCACATAATTCTTATTCCTTTGTCTCCTCGTTCAATACCACTTGGATGCAAAGTCCCAAAATTCGTTCTTGGTTGAATGAGCTTAGGAAGCACATCAATAATCGTAATGTCCTTGATAGGCTTATTTGTATTATTCTTCAAATGAAGTAATACTTTAAACTCAGAGACTCCATCTGTACTATATTTCAATTTGAATGTTTCTTTTCTAATAGCTACTCTCTTGGTAAAAATATAATACACAATAAATCCTAAGAGTAAAATGACAATAATCCCTACAAGTAATGGACGATAATCTTCATCACTTACTAAAACAAATTCTTCTTCTGGAGTAAGAGTAAAAGTCCATGTAGGCTGTCCTAAATCATTATCATAGCTGGGTTCAACAGAATAGCTGGTAAACCAACTTTCAAATATTCCAGGATCTTGATCATAGAAATCACTAATCACAGAATTTCCATTATTACTAATAGTAGTCGTTCGTGTTTCATAAAGAAAACCTGAAGCAACTTCAGTATATTCACTGACATTAAGGTTTTCATCAACAATAAAACTTCCAGTAACACTTCCACTTAATTCATCTTGGTAGTAAAGGCGCACATTGAAGGAATATTCCTGTGGTGCTGCACTTCTTGGGATAGTAAAAACATATTCTAAATCTTTTTCTTGACCTTTGAAAAGCTCAATAGTTTGTTGATCCTCAAAAATATCACTGGAAACATACACATCAACATTGTTTAAGTTTTGTGCAAGGTTATTTTTCAAATGCACATCAATGCTGAGATCTCCACCTGGTCCAACACGCTCTGCAGATTCAGAAAGTGTTGCACTAATGGCACTTTGTGGTGGCATAGCAAAAACTTGCAGATCATAAGTAGTAGAAATACCTTCAAGGTTTAAAGCTTCTGCAGTAACATACGTTTTATATCTCTTCTGTCGAACAACGTTTTCTTTCAGTTTCAGAGAAACAACAACTTCTGTTTCTTCATGCCCTTGAAGTTCAACATAACTAGGCTCAACAAAAACATAATCAAAATCGGAAGAAGGCAGACCAACATAAGGCTCTGCTTGAATCTGTAATTTCAACTCATGCGCTCCATCATTTTTTAAGAGCAGGGTATATTGCCCAAGATCTCCAGGGTAAAGAATGGTGCTTGAGTTAATCTCTGTAAAAGATATGCCTTCGTCTGCGGATACAATTCCTATAGTAAGTAGGAGTATGAGAACAAATAGTAGTGTGCCTCTTTTCATATGCTCATTAATTGTGAGGAGATTTAAATAGTTTGTGTTCATCAGTCGACAGAAACTAGAGCTTAAGAAATAACTTTTGTAATGTGATCTCTTTTCTCAAAACGGATAATATGGTCTGCAAAGCATTCTATCTGTGGCTCATGGCTTACCAGAATAATTTGTGGAATACGCAGCTCATCCATAAGGATCTTGAGTCTGTCTAGCTGTTCATGGCTGAATCCATCAGTAGGCTCATCAAGGATAAGAAGATCTTCTGTTTTGATTCCAACATGAAGATTATTAATAACTTGGTTCAATGCAAGGCGATATGCTAATGCTCCTGCAGTCTTTTCCCCTCCAGAAAGGAATTCATATTCAATATCATACCCATTCTGTTGGATTTTAGGAGAATATTCATCATCAAGGCACATAGAAAGTGTCTGGTTATCAATAAGGATGGTAAACCATTTTTCAAAGAGTGCATTAAATTCTCCATGTACTTTAAAGAGTACATTTTTTTCCATAGCTTCCATAAGAGGAACAAAGTAGTCACTAAGCCAAAATTGGGTTTTGTTAAGGTCTTCTTTTTTTTCTCTAAGAAGAATCTTCTTTTGAATCTCTTGTTCTAAATGGTTCAAAAGGAGAGAAATATGTTTTTGTGAAACATCTATATGTGTTTTTTCTAGGTGGATTTTCTGGAGTTTTTCTTCTGCAAGCTGTAATTCTTGTTGTAAAGAAGGATACAATGTATCTAAAGCTGCAAAAGATCCTTGTTTTTTTTCCAGTTCTGCTTTTTGTATGCCTGATTCTAAAAGATAAGTGCTTAATTCAATAGTTCTCTTTTGTAAAGAGGAAAATTCTTCTTTTTTCTTTGTAAGGTGTTGCAGTTTGAGTTGTACAAGCACAAATTCCTGTTCTTTTTTCTTCAGTCCTTCAATCTCTAAACGAAATTTTTTAATTTCTACCTCAGAGAGCCCTTGTTTTTCTTCAAAAGTTTTAATATCTGTATCAAAATTGCTTACCTCAAGAAGAGAAGTGTCAATAATTTTTTGTTTATAGACTAAAGAAACTTCTTGAAAACAAGTAGGGCAGGTATGAAGACTCTCAATTTTTTGTTGAATATGAAGGGAATGCATTTTCCTCGTTTTAAGTTCTTGAATTTTATTAAGAATTTCCCGCAGTTCTTTTTCCTTCTCATTGATGTGCATATCAAGTTCTTTTACAAGTTCTTTAGTTCCTTCATGTAGTTCTAATTTTTCTTGTTCTAGTAATTCAATCTCCTTAGTAAGAAGCGTTTCTTTTTCTCGTATCTGCTCTTTCTCAGAAAACAAATGATTCAAACGCAAATTGCAAAGGGCTAATTCTTTTTCCAACTGGCTAAATTCTTCTTTTTTCCCTTCAAGTAAAATAATATCATCTTTTTTCTTCCGAACATTCTTCTCTGCATCTTCTAAAAGAGGGAGAATTGCAGAAAATTTTTGCCCAAACTCTTTTTTCTCCAACTCTTTCTTCTCTTTCTCAAAAACTTTTTCTGGCAGATCCATGCTTGCCCCTTCATAGATCTTCTTTCTTTCTTTAAACTCAGAAATGAGTATTTTTGTATTTTCTTTTATTCTCTTATACTTATCAACACCAAAAACTTTTCTGAGAGTATCTAGCCTCTCTTCTTTCGGGCCCAACAAAATAGTTTTCATCTCTTCCTGAGGAGTATAAACAGTATAGCGGTAGATCAATGTTTTATTTTTTGTAATAAGATCTCGAGGATAATGCAAAAGTTCAAGCACAATTTGTTTTAATTCTAAGGCAGTCTTCTCTTCTTTAACACCATTTCGGATAATATGTCCTGCATCTTGTACAACAGTATTCTTTGTTCTTTTAAGCACTCGTTTAATGGCATATTCTTGATCTCCAAGAGAAAAAAAGAGTTCTACAGATCCCTCTTCAGTACCATTTCGCAAAAGAGAAGCACCTGCAAGTTCTGCTCTTTGTAATCCAAAAAGTACAAAATCTATCCCATAAAGAATGCTGCTTTTCCCAGAGCCAATATTCCCCCAGAGCAATACTTTCCCATCTGGAAAAACAATTTCTTCTGAAATATAACTTCGAATATTCTCTAAACAAATTTTATGCAGTTTCAACGTCCAACACCTTCAATCCTTCTGAAATAATTCTTTTTTCAAAATCCTGAACTTTCTCACCATCTTCTTTTTCTTTATTCAAGAGTTGCATGAGGAGTTGTGTAAAATGCTCCTCTTTCTCTTTTTCAATATCTTTTATTTGTATTTCAGAAACATGTTCTTTGAGAATCTCTTCTTCAATTTCTTCAACTGTCCCTAATTTCATAGTAATTTCTTTTCCTTGCTTAGATTGTAATTTACTTGTATTCTTAAGCACAAAATAGGCTTCTTGGAGCTGTGTAAGAATTTCTTGAAAATTTACATCGGAACTTTTTCCTTGGATCTCTCCATGGACACGCAAAGTAATAATTTTATCCTTTGTGTCTTTCTTTTTTACTTCTTGTAAGATTTTTGCTGTTGCTTGTTCTGGGCTTAAATCATCAACAGCAATAGAAAATGTTTCTACATCCTTAATTTTCACCCTGACATATTCCCATTGAGCATGTTCATTTACAAAATAAACTCCCCCATACTGCCACTCTTCCATTTCTTTAAAATTATTAGGAAACAATGCACCGGGAAAAGTCAAAACCCCTTGTCCAAAATTTTTCTGAAAAATATAATGGACATGTCCTCCAGCATAGTAATGAAAATTTTTTGGGAGATGTGCAGCATCTGCTCCAGCCATGTCTTCTAAGCCTTGTGGTTTGAATTCATTAATCGCAGTATGAAACATAAATATTTTGAAACCTTCTTCAGCTTCGAGATTTTGAGTTTGAAGCGTTTCATAATCATTAATTTCTAAGCCCCCTTTCTTTCCCAACATACCAGTAATTTTTGCACCTGTTTTATCTAAAGTAAACTTCAATGTTCCATCTTCATGGAAATTCATTACATTAATAATCAAACCAGCTTTTTCTAAAACATCTAGCATGGTTTTTCCACTGGGTGAGTAATCATGAGAACCTGCAATCATATATACAGGAATGTTTGCATCTTTGAGTTTCTTCAATTCAGAAGTACATTCCTTAATATAATCAATCTGTGGCAGTGCAGTATTAAACAAATCTCCAGAGATTAAAAGAAAGTCAACGTTTCTTTCCATAACAAGAGCAATAGCTTTCTTAAAGCACTGCATATTCAGGTCTTTCAGTTTTTCTTCTTTCCAACCACCTACATGACAATCAGAGAAATGAGCGAAGAGCATCCAGTTTTGCTAGAGAAAATTATTTATAATGATTATTGTGTTAAAGAAAGTTATTTTAGTTTTAATCCTATAGAGTAGAAGATATAAAATAAAAGGTGGAGCAGCGAACCGAGTTTCCCGCATTTAATGCAGTACAGCAACGGAACGTCGGCCTATTTCACTGCTGTGTTCGAAATGGGAACAGGTGGAACCAGGCCACTATGGCCGCTCACGGGAAGAAGGAAAAATCCAACATTTATAAAGCTTTCTCTGGGCTTATTGTGCATAACAGATGTCTCGTATACCGCACCTTTCACACTTCTTTATATCAGTGGTCTTTGCAGGTAATACTTTACTATTCAATGTAGCTCGTACCTTCTGAATCAATTCAAGAATTTCATCACGAAGGAAAGCATTCATAACAATCTTTCTCCTTTCATGAATTGCTCTATATTCAACATACCCATGGGAAATCTCTTTTCCATAATGTTCACTTAGTAAAAGCATATACGCTCCAATTTGTATCATATGCTCTTTCCACACCCCATCACGTGGTGCACTTCCTGTTTTAATTTCTACAGGAATAAATCCATCAATAAGATCAACACGATCAATAATTCCCGTAAGTTGTAAAGTTTCAGAAACAATCCTCAGTTCAGGAACACTTTTTGGGAGTGCAAGCCATAGGGCTTCTCTATATATTTTTTTTTCTTGTGCAAGTGTATAAAAAAAAGTACACTTTTCTTTTGCTTCAGCAAGAAAGAATGGCCACAACTCTTGATAGACTTCTAAGGTCTTCAATCCTTGTGCTTCAAGATCCCTTTTTGCTCTCTGAATATGAAACATGAGTACAGAGTAATACACTTTTTTGTATTTCATCTCTAAATCTTCAAGAGAGTTTTTTTCTGTAAATGAGCTAATAATTTCTTTATCTTGCTTTCCTGCATGTTCAAATACAGCATGTTTAATCGTCCCTTTAATGCTCTGTTCTTGCGGTTTTTCTCGTATATGAAGAATTTTAGAAAAGTAAAGCTTTCGAGAGCAATACATATATCCTGTAAGATCAGTGACAAAAAGCATAAGGAAAAAAGGAACGAAGACTAATTAAAGATTTACTTTCTATAATGCCAACGCCCTTCTTTAAGAAAAAATCCTTGATTGATAAGAATTTTTTTTGCAGCACCATAGATAATTCTCTCGTATGTCTCAGCATTTTCCTTAATCATATGATTTGCAGGGAGTGTACAGATAACACTCAATTCGGCCATACTCCCATTTCTTTTCCAGGCAGGAATACAAAATTTTAATCTTTCTAAAATAACAGTTTCAAGTTTTTTTTCAAGCAAACTTCTTTCTGTTTGAACTTCTAAAGAAGAATCAAAAGTTCTGTCAAAAATATTTCGCACAAGCTCATTATATATACCATTTGTATCATCATATACCATACTCAAATTGCTTTAAAATCTATTTATAAACCTATAGGTGAGGCAAAAAACAACCTATTTTTGAGCTTTATCTCCTACTTTTTCTGGAGAGGCATCAGCCATTTTAGTTGCTGGCTCAGGCTTCTTTTTCTTTTCCAGTTCCTTAGCCTGTGCATGCATACGCAAAGCACAATTAATAGGGTTCTTAAAACGACTGCAAATAGTCTCTGCACAAGAAACACGTAAATCTTTATAGTAGGATTTATTGCAATTTGGGGGAAGAATAGTTTCTTTCTGTTTTTTATTCCAACTCAATTGTGAACTTATATAACTTACAGGAAGGGGGTTTTTATTTTTAAGATTCCATTCAAAGAGTCTTTTTTCAATATCTTGCTCTCTCCAATTCATATGCCGTAAAAAATTAACAAGGATAAACAATGCTCGCTTTTTCCCATCTTCCATATTTCCTGCAAGGAGTTGTTGCATGCAATGAGGAAAGCAACTCTCTGCAATTGCATCAGTAGGCAGCTTTCTTTCAAAACGCGTGCCGGGAATAACATCAGGTCCTTGCTTTGCATGTTTTTTCCCCCACCAATCCATTGCTTGAATAATTAAACTCTTCCCATCATTTTTTACTTTTTTCTCAAGAAAACTTTTATCAGCTTTGACTATTTTTGGGTCAGCTTCTCTTTTATCAAAAGTAAGTATTTTATCTATATCAATAGGAAGAGAAACTAAACCTGTTTTTTCATGTAAAGAATATGGTGCACGAAAAAGATGTCTGTTAGAAATAAGCACAGTATCAATTTCAATAAGAACAAAAGGATCAAATTTTCCATCCTTTATCAAATCACTTCTCTTCAGATTAGTTTTTTGACAAATGTTTGCAATATTTTCTTTTTCAAGAATTTTATTTGCAAGCATTTCATGAATCATATTTTGTAAATATGCAGTAATAATTCGTGGTCCTTCTGGAAACAATTTGTGTGTTTTCACCCCATTTACTTCCTCAGGAAAAGAAGCAAATGGCACAGCGATATGGAATCCTTTCGAACCTGAGAACTTTACTGCAATATTTTTCACATCATGAAATTTTAAAGCTTCAATAAGAAAATACGCAGTCCATTTTGCATAATCCCAATGTACTGTATCAATATCAAGAATAAGATCCCATCCTTTTCTATTCTCATCAAGATCCTTTTTACTCATTCCTGCTTTGAGTTGGAGGGGGTCATGCCAATGCTCTTCAGAGATATGAAAAGAAGTCGCACCCTTTTTTGCCATCTCCAGAATATCTCCTGGATATTGCAGTGTATCCGGTCTTCTTCCAAAACCTTCTCCGTATCGTGGAGCGACCTCTCTATCATCACATACTTTTAACAGAGCTTCCTGAATATCTTTTCTGCTATAGTATTGGAAATAGAGATCTTGCATAGTGGTAAGAAGAAAAAAAGCTATTTAAGGATTTGTTTACTCTGATGCTTGGGACATTTGAAGAAACTGTAGTTGCTGACTCATATGTGCTAACTCTTCTTGCATAGACTGTTCAATAGTCTGTAATTCTTTGCTTTGTTTTGCAACGAGTGCTAAAGTATCAGCAATATTTTTTTCTACAACAACATTCGCCCCAACGTTAAGAATAACTTTTTCAGAATTTTCAATTTTTGCCTGAACAAAAATACCTGCTCCAAAAGGAACAAGAACAGTATCTTCATTTTTATTCTTTTGAAGTTCTGTCAAACTATCTGTTAAATGATCTAATTCATTTTTTTGCCGTTGAAGAAGTTGGAGTTGTTCTTGTAATCCTTGGAGACCTTGCTGCAATTCCTGCATCTGTATATCGTGAGGAGAATCCATGATTATTTCTTCTTAGCCCTAACTTTTTTTGGAGCTTCAGTCTTTTTAGCTGCAGTTTTCTTTTCCTTTTTAGGTTCTGCATATGTTTTTTTTATACGCATTCTTCTTGGCGTTGCTGCTTTTTCTTTTTTCTTTGTTGATTTTTTCTTATCTTCTTTAATACCAAGAACTTTCAAAACATCAGCATGAGAAGCATTTTTCTTCAGCTCAACACTTTGTGCCATAGGCTCTAAGTGATGGATATTGCATTTTCTTCTTCGAACTTCACCATCAAGAAGAACATAATTCTCATCAAGAATATCAATAACTATACCTTTTTTACCAGCATCTCTACCAGCAATTTTCATACAAACTCTTCCAATTTCTAACATTTTTGTTTTCTCCTTCTTGTTTCATCGCTTTACATGTCACCACATAAAGGTCTTTTTCGACAACAAGAGATGATTAGTATGCACGAGCCTTAGTGATCATGGTTTCTCTCATACATTTGGAGCAAAGGACTCCACCATATGGTCTCTCAGGCCTTTTTTTTGTCTTAGATAAATTTCGTAAAACAACAGCTCGTGCTCGTGGGACTCCATGGAGTTCTTTTCCACATCTACCACACTGTGCTTTAGCAGGATTTCTTTTCTTATAATGTGTAGTAACGCTATTTGTAAGCTTTACTAATACTTTTCGAAAAGATCTATTTCTATGTTTGAATGCCATGGGAAATGAGAAAAAGTAGAGGTTTATAAGCCTTTCTTAGACTTCTAGTATCTCCACAGAACATCTGAAAGAGGCTTCCTGCTCTTGATAGCCTTATTCTTGGGAAATTTATTTTCTCATCTGCTAATTTTATCCGTTCAATGGGCAAGATTGCAGGAATAGATAGTACGGGTATGAGTTTAGAAATGGCTTCTCATCACTATTGTGTTCTTATTGGCAGGAAGAAGCCAATAAAGAGGTTTTTATCTTTCCAAGTTTTCTCTAACTTAGATAATCAAGTTATTCGTTTAGTGTGTATTCATAAGAAAAGAATGCATGACTCTGGCATATGATTCATTTGTAGAGATATAACTTGTTGGTGTTTCATAACATGTTGTTTACTTTATAACTCATACATTCTATTGTCCATGTTCTATGTTAAAAAATTTAGATACCTCTCTAAAGGGACGAAAAGTATATAAGGAAGAAAGTAGCCTTAAAAAGAAAGAAAAAGAGTGAAAAGGAGAAAAATGAGTCAAGATTTAATGATAGGTGAAGAAGAGTATGAGATTTTTGAAAGAGAGAACATAGTTGCTACTTTGCAAGCTTGTGAAAAAGCTGGGTACAGTCCTTTGTTCATGCCTGAGTTTGCACAGCTGAGAATCGCTCATCCAGGATTGTTCAAAGGCTGGGGTCGAACAATGAGCATTCGAGCAACTGGGAAAACATCTGCCGGTTCTGCTCTAGAAATCTACGCACATGTTCCTGGTGATTGGTCACAAAGACAATATATTTCTGATGCGATTTCTGAAGAGAAATTAATAACCCATGCTTTACCTTTAACACAAGAATCTTTTGATGCTTTGGAAAAAAGAAACGGTGAAACAAAAGATGGAATACAATTGGTTACTGTTATGGATCATGCACAAGCACAAAAAGGGAAGTTTGGAGAGCAAAGTCTTTCTCAAGCTCTAGAAAACCCTCATGTACAAGCTTTTCTTGGTGGAGGAGAGCAAACAGAAGCTTATCTTGAAGCACATCAAAAAGTGCGTGGAAATAAAATTTATGTTTGGCATTGTAATGATCTTGGCGATGTTCCTGTAGCGCGCCCTTTGGTGCTGTATTATGATATTCTCCTTAGCGGCAGCTTCAGTAGCTATGGGCGGGTTCCCGGGGTACGTCGTGCGAGCGTGAGCGAGCTTGGAGCGCATGCAGTGCGCAACGAAAACATCTACATAAGAAGTTATAAAACACTTCTCGCAAATCCTGAACAAGCA
>Ga0209343_10001070_pt1 | contig 37828 bp, 32 predicted proteins | sample RifCSPlowO2_02_FD_184026 | JGI IMG/M metagenome (GOLD analysis project Ga0209343, IMG submission 184026) | Groundwater microbial communities from Rifle, Colorado - Rifle CSP2_plank lowO2_0.2 (SPAdes) (version 2) | ecosystem: Environmental > Aquatic > Deep subsurface > Groundwater | place...
AACGTGGTCGGCGACCTGTTCGGCGAAGGCAAGATGTTCCTGCCGCAAGTGGTGAAATCGGCGCGCGTGATGAAGCAGGCGGTGGCGCACCTGGTGCCCTACATCGAGGCGGAAAAATTGCGTACCGGCAACACCAGCGCCAAGGGCAAGATCGTCATGGCCACGGTCAAGGGCGACGTGCATGACATCGGCAAGAACATCGTCACCGTGGTGCTGCAGTGCAACAATTTCGAGGTGGTGAATATGGGCGTGATGGTTCCGTGCCAGCAGATCCTCGACGCAGCGCGCGAACACAACGCCGACATCATCGGCTTGTCCGGGCTGATCACGCCGTCGCTGGAAGAAATGGCGCATGTCGCGAAAGAGATGCAGCGCCAGGGCTTTACCATTCCGCTGATGATCGGCGGCGCGACCACGTCGCGCGTGCATACCGCAGTGAAGATAGCGCCGAACTATCAGGGCAGCGCCACGGTGTACGTCAACGACGCCTCGCGCGCGGTGGGCGTGTGCAGCAACCTGCTCTCCGACACGCTGCGCGGCGAATACATCGCGGGCATCAAGGCGGATTATGCGCAAGCGCGCGAGCAGCACGAAGGCAAGAAAGGCAAGGCTGCGCATGTCACGCTGGCGGAGGCGCGTGCGCATGCATTGAAGACGAATTGGGCGAATCAAACCCCTCCCGGCCTCCCCTTGTCAGGGGAGGAGGTTGGCTTCCCCCCTGACAAGGGGGGATTGAGGGGGTTTTACGTTCCGCCCAAGCCGTGGCTGACGGGCGTGCACAAATTCGAGAACTACCCGCTGGACAAGATCGCCGAATACATCGACTGGTCGCCGTTCTTCCAGGCATGGGAACTGTCCGGGCGCTACCCGCAAATCCTGCAAAATGAAGTGGTGGGCGAGGAAGCGCGCAAGCTGTTTGCCGATGCTCAGGCGATGCTGAAAAAAATCATCAAGGAGAAATGGCTCACCGCGAACGCCGTGTTCGGCCTGTTCCCGGCGAACAGCGTCAATAGCGACGACATCGAAATCTATACGGATGAGACTCGCAACAGGGTGGCGATGACCTGGCACAACCTGCGCCAGCAAACGAAAAAGCCGGGCGACATCCCGAACTACTGCCTCGCCGATTTCATCGCGCCCAAAGAATCGAAGGTCAAGGATTACATCGGCGCGTTCGCCGTCACCACCGGCATCGGTATCGACACGCGCATCGCCGAATTCGAGAAGCATCACGACGACTACAACGCCATCCTGCTCAAGTCGCTGGCCGACCGCCTCGCCGAAGCATACGCCGAACTGCTGCACGCCCGCGTGCGCCGTGAGTTCTGGGGATATGCGTCGGATGAGAAGCTGGATAACGATGCGCTGATCGCCGAGAAATACCGCGGTATCCGCCCCGCACCCGGCTACCCGGCCTGCCCGGAACACAGCGAAAAGGGTCCGTTGTTCGAGCTTTTGATGGCGCCGGAAAACGCAGGTATCACCCTCACCGAAAGCTACGCGATGCTGCCCACCGCGGCGGTCAGCGGCTTCTACTTCTCGCACCCGCAGGCGCAGTACTTCGCCATCGGCAAGGTGGACAAGGATCAGGTGGAAGACTACGCGCGGCGCAAGGGCTGGAGCGTAGAAGAGGCGGAGCGCTGGCTGGCACCGGTGTTGAGTTACTAGAGAAATGCGGGTAGGGTTCCCACTTGCGGGGACGAGAGCGCAGCGTAACCCAACAAAATTCGGCAGCTGGGTAGGGTGCTTACGATGCAAATAACAAAGTCTATCGAATGAAACACATCACTATTTTACCGCTGGCCGTACTGTTGTTGTTCAGCGTTTTTCAACCACGGCTTGCCCCGAACAGGCCGCAACACAAAAGGAAACAAGCGTCATGACTGAACTGATCAAAACCGATAACAAGCCGGGCGACGGCGCACAAGCCAATGCAGGTCACCACGTGACCGTGCATTACACCGGCTGGCTGTACGACGAAGCCGCTCCCGGAAACAAGGGCAAGAAGTTCGACAGCTCGCGCGACCGCCAGGAGCCGTTTGAATTTCCGCTCGGCGCGGGGCATGTCATCAAGGGCTGGGATCAGGGCGTGGCAGGCATGAAAGTCGGCGGGCAGCGCACGCTGATTATTCCAGCACACCTGGGCTACGGCGCACGCGGTGCGGGCGGGGCGATCCCGCCGAATGCGACGCTGGTGTTTGATGTCGAGCTGCTGGCGGTGCGATAAATCAACAGGGCAGCGTGGGCACAGCGCGCCCATGCTGTAATATTCAATGGTGGGCATAGGTGCCCACCCTGAAAAAATAAAGGAAATCGAATGAAACGTATCACTTTCTTACCGCTGATCTTGCTGCTGGCCGCAGGCATGTTTTCGAATGCGGCGTATGCCGAAAAGGCCGTAACAAAAAAGGAAGCAGGCAATGTGACCAAGCTGCTCAAGATCGACAGGAAGCCGGGCAAGGGCGAAAAGGCCACGGCGGGGCGCGAAGTGGCCGTGCATTACACCGGCTGGCTGTACGATGCGGGCGTCACCGGCAATAAGGGCAAAAAGTTCGACAGCTCGCTCGACCGAGGTAAGCCAATCGAATTCCCGCTTGGCGCCGGGATGGTTATCGATGGATGGGAACAGGGTATCGAAGGCATGAAGGTGGGCGGGCAGCGCACACTGATCATCCCGCCACACCTCGGCTACGGCGCGCAAGGCGCACCGGGGGCGATTCCGCCAAATGCGACGCTGATATTCGATGTGGAATTGATGGGTGTTCGCTAACCAGAGGTTGCGGATGCCGGTGGTTTCTACCCTCACCCCAACCCTCTCCCTGCAAGGGAGAGGGAGCGAACAATGAACCTGATCTCGCATCCATTGCTGATCACGGCACTGATGCTCGCCGTGTCCAACCTGTTCATGACGTTTGCGTGGTACGGGCACCTGAAGAATCTGGCGACTTCGCCGTGGTATATCGCGGCGCTGATCAGCTGGGGCATCGCGTTGTTCGAGTACATGTTGCAGGTGCCGGCGAATCGCATCGGCTACACCGAACTCAGCCTCGGGCAGTTGAAGATATTGCAGGAAGTCATCACGCTGTCGGTGTTCGTGCCATTCGCGGTGCTGTACATGAACCAGCCGCTGAAGTGGGATTATGTGTATGCGGCGCTGTGCCTGATGGGCGCGGTTTATTTTATTTTTAGGGTTTAAAACCCGCCCTCTCCCCTTACCCTCTCCCGCAAGCGGGAGAGGGTGCCCGACAGGGCGGGTGAGGGATTTGGCAACGAAGTAGGGCAAAAATGCACATTCACATCCTCGGCATCTGCGGCACCTTCATGGGCGGCATCGCGGCCATTGCCAAGCAGGCAGGCTACCGCGTCACCGGTTGCGACGCCAATGTCTATCCGCCGATGAGCACGCAACTGGAGGCGCAGGGCATAGAGCTGATCGAAGGCTTCGGCGCCGAGCAGCTCGAGCTCAAGCCGGATGTGTTCGTCATCGGCAACGTGGTGTCGCGCGGCAATCCGCTGATGGAAGAGATACTCAACCGCAACCTGAGCTATGATTCCGGTCCGCAATGGCTGGCGGACACGCTGTTGCGCGACAAGTGGGTGCTGGGCGTGGCAGGCACGCACGGCAAGACGACCACCACGTCGATGCTGGCGTGGATACTGGAATACGCGGGGCTGAATCCCGGCTTCCTGATCGGCGGCGTGCCGCAAAATTTCGGTGTGTCGGCGCGCATCACCGAATCGCCGTTCTTCGCTATCGAGGCCGACGAATACGACACCGCATTCTTCGACAAGCGTTCCAAGTTCGTACATTACCGTCCGCGCACCGCGATCCTGAACAATCTGGAATTCGACCATGCCGACATTTTTCCCGACCTGGCAAGCATCGAGACGCAGTTCCATCATCTGGTGCGCACTGTCCCGGGCAGCGGGCTCATCGTGTGCAACGGACGCGATGAACCGTTGCGGCGCGTGCTTCAGCGCGGCTGCTGGACGCCTGTGGAGAAGTTCGGCAGCGACGAAGGCTGGAACATCGATGCCGACAACCGCGTAACGCTGAACGGTGAACCCCAAGGCGCGCTCGAGTGGGATTTGCTCGGCGAACACAACCGCATGAACGCGCTCGCCGCGCTCACCGCCGCGCGTCATATTGGCGTGCCTGTTGCCCAGGGTTTGGCTGCATTAAGCAAATTCATGAACGTGAAGCGGCGCATGGAAGTGCGTGGCACGGTCAACGGCATCACCGTGTATGACGACTTCGCGCATCACCCCACCGCGATAGCCACCACAATTGCAGGGCTGCGCATCAAGGTCGGCAATTCGCGCATCCTCGCGGTGCTGGAACCGCGCTCCAACACGATGAAGCTGGGCGTGATGAAGGATGCGCTGCCCGGCAGCCTGAAAGACGCCGATCTGGTGTTCTGCTACGCCGGCAACCTCGGCTGGGATGCGCGCGGCGCATTGTCCCCGCTGGGTAGCAAGGCTGTGGTGAAGGACGACCTCAACGAACTGATCGAAGCCATCGCCATTGCCGCGCGCTCAGGCGATCAGGTGCTGGTGATGAGCAACGGCGGGTTCGGCGGGATACACGAGAAGCTGTTAAAAAAAATGGCGTAGGGGCGTATGGCAATACGCCCCTACGGCTCCTGATTCTCCAGTCCCAGTTCCTGTATCTTGCGCGACAGGGTGTTGCGTCCGATGCCGAGCAGGATGGCCGCCTCGATACGGCGCCCGCCGGTGTGATGCAGGGCTTGCAGGATCAGGGTACGCTCGAATTGCGCGGTAAGCTTGCCCATGATGTGGTCTTCGCCGCGTTGCAAGGCCAGCCCTGCTTGTAGCGCCAGCGCGGTGCACCAATCCCCGCTTGGCGTTGCTGTCTCATTGCGCCACTCGGGCGGCAGGTCGGCTATTTCAACTACGTGCGAGGGTGTCATCACAGCCAGCCAGTGGCACAGGTTTTCAAGTTGCCGCACGTTGCCGGGAAAGTCCTGTGCGGCGAGGAAGCGCAACGCTGCTTCGCTCAGTTGCTTCTGCTCCACGCCAAGTTCGCGCGCGCTCTTCTGCAGGAAATAATTGGCCAGCAGCGGAATATCTTCGCGCCGTTCGCGCAGCGGCGGCAGGCGCAGCCGGATCACGTTCAGCCGGTGGAACAGGTCTTCGCGGAACAAACCCTGTTTGACGCGCTCATCGAGATTCTGGTGTGTCGCGGTGATGATGCGCACGTTGGCCTTGATCGGCTGTTGCCCGCCGACGCGGTAGAAGTTGCCGTCCGACAGTACGCGCAGCAAACGGGTTTGCAAGTCGGCGGGCATGTCGCCGATCTCGTCGAGGAACAGCGTGCCGCCTTCTGCCTGCTCGAAGCGGCCGTGCCGTGTCGCCGCCGCGCCGGTGAACGCACCGCGCTCGTGGCCGAACAGTTCCGACTCGAGCAAATCCCTGGGTATCGCGGCGGTGTTGATCGCGATGAACGGCTTGCCGGCACGAGGACTGTGGCGGTGCAGCGCGCGCGCAACCAGTTCCTTGCCGGTGCCGGATTCTCCGTTGATCAGCACGGTCGCCTGCGATTGCGACAGTTTGCCGATGGCGCGGAACACCTCCTGCATCGCGGGTGCGTGGCCGAGAATGTCGGCGGCTACTTCAACTTCCCGTGCCTCGCCCGATTTTCGCCGGCTCTGCTCCAGCGCGCGCCGGATCAGATCGACCGCGTGATTGATGTCAAACGGCTTGGGCAGATATTCGAATGCGCCACCCTGGAACGCGGAAACGGCGCTTTCCAGGTCGGAATAGGCGGTCATGATGATGACAGGAATGAGCGGATGGCGTTGATGCAGCGCCTGCAAGAAATCCAGTCCGGAACTGCCCGGCATGCGGATATCGCTGACCACCACTTGCGGCAGGCCGGCATCCAGCGCGCGCAAAGCGTCGTCCGCCATCGCAAAGCTCTTGAACTCAATGTTCTCGCGGGCCAGTGCTTTTTCCAGCACCCAGCGGATGGAGCGGTCGTCGTCTATGATCCAGACAGGTTTCATGTGCACCTCTATAAATTCAATTAATCAATTACAACCAGAGTGCTGCTGTAGGAGCGCAATTTATTGCGCGATTGATAATTGCAAAAATGCTATCGCGCAATAAATTGCGCTCCTACATGAGGGCTTCAACTGTCATGGCAAAGGCAGCAGCACGGTAAAGCACGTGCGCCCGGGTTCGCTGTCGAATTCAATCGCGCCGTGATGCTGGTTGACGTAGTCCTGAGCCAGCGTCAGCCCAAGCCCGTGGCCATCGGCACGCCCCGATACCAGCGGGTAAAAAATCTTGTCCTGCAATTCCGGCGGGATGCCGGGGCCATTGTCGATGATCTGCAACATTACCGCGAGCCGGTGGCGGCGTTTGACCAGCGTGACCTGCCGCGCGATGCGGGTGCGCAGGATGATGGTTCCGTTGCCGTGCATTGCCTGCGCAGCGTTGCGCACGATGTTGAGCATCGCCTGGATCAACTGTTCCTTGTCGCCGATCAGCGCGGGCAGGCTGATGTCGTAATCGCGCTGTATCGTCAATCCTGCCGGGATTTCCGCCAGCACCACACTGCGCACGCGTTCCAGCACTTCGTGGATGTTGAGCGCGCTGTAGTGCGAGGCATTCTGCGGGGAGAGCAATTTTTCCATCAGCGAGCGCAGCCGGTCCGCCTCCTGCACGATAACCTGGGTATATTCGCGCAAGGCCGGTTTATCCAGTTCCTGTTCGAGCAACTGCGCCGCTCCGCGTATGCCGCCAAGCGGGTTCTTGATTTCGTGCGCAAGGTTGCGCAACAACAGGCGGCTGGCCTGGGTCTGGTCCAGCATCTGTTCTTCGCGCGCCAGTTTCAGCGGCATGTCCATCGGATGAAATTCCAGTAGCAAATTCCGCCCATCGAGGTGCACCGGTGTCACCGCGCAGCGCAAATGCAGCTTGCCGTGCGCATGCGTGCCCAGCGTCAGGTCGTGCTCGATATAACTGGCGTTGTCCCGGACCGCATGCTGCATCGCATTGGTTAATTGCCCGGTATCCGTGAAGGCCTGATGTACCGGATGCCCGAGCAGGTTTTTGCCGCTCACGTCGAACAAATTTTCCGCTGCCGGGTTGAGGTAGACGATACGCGCCTCGTCATCCAGCAAAATAACGGCGGTTGCCAGGTGCTCCGGTGTGAGGTATGGGAAATCATGCATACACGCTAATCAGCAGGAAACGTGCCAGAAGAATCATTCGTTACTTCAGTTTGGACAGCTCGGACTTGAGCGCTTCGATATTTTTCTGGTGCAGCTCAACTTGTTCAGTAAGAAGCTTGATTTTCTCTTCGTATTGGGCGACATTGCGATAAGTCTTGCCGTCCTGCCCCTTGAAAACTTCAGGGCTTGCATCGTTCAGGCTCTGCCGGGATTCCTCGAGCAATTTCTCCTCGGCTGTCAATTCGTCCTGCAGAATCTTGTGGCGCGTTTCGTCGCGTTCCTTTTGCTTTGCGCCGTCCACCCTTGGGAAATCGGCTGGTGAGCGTGGTTTGCCGGGCGGAACCATGGTGGGCAATGGCTCCAGAATAATTTTTTTCCCGCCCTTGATCGGTGTGCTGGAGTAAGTGACGTGCCCGTTCTCATCGACAGCCTTGTATATATCCGCTTGTACCAACAACGGCCAGGCACACATCATGGCAAACAAGTACTGGGACTTCATATTCGCATTCCTCGAAGTAACGCGGCAAGTATAGGGCAAGCATTGTTTGCAGACAAACATTTGCGGCTCAAAACAAAACGGGGCTTGCGCCCCGTTCTGTCTTCATGCAGCAAGGAAAGATCAGATGCTGTAATACATTTCAAATTCGACCGGGTGCGTGGTCATGCGCAAACGAGTCACTTCATCCATCTTCAAGGCGATGAATGCATCGATAAAGTCATTCGAAAACACGCCGCCGCGCGTCAGGAATTCACGGTCCTTGTCCAGATGCGCCAAAGCTTCATCCAGCGAGGAGCACACGGTTGGAATCTTTGCATCTTCTTCCGGTGGCAGGTCATACAGGTTCTTGTCAGCCGGATCGCCGGGGTGGATCTTGTTCTGGATGCCGTCCAGGCCGGCCATCATCAGGGCAGCGAAGCACAGGTACGGGTTGGCGGTCGGATCAGGAAAACGGGTTTCGATACGGCGCCCCTTGTCGCTGGCCACGTGCGGAATGCGAATCGAAGCGGAACGATTTTTGGCCGAATAAGCCAGTTTGGTCGGGGCTTCGTAATGCGGCACCAGGCGTTTGTAAGAGTTGGTGCCGGGATTGGTAATCGCGTTCAGTGCCTTGGCGTGCTTGATGATGCCGCCGATGTAGTACAACGCAGTTTCAGATAAACCAGCATAGCCGTTGCCGGCGAACAGGTTCTTGCCGCCCTTCCAGATGGATTGATGCACATGCATGCCGGAACCGTTGTCGCCGACGATAGGCTTGGGCATGAAGGTCGCCGTCTTGCCGTACTGGTGCGCGACGTTGTGTACGACATATTTCAAGGCCTGGGTCTGGTCGGCGCGGCGCACCAGCGTATCGAATTTTGTTCCGATCTCGCATTGGCCTGCAGTAGCGACTTCATGGTGATGCACTTCGACCTCGATGCCGATGTCCTCCAGCGCAAGACACATTGCGGCGCGTATATCGTTCAGGCTGTCGACTGGCGGAACCGGAAAGTAACCGCCTTTGACCACGGGGCGATGGCCGATGTTGCCGCTTTCAAATTTTTCGCCTGAAGACCAGGCAGCCTCTTCAGAATTGATTTTGCAGAAGCAACCGGACATGTCAATTTGCCAGTTCACCGAATCAAAAATGAAAAATTCCGGTTCCGGGCCAAAATAGGCAGTGTCGCCGATGCCGCTGGATTTCAGGTAGGCCTCGGCGCGTTTTGCGATGGAGCGAGGGTCGCGGTCATAGCCCTTGCCGTCGGCGGGTTCCACCACGTCGCAGGTAATCACCAGGGTGTTTTCGTCCATGAACGGGTCGAGGTAGGCGGTCGCGGGATCGGGCATCAACAGCATGTCCGAGGCCTGGATGCCCTTCCAGCCGGCGATGGATGAGCCATCGAACGCGTGGCCGTCTTCAAATTTGTCCATATCCACGTACTTGGCGGGCACGCTTACATGCTGCTCTTTGCCTCGCGTATCGGTGAAACGAAAATCCACGAACTTGATGTCGCGGTCTTTAATCATCTTCAACACATCATTTGCCGACATCGACATAACTTTCTCCCCCAGGAATCACGAAAAATAAATAAAAGGCCGGTAACCCGGCATCCGGAATTTTATACGCATGAAGCGTGCCATTTCTTCACGCACGCATTCCGGCATTGTGCCATAAGCTCTTCATACGGCACACAAAATATTTGCACCAATAATGTGCATGACAGGTTGTTTACGCACTAATTTTGTGCGTGATCGCGATGAACGCGAATGCTGCGAAACAATTCGTCATCTTGCACCAGTTCATCGCAACGCGCCTGTAATGCATCTGTCTGTTCGGCAGGATGCAGGTTGGCGGGCAGATATATCTCCGCTTCAACCTTGCCGTCCAGATAATGAAACACAACGCGATTATCCCTGAGCTTGAAATCTTCCAATCGTTCGGCCAGATGCGCCAGCAATCCGGGGCGGCTCGGCAAATGTGCGTTGGGCTTGGCTTGCAGGTCGTCTTCAGGGTCGATATGCACCATCACATCCAGGACGTGATGGTTTTTGAGCACTGCGTGACGCGCCAATTCGGCGATGTAATGTCCTTCCGACACGCTGATCCTGGGATTGACCACGATGTGCGCGTCAACCAGCGCATTGTCTGCCATCTTGCGCGTGCGCAACTCATGCAGTCCGAGCACGCCGTGGGTATTGAGCAGGGTTTGCCGGATTGCTTCGACTTCTTCCACGTCCAGTCCGGTATCGATGAGTTCCGCCATCGCCTCCAGCGCCAGTTTGCCGCCCATATGCGCAATCATCACTCCCACTACCGCAGCGGCAAGCAGGTCGAAGAAGGTATAGCCGAGCAGATTGCCGATCACACCGATGATAACCACCAGTGAAGATGCGGCGTCGGAACGCGCATGCCACGCATTGGCCACCAGCATCTGCGAGCGCACCCGCCTGGCAACCGCCAGCATGTAGCGGAACATTCCTTCCTTGGCAACCAGTGCGATAACCGCAATGGCAAGAGCCAGCGGATTTACCGCGCGCAACGCTTCGGGGTGTTGCAGGCGCATCGCGGCAGCTACCAGCAGCACCACACCAAGAATTGCCAGGAATGCGCCCAGGATAAGCGTTGCGGCGGTTTCAACACGCGCATGCCCATAAGGATGATTGGCATCGGCGTGGCGGTTGCCGTGGCGGTTTGCAAACAGCACCAATATATCCGACAGCAAATCCGACAATGAATGCAATCCGTCCGCCATCAAAGCCTGCGAGTGCGCGAAGAATCCACCCACCACCTGAAAGAAGGTCAGCAGCAAATTGATCGCGATGCTTACCCAGGTGCTTTTTTGCGCGGCGGCAAAACGCTCCGGATACTTAGGCTCGAAAATCCCGACAGCTTCGCGGGCTTGATGCGGATGGGTGTGATTTTTCATGGCGATTGCGCTACTATCCGTAAGTACCGTGCAGCATAACATCTGCGCCAGATTCGTTAAACATCGCTATATGAAAGAAAACATCAACATGGGGAAAATTACTGCCATTCTGCAAGCCGCCCAGCAGCGCGCCAAAGAGATGAACCTGCAATATGAGGGCGCGCTGTTACCAGAAGAAGCTTACGAAATTCTGCAATCCGCACCCGGGGCCAAGCTGGTGGATGTGCGCAGCCGTGCCGAACTGGACTGGGTCGGCCACGTAGAAAATAGCGTGAATATCGAATGGGCGACGTATCCGGGCATGAGACCCAACCCGCATTTTCTCACTCAACTGGAACAACAAGTTGAGAAGGAGGCTCTGGTCATCTTTTTGTGCCGCAGCGGGGCACGCTCACACCACGCAGCCGCAGCCGCCACCAAGGCCGGCTATAGCGATTGCTACAATGTGCTGGAAGGCTTTGAAGGCGACAAGAACAGCGAAAATCACCGCAATACCCTGGGCGGTTGGCGGGCGGCAGGATTGCCCTGGGAGCAGGGTTAATCGCCTTAACCATAGTCCACGATCAGCGGCGCGTGATCGGAAAAGCGTTGCGCCGTGTAAATACTGGCCGCCTGCGCGCGCACCGCAATCCCAGGCGTGGCGACCTGATAATCGATGCGCCAGCCGACATTATGGGCCCAGGCCTGGCCGCGATTGGACCACCAGGTGTAGGCTTCCAGTTCCGGATGCACATGGCGGAACACATCGACAAATCCAGTCTCATCGAATAACCCGCTTAACCAGGCGCGTTCCTCGGGCAGGAAGCCGGAATTTTTCTGGTTGCCGCGCCAGTTTTTCAGGTCGATTTCCTTGTGTGCGATATTCCAGTCGCCGCATATCACCACCTCGCGCCCGCTGGCGCGCAGTTCGCGCAAAAGCGGCTGTGACACGTTACCGGCGAAGCCGGCCGATTGCGGGAGCAGCCGCGTCGCACCTCCTTCAGACACTGGAGATGATGCCAGCATGTTGCGGAGGTGCGGCTGTGACACGTTACCGGCGAAGCCGGCCGATTGCGGGAGCAGCCGCATCGCACCTCCTTCCGACACTGGAGATGATGCCAGCATGTTGCGGAGGTGCGGCAGAAATGCCGCCATGAACTTGAACTTCACTGCCTGCCGCTGCTCGCCGCTGGAGCCGGAAGGCAGATACAGCGACACCACGCTGAAACCGGCAAAATCCGCGCGTATATAACGCCCCTCGGCATCGAACTCGGCAATGCCCAAACCGGCGGTGACCTGTTGCGGTTGTTCGCGGCAATAAATGCCCACGCCGCTATAGCCCTTCTTTTCCGCGTAATGGAAGTAACCATGATAGCCGGGCGGAGCGAGCATTTGCACTGTCATGTCCGCCGCCTGCGCCTTGAGTTCCTGCAAACAGACAATGTCGGCGTCCTGCCGCGCGAGCCATTCAAAAAATCCCTTGCCGGCGGCGGAGCGGATCCCGTTCAAGTTGATCGTGATGATGCGCATGAAAGTTTTCAGAGATGGAAGGCGAGCCATTATAATGATTGTCATTGCCTCAATTTACGTCGATTACCATGTTCAATTTCAGGCAGGATTTCATCCGCTTTGCGGTGCAGCAAAAAGTATTGTGTTTTGGCGAATTTCAAACCAAGGCAGGACGTCTGTCCCCGTACTTTTTTAACGCGGGCTTGTTCAATGACGGCGCTTCATTAAGAAGCCTGGCGCAGTTTTACGCCCAGGCCATTCTTGCCTCGGGAGTGCCCTTCGACATGCTGTTCGGACCTGCCTACAAAGGCATCCCGTTAGTTGCCGGAACCGCCATCGCGCTGGCAGAACAGGGGCGCAACGTACCCTATTGCTACAACCGCAAGGAGGCCAAAGACCATGGTGAAGGAGGCACGACGGTGGGCGCTGCTTTGCAGGGCAGGGTGTTGATCATCGATGACGTGATCTCCGCCGGAACTTCGGTACGGGAATCCATCGAGCTGATTCGTTCAGCCGGTGCCGAGCCGTGCGGCGTGGTTATCGCGCTGGACCGCATGGAGCGCGGCCAGGGCGAACTTTCCGCTGTGCAGGAAGTACAGCAAAACTATAATATTCCGGTGGTGTCTATCGCCACCCTGAACGACCTGCTCGGTTATTTGCAGGATGAGGATGAACTGGCGCAGAATCTGCATGCCACACAATTGTACCGGGACAAATACGGAGTGAAAAATGACTGAGAACAAATTTCCTGCTGCGCTTATCCTTGGTATTTCATTCATCCTGGGTATTTCCGTCAGCTTGCCCGCTGCGGCAAAACTGTACAAATGGGTGGATGAAAATGGCACAACCCACTACGGCGAAACCATCCCGCCGGAATATGCCGGCAAAGATCGTGCCGAATTGAACAAGGCCGGACGCGTAATAAAGAAACAGGATGTGCTTACTCCCGAAGAACTTCGCGCCGAGCGCACAAGCAGGGAACAGGAAGAAGCCAGGAAACTCAGTGAAGAACAAGCCATACTCGAAAGGAAACGCCGCGACAAGGCGCTAGTCGACACCTATAGCAGCTCGGGAGAAATCGATCTGGCGCGAAAACGCAATCTGCAGCAAATAGAGTTGCGCATCAACGGCATCAATGCCAATATTAAAAGAGCCAGCGACAATTTGCAGGGCCTGCAAAAAGAAGCTGATGCCTACACCAACGCGAACAGAAAAATCCCGGTATCCCTGCAAGAAGACTTGCAGGAAGCGCAGGCACGGTTGGACACCCTACAAAAAGATCTGGAAAAACCCCAGGCGGAAAAGGCAGCGATGGAAGCGCGCTACGATGCCGACAAGGCACGCTACAAGGAATTGACCGGCAAGTAAGGGCGCCTCAAAAACCTGCTGCGCGGCTTGATTCACCTGCAAGGAGTAGGCCGGTGGGTACCCGGCTGCGATGCACCCTCCCGCTCGCGGCGTTGCGCGGTACTCGCTTCCTCGCCTATCTGCTCGATATGTGGCTACGACATAACCTGAAGGTTAGTCTGCGCCGAAACTCGCTTTGCTCGTTTTCTCGTTGCTCCGTTGACCAGCGACTTGGCTGGCGTCTATTGCCAGTTTAGTCGAATGGCCATGCAAAGCTCAGTGCGCCTTGCACTCAAGCCGCTCGTTACGGTTTTTGAGGCACCCTTACACAGCAGTCAGTTAGTTAGGCGACACATGTACAAATAGTCGAAATCATTGCTTAAGCCAAAACGTCGTTGCAGGAGCCCGATTTATCGGGCGATAGCCAATCTTGAAATCGCCCGATAAATCGGGCTCCTACACATGAATATCAATTTTTTGCAGCTTTAATTTCTGACTGCTGAGTAATTACAGCACTTCAAACTGGCGGGCAGCAGTGTTGTAGCCCAGCAGCTCGCCGCGCTCAATATCGAAATACCAGCCATGCAAAGCAAGCGTGCCCTGTTCGACACGCTCGCGTATCCAGGGAAAAGTCATCAGGTTATCCAGCGAAACCAGTATCGCCTGCTGTTCGCAGGCGCGATGGCGGGCGGCGCTGCCGGCATCCGCAAATTCCCGGCTTGACCGTTCACTTGCGGCCGCGGCTATCCCCATCCATTCCGAAATGAACGCGTCTTCTTTCTGCATTTTGCCTTCCAGCAAGGCATGGATGCCGCCGCAATGAGCATGCCCCAGCACGATGATGTGCCCGACATTCAGCTTGCACACGCCGAACTCCAGCGCGGCGCTGGTGCCGTGATAGTGTCCCTGGTTTTCGGCGGGAGGAACGAGATTGGCCACATTGCGAATGACGAACAAGTCGCCCGGCGCGCAATCCAGCACCAGAGCCGGGTCGACGCGCGCATCGCAACAGGCGACTACCAGGATTCTGGGCGTCTGTCCCTGTTCGACCAGTACACGGAACAGCGCATCGTCCCTGGCGAAATGCTTCTTGCGGAAGCGTGCAAAGCCCTCGATCAGCTGCCCGGGCGAACTCATGCCGAACTCATGCGCCGGTCAGGCGTTGCGCGGCTTCGCGATATTTGTCGGCAGTTTTTTGCAGCACATCCTGGGGGACGCGCGGCGCGGGCGGTTGCTTGTTCCAGCCGGATGACTCCAGCCAGTCGCGCACGAACTGCTTGTCGAAACTGGGCGGGTTGCTGCCGACGCGGTATTGGTCGGCCGGCCAGAAACGCGAAGAGTCCGGCGTGAGCGCTTCGTCGATCAGATAAAGCTTGCCCGCCTCGTCCACGCCGAATTCGAATTTGGTGTCGGCGATGATGATGCCCCTGCCTGCCGCATAATTTGCCGCTTCGGTATAGAGCGCCAGCGTCGCATCGCGCACTTCCCTGGCGCGCGCTTCGCCGAGCAATTCGACGGCTTGGGCAAAAGAAATATTCTCGTCGTGAGCACCTGCAGCGGCCTTGGTGGACGGCGTAAACAGCGGTTGTGGCAGTTTTTCCGCCTCGCGCAGCCCTGCCGGCAAGGCGATGCCGCAAACAGCCCCGGTTTTCTGGTAATCCTTCCAGCCGGACCCGGCCAGATAGCCGCGCACGATCGCCTCGATCGGCAACGGCCTGAGTTTTCGGGTGACGAAAGCGCGGCCCTGCACCTGGGCCTGTTCCTGCTCACCCTTGACCACCGATTCGGGCGCGATGCCGGTCAGGTGATTCGGGATGACATGCCGCAGTTTGTCGAACCAGAAATTCGACACACGGGTCAGCACTTCGCCCTTGCCCGGAATCGGGTCGGGCAATATCACGTCGAAGGCCGACAACCTGTCGGTCTGCACGATCAACAAATGTTGCGCATCTACTTCATAGAGATCGCGTACCTTGCCGCGGTGCAACAGCGGCAGGCTGGTCAGGCTGGATTCATGTAATACGGACATTGGATTTCCTTGGACGGTTAGGGCACGGTCGTGCCGCTACAATAAACCTTAAAACCTCAGTTGAAAGCTCCTATTTCAGTTGAAACCCTTGTGGTGATTGACTTTATCTCTATTGATGCGACTCACCTTTTGGGTGAGTCCAAGAATGGACACTGGGAGCGCGGACATCCTGTCCGCCTGCGGGCTGGAAGCCCGCGTTCCAATCAAACTGCGGCTTGAACTGAGTTTTCTAGGATAAAACAGGCAACGTGGTTGCCGCAATCTGCGCCGCCTGCTGCTTGCGGTACTCAGCCAGTTTCTGCGCCAGTTGCGCATCGTGCAAGGCCAGCATCGCAACGGCAAACAGTCCGGCGTTTGCCGCGCCCGCTTCGCCGATCGCAAAGGTCGCCACCGGGATGCCCTTGGGCATCTGCACGATGGATAACAGCGAGTCCATCCCTTTCAGGTACTTGGACGGAATCGGCACGCCCAGCACCGGCAGCGTGGTCTTGCCGGCAATCACGCCCGCCAGATGCGCCGCGCCGCCTGCTCCGGCGATAAAGCACTGCACGCCCTGCGCGCTGACATCCCTGATGTAATCGAACAGCAGATCGGGCGAGCGGTGCGCGGAAATCACCCGCGCATCATAAGTCACCCCGAAATCCTGCAATTGCCGCGCGGCCTGCTGCATGATGTCCCAGTCATTGGCGCTGCCCATTACGATTGAAACCCGTGGCACGATGGCAACCGGCGGCTTGCCCACGGCTAGGCTTCCTTGTGGTAACGGACGATGCGCTCGACCTCGTTCTTCGAACCGAGTATCACCGGCACGCGCTGGTGCAGTCCCGAAGGCCTGATGTCCATGATCCGCTCGTAGCCGGTGGAAGACATGCCGCCTGCCTGCTCGACGATGAAAGACATCGGGTTTGCCTCATACAGCAGGCGCAGCTTGCCGGCCTTGGCGGGATCCTTGGTGTCCTTGGGATACATGAACACCCCGCCGCGCGTCAGGATACGGTGCACCTCGGCCACCATCGAGGCGACCCAGCGCATGTTGAAATTGGTACCGCGCGGACCGTTGGTGCCGGCTACGCATTCTTCCACATAACGCTGTACCGGTTTTTCCCAGTGACGCTCGTTGGAAGCGTTGATCGCAAACTCGCGGGTGTCCTCGGCAATTTTCATGTTCGGATGGGTCAGCATGAATTCGCCGATATCGCCGTCCAGCGTAAAGCCGTTGACGCCGTGCCCGCTGGTAATCACCAGCATCGTCGAAGGTCCGTACAGCGCGTAACCGGCGCAAGCCTGCGTGGTGCCGGGTTGCAGGAAGTCCGCAGCAGTCGGGTTTTCAATGCCCTTGGGCGCGCGCAGGATCGAAAAAATCGTGCCGACGGAAATATTCACGTCGATGTTGGAAGAGCCGTCGAGCGGGTCGAATACCAGCAGGTACTTGCCCTTCGGGTATTTCGCCGGGATGGGATAAACATCATCCATTTCCTCGGAAGCCATCGCGGCAAGGTGTCCAGACCACTCAGTCGATTTGATGAAGATTTCGTTGGTGATGATGTCCAGCTTTTTTTGCGTCTCGCCCTGCACGTTTTCGCTGCCAGCGCTGCCCAGCACGCCGATCAGCGCACCCTTGTTGACATCATGCGCGATCTGCTTGCAGGCAATCACGATGTCGCTGATCAGACCGGTAAAATCCCCCGTCGCGCCAGGAATTGCGCGCTGTTCCTCGATGATGAATTGAACCAGACTCTTGCCCATATTTCTTCCCCGCATATTGATTTTCAATTTAATAATTTTACAGGTTTTCAGCCGCGCTCTCCACGGTTATTTAACGCGCTCCCCCTGCCGGAAGCGGCATCCTTGCTTTTCACAGTCTGAAAAGGACGCCGCCGCGCACCCCTTTGACCGTTCATGCGATGAGTCAGACCGTTCATACGCTGAAATTTGCGCGGTAAAAACAAAGCGATATACTGCGATTATCATTGTATTTCAATTCACGATCACCAAAGGAACGAGGCTACCAGAATGCGTATAAACCCCTCAAAATTGATTCATGGCGCGGTATTTCTTGCACTGGCATTCCTGAGCGCGTGTGGCGGCGGCGGAGGGGGGGACGCGACTGCACCGACCCTGACATCCATCGCCATCACCCCGGCCTCAGCCACCATTGTCGTAGCATCGACAGCCAATCTGACCGCCACCGGCACCTACTCCAATAACTCCACCGCCGACATCACCACTTCAGTCACTTGGACATCCGCTGCCCCTTCCACAGCGAGCGTGGGTCCCAACACAGGTGTGGTGACAGGCGTTGCGGCCGGAGCCACCACCGTCACAGCCACCCTGAGCGGCATCACGTCGAATATGGCCAGCATCACGGTTACCGCCTCACCGCTGACCGGCATTACGGTTACCCCGTCTTCAGTTTCCATAGACACGGGCACCACCACTGCCTTCACCGCCACCGGTACTTATGCGGATCTCAGCACTGGCAACATATCCGGCTCGGTCACCTGGAACTCCAGCAACACTGCCGCAGCCACCTTTAGTGGCTCCACCGCAACGGGTTTAAGCGTGGGCAGCAGTAACATCACTGCTTCGCTTGATGGCGTAACCTCCAACACGGCCACGCTGAACGTGGTCGCGCCAACATTGACCGCAATCGCCATCACGCCCGCTTCAGCCACTATGGCCAAGGGCCTCACCGCCAGTCTGAGCGCCACCGGCACCTATTCGAGCGGCCCCACCGCCGACATCACCACTTCAGTCACTTGGACATCCGCTGCACCTTCCACAGCGAGCGTGGGTCCCAACACAGGTGTGGTGTCAGGCGTAGCGGTCGGAACCACCACCATCACTGCCTCCCTGAGCGGCATCACATCGCCTGCTGCCAATATCACGGTTACTGCGGCCACGCTGACCAGCATCGCTGTTACGCCAACCTCAATTTCGATTGCAAAAGGCACCACCACCCCATTCACCGCCACCGGCACCTATACGGATGGCACCGGAGATATATCCGGCTCGGTCGTCTGGAACTCCAGCACTGCCGCAGCCACCTTTAGTGGCTCTACCGCAACAGGTGTAAGCGAGGGCAGCAGTAACATCACGGCATCGCTGAGCGGCGTAACCTCCAACACTGCTGTTTTGACAGTCACGCCCGCAGTCATTACAGCCATCGCTGTTACGCCCGCTACGCCCAGTATTGCAGTCGGCTCAACCATCAATCTGACGGCTACCGCCACCTACTCGGACGCGACTACTGCCGATGTCACCACTGCCGTCAACTGGACATCCGGCAGCACCGGCGTTGCAACCATAGGTCTCAACACGGGCGTAGCGACGGGAGTCGCAGCAGGGGGCAGCACTATTTTTGCAACCTCGCCTACAGGTGGATTGAACGGATCGAGCGTAGCAAACAATCCCGGCGTCACCTTGACTGTTTACAAGACCTACACCATCGGCGTCACCATAACCGGTGCGGCTAATGGTATAGGCCCGATCCTGCAGAACAATCTGGGCGACGATCTGTTCATTCCTGCCATCACTACCGGCCTTACAAGCTTTACCTTCAGTACACCGGTTTTGGATGGCGCTGCCTATTCCGTCACCCAGCGCATTCGCGCCAAGGCGCCATCCCAGGACTGCAGTTCCATCACGCCTGTTAGCGGAACTGTCAACGGGGCTGATGTCACCGTGTCGATCACCTGCGTGCTCAGCACGGTCGTCCCTAAATTCGCCTTTGTGACCAACAGTGCAGCCGATACGGTTTCGGCTTTCAATATTGATGGAGTCAGCGGGAATCTGACCGCTGCAACCCCAACCCCCACGACAGCATCGGGCGCTGTGCCTTCAGCTGTTTTTGTCGACCCCACCGGACAGTTCGCCTATGTGACGAACAAAGACGCCAATTCCGTCACGGTCTACGGCATAAATCCGGATAGTGGCGTCCTCACTGTGATCGATGCCGATGGTGCAACCGCTGACTTTCAGCCGAGCATCGCGACCGGCTATGCCCCCATGTCTATCGCTGTCCATCCCTCGGGCAAGTTTGCCTACGTGGCGAACGAGCTGAACCTTGCTGGCGGCAACAGCATTTCGGCTTACAGCATCAATATCACCAGCGGAGCACTCACCGCAATCGATGCCGATGGCGCAACCGACGGCAATCAGGCGAGCATCGCGACCGGAGTAGAACCCTATGCCATCACCATCGATCCGCTTGGCAAGTTTGCTTATGTGGCGAATTACGCCAGCTACAATGTTTCTGCCTACACGATTGACCAGATTACCGGGGCGCTGACGCCCGTGGCTGACAGCCCGTTTGCTGCCGGAAGCAACACGCATTCCATTGTGATCGACCCCACCGGCAAGTACGCGTATGCAGCGAATGGCGGTGGCGATATCTCGGCCTACAGCATTGGTGGAGCCGGAGCTCTCACACAAATTGTCTGTGCCAATGGCGTTTTAACCACTTGCAGCGGCAGCAACTACGTGGCCGGAAGCGCACCACGTTCCATCGCCGTCGATCCTTACACCGGACTGTATGCATACGTGGCAAATTCCGGTGGAGGTGTCTCGGCTTTTGGCATCGATCCCGCCACCGGAGCGCTCTCCGCGATAGATGCCGATGCCGCAACACCGGGCGATAACCTGACCATCGCCGCCGGGTCGGTACCGATCTCTATCAACGTCGACCCGTCCGGCCAGTTCGTCTATGTGGCGAATCTCTTCTCCGATAACATCTCGGTTTACAGCATCGGTGTTGGCGGGGCGCTGACGCCGTTGCCAACACTGTCACTGTCGACCGGAAGCGGGCCCACTTCCGTCACGACCACCCAGTGATCATTTACACGCTGGACAAAAGACCCCGGCAACGGGGTCTTTGCTTTAGCAGTTGCAGGGCGAGCTCCACGCACCAACGATGATGGTGCGTGGAACGCACCCTGGATGATCATTGTTGTTTTAGAACAAAATGGGAAATATCGGCTGTACACGCCCGTGCTGCGTTTGCCCGCCGTACTATGCCGTTTATCCGGCCTGCTGTTCCTCCGGTCAGTTTGAGATAGAAATATTTGATTCAACGCCATATTATCTGTATCAACACAAATGAAGGGGCGCGCAATGAAAGACGCAAAAGGCTTTACTCTCATAGAATTGATGATAGCGGTAGCGATTATCGGGATTCTTGCCGCAGTCGCCATTCCGCAATATACGCAATACATAGTTCGAGGCAATCGGGCTGCCGCCCAGGCCTTTATGATGGATATTGCAAATCGTGAAAAACAGTATTTGCTGGATGCTCGTTCCTATACGGCCAATTGGGCGCTGACTGACCCGACACCCAACCTGGCAATGACGGCTCCGGCAGACGTTTCAAGGAACTACACCATTACGATTTGCCTCGACGCCGCGTGTACCCCGGCCACCAGCCCCCCTTCTTTCAAGATCACGGCAACACCGATAGCCGGCAAACCTCAAGCCGACGACGGTGCGCTGACGCTGGATGACACCGGCGCCAAGACTCATGGCGCAGCCACCAATTGGTAGCATATCAACATGAAATCCCCGCCTTTATCTGTTTCCGGCTTTACGCTGACCGAGTTGCTCGTGGTTGTGGCGATCGCCGGCATACTGGCAACGATTGCGATACCCGGCTTTAAGTCTCTGACCCAAAGCCAACAGGTGAAAAATGCGACTTTTGATCTCTACGCCAGCCTGATTCTGGCCAGAAGCGAGGCGATCAAGAGAAACAGCGAGGTCACGGTCACTCCCGTGGACTACCCGGTCGCATTTCCGACGGCACATAACGAGACAGGCTGGGTTGTTGCGGCGACTAATGGCACGGCCAGTACGGCCGATGACACAACGATACAGACACAGTCACAATTGAAGGGCATAGTCTTAACCCCCGAAATTTCGCCGTGGGTCACCTATCGGGGCACCGGCAGGACAAAGGAAACTGCCGCCCCGGTATTCAAGATCGATGCCTATGGAGAGACGACTCCCTACGCGCGCTGCGTCAAGATCGAACTGAGCGGCATGCCGCGCATTTACAAGCCGGTCAGCGGGGCATGCTGATGACTCCTTACCGGAAAAATACCGCACTTCGCCCTTCGATACCTCAGGAGGGCTCAGGACAGGCTTTTAGCCCATATCGGAACATGGGCTTTAGTTTGATTGAGGTGCTGGTGACCATCGTGATCCTGTTGGTCGGACTGTTGGGTTTGGCCGGGCTGCAAGCCCGTGCGCTCACCGCGCAAATGGAATCCTACCAGCGCTCGCAAGCGCTGATTCTGCTGAGAGACATGGCGGATCGGATCGAAGCCAACCGCAATGCGGCCACCTGTTATAACATCACCGACCCCGCCACCGGAACATCGTACTTGGGCACCAGTTCCACATTGCCAATCCCGGCGGTAGCCACATGCGCCACCGCTCTCAAAACCATTTATGACGCCTGTCATGCCGTTCCCCTGCCTAGCGCTGATGCCACCGCAGCTGCCACAACCGCAGTAGCAGACATGAACGAATGGCACAACGCCCTGCTGGGTGCGGCTGAAACCCAGGGAACAAACAAGGTAGGCGCCATGATAGGCGCGCGCGGCTGCGTTTCTCAAATCGTAGCTCCGGCCTGCGGAGTTCCCGGGGAGTACCTGGTTGCGGTGGCATGGCAGGGATTTAACAGCACCGCCGCCCCCGCTATAAATTGCGGGGCAGGCGTTGGCAATTATGGCAGCAGTGACGCGCTGCGCCGCGTGGTTGCATTGCCGATTAGCATAGCGGACTTACTACCCTGATATGAAATCCCCGACCATCAAACATACACGTGTCCCGAGCGCAAGCGGGGGTAAGGTCTCGCTGCAGCGCGGCCTGTCCCTGGTCGAGCTGATGATTTCCATCACGATAGGATTGCTCATTCTTGCCGCCCTGTCCACGCTGTTCGTCAACCAGAGCAAAACGCGCGCCGAGCTGGACAAATCCAATCGCATGATCGATAACGGGCGCTACGCGCTGGAAGTGCTTTCCGACAACCTTAGTTTGGCTGGATTTTACGGAGACTATGACCTCTCTTCCGGTGCTCCATCCGTACCCGACCCGCTGCCTAGCCCCTGCACTACCACTGTTGCCGGTATTTCAGCCGCGCTGCAACTGGCTGTCCAGGGCTATAATGCGCTTGCGCAGGCGAGCGAGATCGCCAGCCTGCCCACCTCCCCCTGCGGCTTTACCTACACTGCCGGCAACAATCTCAGCCTGAAGCCAGGCAGCGACATACTGGTGATACGACGCGCCAGCACTGCTATACCTATCATACGGGACCTCGCTGTAACCGGCACGCATTACCTTCAGGTTTCACGTTGCCAACATGATGCGGTGCCTTATATCGTCAGCACGACCCCCGCTGACTTCACCCTGCGGACAACAGGATGCAGCAAAGACAGCCCCACCCCTTATGCGGATCTGCGTAATTTTATGGTGCAGGTTTATTTTGTTTCGCCCAACAACAATACCAATCCGGCCGATAGCATCCCCACCCTGAAACGGTATGAACTCGACCCAATATCCAACAATTTTGTGACCACACCATTGGTCGAGGGGATCGAATATATGCAGATTGACTATGGGCTGGATACCAATACTGATGGCGCGCCTGACAGCTACTTTCCCGCGCCTGCTGCTGCGGATTGGCCCAACGTCGTCGCAGTGAAAATGAATATATTGGCGCGGAATACCGAACCCACCAAGGGTTATAAAGACACAAAAACCTACACTCTTGGCTCAGCTGGAACGTTCGGGCCTTTTGATGACGAATACAAGCGCCATGCCTACACCAAATTTATTCGCCTGATTAACCCGGCTGGCCGGAGAGAGTAACCATGACACCCACTTCTACAGGGCCTGTCCCGAGCATGGCCGAAGGGCTCAGGACTGGAATCAGGCGACAGCGCGGCAGCACTTTGCTGGTGGCGCTCATCATGCTGGTGCTGCTGACGCTGATTGCGCTGTCGGCGATGAAAAGCACGACATCCAGCATACAGGTGGTGGGAAATGCCCAGTTTCGCGAAGAAGCCAAAGCGGCGGCGCAGAAGGCAATTGAAAGTGTGATCAGCGACGGCAATTTCAGGAATACCCCGCCCGTGCCACCAATTGGGTCTCCGTTTGTCTGTCCAAACGACCCAAGTGGTTGGTGTGTAGATGTCAATGGAGATGGCGCTTTTGATTACACCGTGACCTTCGCCCCCGCGCCCAGCTGCCTTTCAGCGCAACAGGTTGACCTGAATGATCCGGGCGTTCCATCCGTGTGCGCTGCCCAGGGCGGCATTGCGGTCTGCTTTTGGACCTCGTGGGACATCAGGGCGGTGGTCAGCGATGTAAATACCGGAGCCAGCATTGTCTTGCATCAGGGCGTCAAAACGATTGCCGGCTTGAATGCCGTGGTTGCGTCGGGATGTTAACATTTGTTCGGAGGTTGTCATGAATACGATCAAAAATATTTTACAGTTTATTTTGTGCCTTGCCGTCGTGTTGTCAGCCCCGCTGGGGTACGCGGAAGACATTGATATCTACTCCAGGCCACCGGATACAACGCCCAACCCCAACCTGAACCCGAACGTTCTGATCGTCATTGACAACAGCGCCAACTGGGCTGCCGCTAACCAGCACTGGGAGGGCGGCATCAAACAGGGCGAATCCGAACTGAGGGCACTGCGCGAAATTATTGGCACCTTAACTGAAAAAACCAATGTTGGCCTGATGATGTTTACCGAGGGGACAGGCTCCAACAAAAATGGCGGCTATGTTCGCTTCCATGTTCGTCCAATGAACGATGCCAACAAATTGGCACTGGCTGAATTGATCGGCAACCCGTCGGGCTGTACCGATGCCACGAACAGCGTGAGTGGCACACCGAATTGCATCCTCAAGAATTTCAACGGCTCGGAAAAGGTGGCCTCCGCCAAAACAGACTACAGCGCGGTGATGCTGGAGGTATTCAAATATTTCGGCGGCTATACTTGGCCCGATCATGCGCAGGACGATGTCGCCGCCTCATCTGTATATGGCTCGTCTGTCGAAAATTCTTCACAGTTCGGCACATTGCGTTATGCCGGCGATTTCGATGCTGACGCTCTCGCCAAGTTTGATTCTGACGCCTACACCGACACGGACAAGACCAATTACAACTCTCCCCTGACTTCGGCAAACAGTTGCGCCAAGAATTATGTCATTTTCATCGGCAACGGCTTCCCTGCGCAGGATTCGCCCTCTACCCTGCTTGGCCCCTCCAGCGGGTTGCCCGGCTATGGGGTGGGCGGCGATGTCACGCAATTGCCTTTGGCGAATTTGGCCAGTTCCACCACGACTCAAACCTTTACGCTTGCCACGCCTGCGTGCGGCACCTACCCGGGCGACAGTATGACGGAGTCAACGGCCGCCTGTCAGGCAAAAGCCACCGATCTCGGCGCCACCGGCTTCCCGGCCTTGTACCCCGGCTATAGCAGCTACACCTGCGCTCCCGCCACGACCTGTATCGGCGGCTCGACAGTAACTACAAGTGAAGCATTGCCAGCAGGTGCTGCCAGCCCCACTGTTTGTGGTGTCTATGCCACCGCAGCGTCATGCCAGGCGGCGCTTCCGGCGCTTTACCCCAACTACACCTGGTATTCCTGCACCGCCGAGACTGACTGCACCTACACTGAAACCAATTCGCCGACTTTCATCGGATCAACCGGGTGTATTGCAGCATCAAATGCGTCGTCTTGTGTCGTCTGGGCTCAAGCCAATTCAGCTTACAACACTCTATATTCCGGGTTTTCATGCGCTAATTCTGCCAATTGCTCTCCGAATGTGGGCGGCTCGAAGGTATGGGATCTCAGTGCAACATTTAAATTATTGCCCGGAAAAAGCTTCACGATGAACGGTATCACCCAAACGCAGATGGGCAGCGAGCCCGCATATAGCCAAACCATTACCGGCACCTACACCACGCTTGCCGCCACGCCAAACGGGACGTTCTCTGCACCGGCTGACAACAAAATCAAATATTTTGACGAATGGGCGGGATTTCTCCACAGGACCGATACCAGTTCTGCACCAGGCCAGCAGAACATCAACACATTCACGATAGATGTGTTCAAGGAACAGCAGGATATGGATCAGACCTCGCTGCTGATCAGTGCGGCTCAGGCGGGGGGCGGCAAGTATTTCAAGGCCAGCGATGAAGCCTCAATCATCAACGCGCTAAGCAGGATTTTTTCGGAAATCCAGTCGGTCAACAGCGTGTTTGCTTCTTCCAGTCTGCCGGTAAGCGTGAACACTCAGGGGACTTACCTCAATCAGGTATTCATGGGGATGTTCCGCCCGGAAGGTGCTGCGTCGCCGCGCTGGCCCGGCAACCTGAAGCAATACAAATTCAAGCTATTCAATGGCGAGTTGCGCCTGTCCGACAAAAACGGAGATGAAGCGATCAGCACCACCACGGGTTTCGTTACACCTTGCGCCGCTAGTTTTTGGACTACGGATACCGGCCAATATTGGAACTTCAGCACGGCGCAGGCCCTGGGCGATTGCACGGCGCAGACTTCCGCATTCCCTGTCGCAGGTTCGACCTCTATTTATTCTGATGCGCCCGACGGCGAAGTGGTGGAAAAAGGCGGCGCTGCGCAGCGTTTAAGAGGAGTCTATTCATCAGGCACCACGCCGGTTTTGGTTACCAGCTCGACGAATTATAATGTTTGCGGCGTCGGACAAACGCCCTCAAATGCACAGTGCCGCAAACTGTTGACTTGCGATGGCTCTACCGCAACCTCTTGCGCCTCTCTTGCCAACTTCGATACTGACAATGCCAGCGTCGCCGCAGCATTGAGCACTGACCTGATCTGGTGGACCAGGGGGAAGGATGTTGACAACGAGAATGTCAACCTTACTTCAGCTACTGCCACGCCTGCAAATTCTCCAATCACCGAAGAAATGCGCCCCTCGGTACATGGTGGTGTGGTGCACTCGCAACCCGCCGTAGTCGATTATGGGGGAACTACCGGAACGATCGCTTTTTATGGCGCCGACGATGGCGTGTACCATGCGGTGGATGGTGGGCAAGGCGACTCCGAGGGCCACGAACTTTGGGGCTTTATCGCACCCGAGGGCTATAGCAAATTATATCGGCTGCGCGACAACGGCAACGATAGCGACAAAGATGGAATCACTTCTTCTCTGATCAACTTCCCCAATGTCGCGGAGGAGATTACACCTGCACCCCTGCCAAAGGATTATTTCTTCGATGGATCCACCGGGGTCTATCAGAGATCCGGGACGGTCTGGATTTACCCGAGTATGCGCCGGGGCGGTCGTGCAATATACGCATTTGATGTAAGCGATCCCACCAGCCCCGACATGAAATGGCGCAAGGGTTGTTTCACCAGCAACACAACCGACGACGCAATGTGCTCAACCGGCTGGGACAATATCGGACAAACCTGGTCCAGCCCTACTATTGCCTATCTCGACGGATATGTGGATGAAAGCTCAAATCCGAAACCTGTGTTGATCTTCGGCGGCGGTTATGACCAATGCGAGGACACCGACAGCCAGACCCGCTGCGCCGTCGTCAGCCCCGCCACCCGTAAAGGCGCGAATATCTGGTTCGTGGATGCGCATAGCGGCAATATTATTCGCACCTACCCGACCCATTACAGCGTTCCGGGCGACGTTGCGCTGCTGAAAAACACCAGCGGGTACGTGACTTACGTTTACGCATCGGACACTGGCGGCAATGTCTATCGCATCAATGTCAGCTCCACTGATGGGACATCGTTTCCTTCATGGAGCGCTAATGGTTCAGCGTCCGATATCATCATCGCCAGCCTGAGTGAAGAGTACCACGCGCGCAAGTTCCTTAATGGCCCGTCGGTTGTTCCATCGTCGGGATTCAACGCGGTGCTGCTCGGTTCGGGCGATCGTGAGCATCCTCTGGCGAAAAATTATGGCTGCGGCAACTATTCGGCGATACAGGGTAACTATGTCACCAACCAGTTCTATATGCTGATGGATAAGCCGACTGGCTACCCCATCCCGACGTTGACGCCCAGCTCGCTGGTCGATGTCACGTCCGGCACCACCACGATTGCAACCGTGTCGGGCGAGACCACGATCTACAATACCTTGTCAGTGCTGCCGAGCTCGACCAAGGGATGGCGGTTCAACTTTGGCAAATGCGAGCAGACGGTCAACGAGGCGCTTACCATTGCCGGTGTCACGTATTTCGGCACCAATGCCCCCACCGCTAGCAGCGGCACCTCCTGCACGGCGAATCTGGGGCTTGCGTATGGATATGCAGTGGACTATCTGACCGCCAATCCAATCCCTTCATCAACAACACTGGCAGAAGCATTGGCAGCGGCAACAACAAACGGAAGCGGTGAGGGACCAGGGCCTGGAGTCGGGCTTGTAGGTAACATTGTAAATGGAGTGATAGCCGGAGCCGAAGGTGGTTCGCGTAATTCCGTATATATCGGGGGCGGAATGCCGCCGTCACCGGTAGGGGGAGTGGTGGATGTAGAGGGTACCAAGTATCCGTTCTGCATCGGCTGCATTGATACGAGCGCGGCTAATTCATCGGCATTACAGGGTAGCAAGATTACCATTAATCCAACCGGAAGAAGATTTAGATCTTTTTGGTATATTGAAAACGATTGATTTCGCTGCATTCATCTTTCCCGCGTAACGCGCGGGAAAGATGTGCTGAGAGGTTCTGTCCAGACAAAAGGCAAAATATGGCCTGCACAAACTGTGTAAATACACAGCGGATGCCGGAATACAAAGCGCCTCACTTTGGTGGGGCGTTTTGTATTTGGATTCAGACGCGCCAAGTGAATACCTCCGAGCAGCCTGGTGCCTGAGGGATGCATCCGGGATATTGGCTACCCTTTTGAAGTTTACGCCAGTACTGAAAAACTCAACCCGGATCGCGCACCGTCGATTTTCAGTATGAGTAATCGCTCATTTACCAGGATGCATGATTGCAGCCTGCAATCCGTTTCTAAACCATTGCCAATTAAAATGCCTTGCCAATGTTAATTGGCAAGGCATTGATGCAGATCAGACTGTAAAGTTTACGCAGTCTGCGCAAGCCGCTTTTAATTTACCGTTACCGCCGTTACGTTCTGTTTTATTTTACGATCGCCTTCAATTCACCCTTGGCATAGCGGTTCGCCATTGCGTCCAGCGAAATTGGCTTGATCTTGCCTGCCTGGCCGGCGGAGCCGAAAGCTTCGTAGCGCGCCTTGCAGATTTCCTTCATCGCCTTGGTCGTGGCGGCGAGGAACTTGCGCGGGTCGAAGTCCTTGGGATTCTGCGCGAGGTAGCGGCGGGTCGCGCCGGTAGAGGCCATGCGCAGATCGGTGTCGATGTTGACCTTGCGCACGCCATGCCTGATGCCCTCGACGATCTCTTCCACCGGCACGCCGTAAGTTTGCCCCATTTGGCCGCCGAATTCGTTGATGATCTTCAGCCATTCCTGCGGCACCGAAGAGGAACCATGCATCACCAGATGCGTATTGGGAATGCGCGCGTGAATTTCCTTGATGCGGCTGATTGCCAGCGTATCGCCGGTCGGCGGGCGGGTGAATTTGTAGGCGCCGTGCGAGGTGCCGATCGCGATCGCCAATGCGTCCACGCCGGTGGCCTTGACGAACTGCGCGGCTTCTTCAGGGTCAGTCAGCAACTGGTCGTGGCTCAGCACGCCTTCCGCGCCGTGGCCGTCTTCCTTTTCACCCATGCCGCTTTCCAGCGAGCCCAGGCAGCCCAGCTCGCCTTCGACGGAGACGCCCACCGCGTGCGACATCTCCACCACGCGACGGGTGACGTCCACGTTGTATTCGAACGAGGAGGGCGTTTTCGCATCTTCTTTCAGCGAGCCGTCCATCATCACGCTGGAGAAGCCGCTGCGGATGGCGTTGATGCATACCGCCGGTGATGCGCCGTGATCCTGGTGCATCACGACCGGAATATGAGGATAGGCTTCCACGGCGGCTTCGATCAGGTGGCGCAAAAACGCCTCACCGGCATATTTGCGCGCTCCGGCGGAGCCTTGCATGATCACCGGGCTGTTGGTTTCATCCGCCGCTTCCATGATCGCCTTGACTTGTTCCATGTTGTTTACGTTGAACGCGGGCAAGCCGTAGCCGTTTTCCGCAGCATGGTCGAGTAGTTGACGCAGAGATACGAGTGCCATTTTCTTTTCCTCCTAGCTAAATTAAAAATTATTTGTTAAGGAAACGCAGATTTATTCACTCAATCCGTCATTGCGAGCGAAGCGTGGCAATCCAGTTGTTTGATATCAAACGAACTTCTGGATTGCCACGTCGCTACCCGCCACGCTTCCTGCCGCGCTTTGCTCGCAGCTTACGGCTTTGGCAGCTAAAGGCTTATTCTCGCAATGACGATTTAATCTGCGTTTCCCTAGGCAATATCAAGAACGTGACAAACCGGTTCGGCGGTATCGTGCGCGGTTTCGTCACCCCCCCAGCGCACCGCAACCCCGGTGACGTTATCCGAATGCCCGGTCACGCGCTTCAGCGCGCGTTCGATCAGCCCATCGAGCACTTCCGTCACCGGGCCCGCATTGAAAGAGTCGGCAAGCTCCTGATCGCTGAACGGTCCCCACAGGCCATCGCTGCCAAGCAGCAGGACATCGCCGGACTGCAGCGCGACAGGCTTGCCGCGCTCCATCCGGAAAGCGTCCCCGACACTGCCGAGGCAATTGGTGATCTGGTTGCGCTGCGGGTGGCTGCGCATTTGCTCGGCAGAAATCACGCCCTGTTCAAACCACTGCTGAACGATCGAGTGGTCGCGTGTCCTGGCCATGACCGCGCCGTCGCGCAGCAGGTAAACCCTGGAATCCCCGGCGTGTCCCCAATACATCCTGTCATCCTGCACCAATACTGCGACACAGGTTGTTCCCGGAAAGCCGCCCATGTCCATGTCGTGCGGAAACTTCATGATGCGCTCGTGGGCATGGCGCATGGTGCTCGAGATGAACCCGTCGGGGTCGGCGATACGCGGCTGCGCACACCGGCCAAACGAATCGGCAAATGTCTCGACGGCCAGGGTCGCAGCAAACTCGCCATGCAAATGCCCGCCCATACCGTCCGCCAATACCAATAGCAGCGCCTCGCTGCTGTAGGCATAGGCAACCCGATCCTGATTGTATCTGCGATTGCCGATATGGCTGGCCTGGTGTATCGAGAAGTTCATAAGGGAGCAGAAAATTTTACAGGGTGCAATCGTAATATAATGCGTCCACCCAGCACAGCCTTTTATTCGGAACCCCCTGCCATGATTCTTAGTATGACCGGCTACGCCACCGCCAGCGCGGAACTCGACAGCGGCTCGCTGACACTGGAACTGCGCGCCGTCAACCATCGCTACCTGGATATCCAGTTGCGCATGCCGGATGAGTTGCGCGGCTTTGAAAATACTCTGCGCGAAGCGGTCTCCGCGCAATTGCAGCGCGGCAAGGTGGAGTGCCGCATCAACTATGCCGCGCGCGACGCGCAAAGCGGCGCGGCGCTGAATCGCGGCCTGCTGCAACAGCTTGCCGCATGGGACAGGGAAGTGCGTGACGCCCTGCCGGACGCGCTGTCCCTGAGCGTGGCCGATGTGCTGCGCTGGAACGGCGTGCTGGAAACACCCAGCGCGTCGGCGGAGGAATTGCGCGCCGTGCTGCTCGAGTTGATGCAGGAGGCGTTGCAGGAATTTTCCGCATCGCGCGCCCGTGAAGGCGAAAAGCTCAAGGATTTTCTGCTGCAGCGCGTGGAAAAGATCGAGATGCTGCGCAACGGCGTGATGCCGCATGTGCCCGCCGCAATCGCCGCTTACGAGCTAAAGCTGACTACCCGGCTGCGCGAGGCGATGCAGAATGCCCAGTCACAGGACATCTGGGATGAGCGTATCCGCCAGGAGATCACGCTGTTCGCCAGCAAGATAGACGTGGATGAGGAGTTGTCGCGGCTGGCCAGCCATCTCACCGAAATGCGCCGCGTCCTCGCGCAGGGCGGAGCTGTAGGAAAACGGCTGGACTTTTTGATGCAGGAACTGAACCGTGAGGCCAACACGCTCGGCTCCAAATCGGTGGATGCCGAGGTATCGCGCAGCGCGATGGAGATGAAGATACTCATCGAGCAGATGCGCGAACAAATTCAAAACCTGGAGTAATTTATGTCTGGAAACCTGTTTATTGTCAGCGCGCCTTCCGGCGCGGGCAAGACCAGCCTGGTGCACGCACTGCTCAACATCAATCCGCAGATCGATTTATCGATTTCCTACACCTCGCGCAATCCGCGCCCGGGAGAGCGTGATGGCAAGGACTACCATTTTGTCAGCCGCGAGGTTTTTCTTGCGATGACGGCACGCGGCGAGTTCCTGGAAAGCGCGGAAGTTTATGGCAATCTTTACGGGACTTCGCAAACCTGGATAAGCCAGGAAACCGACAAGGGTCGCGATATTCTTCTGGAAATAGACTGGCAGGGCGCTGCGCAGGTACGGCGGCTGTTTCCGGAAAGCATCAGCATTTTCATCCTTCCTCCTTCCATGGAGGCACTTGGGCAACGTCTGAAGGGGCGCGGCAAGGACAATGACGAGGTGATCGCCAGGCGTATGGCGGCAGTGCGGGAAGATGTCGCCCATGTCGCCGAGTTTGATTATGTTATTATCAACGACAACCTGAATGAAGCGTTGCGCGAACTGAATGCTGTGGTGCTTGCGACCAGGGTTCGGCGCGACGGGCAATTAATCCGCCATCAGGCCTTAATCAACCAATTACAGAATCCGGAGTAAATCATGGCACGTATCACCGTTGATGAATGTCTCACAAAAATCCCGAATCGTTTTGAACTGACGCTGGTCGCCGCTTATCGCGCGCGACAACTCGCCAATGGCGCGGCTCATCTTGTAGAAAACATCAAGGACAAACCTACCGTTGTCGCGCTGCGTGAAATCAGCGAAGGCAAGGTCGGCAAGGAAATACTTAATCGCGGCCAAGCGTAATCCAGCCCAGGCATAATTGACGTGATTTTACATGGCCGACGCAGATTTACTGATCGAGGAACTTTCCGCTTATCTTAAACCGAAGGATATCGAACGCGTCCGCGTGGCGATTGAATTCAGCCGTACCGCACATCGAGGCCAGATGCGGCAGTCCGGCGACCCTTATGTTTCCCACCCGATTGCCGTTGCGCGCGTACTGACCCCGTTGCACATTGATGCGCAGGCCATCATTGCCGCCCTGCTGCATGACGTGGTTGAAGACACCGACGTCACTTCCGAGCAGGTCGCCGAGAAATTCGGCAAGCCGGTTGCGGATCTGGTCGATGGGCTGAGCAAGCTGGACAAGATCCAGTTTGAGACCCGCGAAGATGCCCAGGCGGAAAATTTTCGCAAGATGCTGCTGGCGATGGCGCGCGATGTGCGCGTCATTCTCATCAAGCTTGCCGATCGCCTGCACAACATGCGCACGCTGGAATCCATGTCGCTGGACAAGCGTGAGCGTATCGCCCGCGAGACCATGGAAATCTACGCGCCGATCGCCAATCGTCTCGGCCTGAATGATTTCCGCCACGAGCTGCAGGATTTAAGCTTCAAGCACCTGCATCCGAATCGTTACGCGGTGCTGTCCAAGGCGCTCAAGGTGGCACGCGGCAATCGCCGCGAAGTGGTCAGCAAAATACTCGATGCCATACGGCAAAGACTTGCCGAATCCAATATCCAGGCCAACGTAACGGGCAGGGAAAAGGATATCTACAGCATCTACCAGAAAATGCAGAGCAAATCGCTGGCCTTTGCCGAGGTATTGGACATCTATGGCTTTCGCGTGCTGGTCAACGATTTTGCTTCCTGCTACATGGCGCTGGGTGTGCTCCACAGTCTTTACAAACCGATCCCCGGCAAGTTCAAGGATTACATCGCCATCCCCAAAATGAACGGGTATCAATCATTGCACACCACGCTCTTCGGTCCTTTCGGCACACCCATAGAAATCCAGATTCGCACCCATGAGATGCACAGGATCGCCGAGGCAGGTGTCGCTTCGCATTGGCTGTACAAGAGCGGCCATGATTCGATCAACGACCTGCACAAGAAAACTCACCAATGGTTGCAGGAGTTGCTGGAAAGCCTGAGCCAGAGCAGCGATTCCTCGGAATTCCTTGAGCACCTCAAAGTTGACCTGTTCCCCGATGAAGTATATGTGTTCACGCCCAAGGGCAGGATCCTTTCGCTTCCGCGAGGCGCGACTGCGGTGGATTTTGCCTACAGCGTGCACACAGACATCGGCAATCGCTGCATTGCCGTCAAGGTGAATCACGAGCTGGTGCCGTTGCGAACCGAACTCAGAAACGGTGATCGCGTGGAAGTCATCACCGCGCCGAACGCCAAACCCAATCCGGCCTGGCTAAGCTATGTAACCACCAGCAAGGCGCGCAGCAACATCCGCCATTTCCTCAAAACCATGCAGTCCGGCGAAGCCGCGAAACTCGGCGAACGCATGCTCAACCAGGCGCTGAACTCGCTGGGGATAAAACCCCAGGACATGGATGAAACGCACTGGAACAGGTTACTCAGGGACACCGGCGTGAAAACACGCGAGGATATTCTTGCCGACATCGGCCTGGGGCGCCGCCTCAACATGGTGGTAGCGCGGCAACTGGCGCGCATCGGCGATGCGACAGCCGGTGAACCAACCAGCAACGCCGTAATCACGATACAGGGCACCGAGGGTATGGCAGTACAGTTCGCCCAGTGTTGCCGCCCGATTCCTGGCGATCCTATCATCGGCGTGATCAAGAGCGGGCAGGGGCTGGTGGTGCACACCCACGACTGCCCGACGTTGCGCAAAGGACGCAGCACCGCGGAACAGTGGCTGGATGTGGTGTGGGACAAGGATATCCACCGGCCCTTTGATGTCAGCATCAAACTGCTGGTTGCGAATCGGCCCGGTGTCCTTGCAAAAGTTGCTGCCGCGATTGCCGAAGCGGAAGCCAACATCGAAAATATCAACTTTACCCACGAAGGCGAGTACTCCGGCCTGCATTTCACGCTGGAAGTAAATAACCGCCTGCATCTCGCCAATGTAATGCGTAATCTGCGCAAGATAGCGGAAGTAGCACGCATCATCCGGGTAAAGAACGCGCCAGGCTGATACAAGCCGGGGCAGTTTGCCAGCCACACGACTGAACGCGATACAATGACGCGAATGCCGCGTTAATTTTTTTCGCGGTAGAATAGTTGCCATGCTTTTCCTGCATGGATATAGCGATTCCGTTGTCACGCTGATAGGGGTTACATTCGGACTATAAAAAATTATTCGTCGAACCACATTTCATTAACCACTCAAACGTCGGGAGATATAAAAAATGCGCCACGGTAAACTGCTGATACCCGCAATCTGCCTCATTTTTCTGTTTGGCTGCGCGTCAAAAAACAAAGCTGGCACGGACACAACATCCGGCGCCGCTCCAGCCTCTGAATCGGCAAAATCCAAAGCAAAATCAGCCAAAAATTCCCGTGTGGTAAAGTCTAAAGACGGCGTTGAGGGAGAAATCGTTGGCACACCCGCTGCCAAGAGTAAATTTGCCAAACTGGCAATTGGCATGAGGCAGGTACAGGTAGAAAAGCTGATTGGCCGTCCTGACGATTTAAGCAACCATATTACCGGCAAGCAGTTCCGTCCGTTTTATTTCGGGGGAGATACGCAACGCATTGAAGCCTATTATAAGGGCGAGGGCCAGCTGACCTTTTCGAACACCAACAACTTCAGCGCTCCAGACACCTTGATCAGGATCGAGGCCAACCCCAAAGCAACCGGAATTTCAGAATAATCTTCAGTGATATGTGCCAAGTTCCGCCTGGAGCCCGGCATCCGCTGCAGTCACTGAAATAAAAAACTGGGTGGGCACGAAACCGGCAGTGCCCTGGATTTTTTATTACTTCAGTAATTGATTATGTTTCCACGCCTCCTGGCATATCCTCTGGCAGCATTTCCCTTGGGTGCTTTGCTCCTCGTGGCTTGTTCCACCCCTGCGCCTGTCAAGCCGGTAAATTTGCCCCGCGAAAATTACGCTTATGCACAAAGCTACCTGATCCGGCTGATCGAAAAGGAAATGGCCGACAACAATGTCACAGGCTTAAGCATTGCATTAGTGGATGACCAGAAACTGGTGTGGTCATCGGGTTTTGGCTATAGCGATGCGGAGAACAAAGTGCCTGCCACGCCCCGGACCGCTTACCGCGTGGGCTCCATCGCCAAGCTGATAACCGCAACTGCCGCGATGCAAATGGCCGAACGCGGGCAGATGGACATCGACCAGCCGCTGGCGCGATATTTGCCGGAATTTTCAATCAAGTCGCGCTTTCACAGCGCTGGCCCCATCACTCCGCGCAACATCATGTCCCACCACTCCGGACTGCCCGCCAATTTTCTCAAGGGCATGCTGAGCAAAAAACCCAGGTATTTCACGACACTGGTCAAGGATGTGCAGGATGAATACGTGCCCTACCCGCCCAATTTCGTGTTTGCCTACTCCAACCTTGGCGTGACTTTGTTGGGAGCGGCCATCGAGCGCGCCAGCGGTCAAGACTACAGCCACCACATAAATCAATCCCTGTTCAACCCGTTGGGAATGCGCGACTCCTATTTTTCGTCCCAGCCTGGGCTCAAAGGTTATAGCGGCGGCAAGGTGTCGGAGGTTTTGCCGTTGCGCGACTTGCCTTCCGGCGGGCTGGTTTCCAGCGTGGAGGATTTAGGCAGCTTCGTGAAAATGGTATTCGCTGATGGCCGCACAGGCAACCGGCAAATACTTCAGCCGGGAACACTGGCAGAAATGTTTCGCCCCCAGAATGATCGAGTGCCTCTGGATATCAACCTGCGTATGGGCCTGGGGTGGATGCTGGACAGCTCAGAAGTCAAAGGCGGAGGTGTCGCGGCGAGCCACGGCGGCTCCCTGCTGAACTTTCACAGCGAGTTAATGATTCTGCCCGAGTACAAGCTGGGTGTGGTGGTAGCAGCCAATTCCGCCGGCGCACAGGGGGTCGTCAAAAAAATAGCTGCAGAAGCTTTGAAATTACTGCTGGAAGCCAAAACCGGTATCGTGCAACCGGAAAAGCCTGAAACCTCCGCTCCTGGTTTTGCTACAGCAAAAACCATTAACACCGGCTATTTCGATACCGTAGTTGGATTAATCAAGGTTGACAGCCAATTTGGCAATCTCAATGCAGAATTGATGGGGCACAGTTTTCGGCTTGCGCCCCATAGCGACGGGTGGTTCGGGGTCAAATACAATCTGCTGGGACTGTTCCCTGTCAGCCTCAGTCCGCTGGATGACATCCGTCTTGCCATGACCAGGATCGGGGGGCGTGACGTCCTGGTAGGCAGCATGGGCAATGAAACGACATTGGTGGGCGAAAAATTGCAGCCGCCGTCAGCCCGTGAGGTGCTGATTGATTACGTCGGCAAGTATGAATTGGTCAATCAGGATATGGGTGTGACCCCGACCAGTCTTGCGCTGCATTACGAAGATGGCATGTTCATCGCGGAATGCACCTTTGCTCAACTGCCGAATATAGTACTCCGTGTTGGAATCAACCCCATCTCGGACACTGAAGCGCTGATTTCCGGCCTGGGCTCAAGCCGCGGCGAAACCGTCCGGATGTTCAAGGATAAGACCGGAAAACACATGGTGTTTTCCGGTCTGGAAATGCGCAAAATTAACTGAGGGGTTGCGCCTACTGATGTTCAGCAGGCAGGAGCGATTTCCATCCCTGTCGGGCCCAGCACCCGTCCGAGTACCCTTGGTCAAGCTATCGCCACAACGCACTGGGGCAAGCAAATGAACTGGTCACACCGCATCTTGAATACCGGCGATTGGGCAAGACAGACGAAGAGCGCCAGGCGGCATACCGTCAGCTATTCAAGCATCGCATTCCGGAAAGCAGCATCGCGGAGATTAGAGCAGCAACCAACAAAGCATGGGTGCTGGGAAATGACCGGTTTAAGCAACGCATTCAGGAAAAACTGGACAGACGAGTTGAGCCGAAAGCCAGGAGAATCAATGGGTAGAGTAGAGAGCAGGCTCTCGCCTGCCCTCCCTCATCAAACCGTACGTGCGGTTCTCCCGCATACCGCTTACCGATGTTCTTCTCACTAGGCATACGCCGTTTTCCAGCCTGCTGTTGTCGGTACCTTGTATAGCCCATACTTCGTATATAGCTGCTGGCTCGGGAAGCGGCTAATGCCCGTCCCACGATCCTTGACCTTGTGGCGCTTCATCAAATGAGTACGCAAGCGTTGTTCTGCATGTACCCTCACTTTGTCCAACACCTT
>Ga0209343_10001072_pt1 | contig 37769 bp, 29 predicted proteins | sample RifCSPlowO2_02_FD_184026 | JGI IMG/M metagenome (GOLD analysis project Ga0209343, IMG submission 184026) | Groundwater microbial communities from Rifle, Colorado - Rifle CSP2_plank lowO2_0.2 (SPAdes) (version 2) | ecosystem: Environmental > Aquatic > Deep subsurface > Groundwater | place...
CCTGGCCAGCTCCGGGACGACCAGGCGCAGCCTGACTTTCCATGCCTTTCACACCCCGGTGAACGGCATCGTGCTGGAGAAAAAAGCGCTGGAGGGAATGCGTTTCATGCCCGGCGAAGTGTTGTACCAGATCGCCGACCTTTCCTCGGTGTGGGTGGTTGCCGATGTGTTCGAGCAGGACATCGGCCTGGTGAAGGTCGGCAGCAAGGCGCAGGTCAAACTGAATGCGTATCCGGAGAAGCCCTTCGCGGGGGCGATCAATCTTGTCTACCCGACGCTGAATGCCGCCACGCGCACCGTGCCGGTGCGGATTGAAATTGCCAACCCCGAAGGTTTGCTCAAGCCGGCCATGTTTGCCAACGTGGAAATTCCGGTGGGTGGCAAGGATGCGGTGCTGACCGTGCCGTCCTCCGCCGTGATCGACAGCGGCACGCGCCAGATCGTGCTGGTGCAACTGGCGCCGGGGCGCTTCGATCCGCGCGTGGTGAAGCTGGGCAGCCACGGCAAAAATTATGTCGAGGTGCTGGAGGGGGTCGCGGCAGGCGAGGAGGTGGTGATCTCCGCGAATTTCCTGATCGACGCGGAGAGCAATCTCAAGGCGGCGTTGAGCGGCCTGGACGGCCATGTCGGCAGCGCCCCGGCAAGCGGGCAAAAACAACCGGGCATATCGCAACAGCAAGACACAACCGTGATCGGGCATCGGGTGCAAGGCACGCTGAATGCCGTCAACGCGGACGGCACGGCCAGCATTACCCACGGGCCGGTCGAAACATTGAACTGGCCGGGCATGACGATGGATTTCGCGCTGGCCAATTCGGCATTGATGGCTGACATCGAGCCGGGCACGGCGATCAGTTTTGAAATCGTCGAACGTAAACCGGGCGAATGGGTGATTACCAAAGTGCAGGCCCAGCAGCAAGATCACTCTCATTAACGTTGAAAAATTGAAAATGCCCAGAACCTGCTCCATCCCCTCCCCGGCCCTCCCCTTGAAAGGGAGGGAGTCTGAATCCCTTCCCCTTCAGGGGGAAGGTTAGGATGGGGGTGGGTTTGTTGGGAGTGTGGCAATCGGAATTTAAGGAGCAAACCATGAGAGGGCAAACAAATTCTTTTGTACTGAAAAACCGGCTACAGAGAGTGCTTCGCCGCAACATGACAGATGCCGAGCAGGCGCTTTGGAGACGGCTGCGAGGGTGTCAAGTTAAAGGCTGTAAATTCAGGCGCCAGCATCCATTCGGTGATTACATTCTTGATTTTGTTTGTCTGGAGGCGAAGTTTGTCATTGAAGTAGATGGCGGACAGCACAATGAATCAGATCGAGATTCGGCTCGCGATCAGGCACTGATGAACGCAGGTTTTCGAGTGATGCGGTTCTGGAATAACCAGGTTTTAGACGAGTTGGAATCGGTTGTTGAAGCTATTTGGTTGGAGCTTGAAACACTTGCCCCACCCCCATCCTAACCTTCCCCCTGAAGGGGAAGGAACAATAGCCCCTCCCCCTTCAAGGGGGAGGTTGGGAGGGGGATGGGGTAAATTGATTAACGGAGATTCGGCATGTTAACTAACATCATCGACTGGTCGGCACGCAACCGCTTCCTGGTGCTGCTCGCCACGCTGCTCATCACGCTGGCGGGCATTTATGCGGTAGTCAAGACGCCGCTGGATGCTCTGCCCGACCTGTCTGACGTGCAGGTGATTGTCTATACCGAATATTCCGGCCAGGCGCCGCAGGTGGTGGAGGATCAGGTCACTTATCCGCTCACCACCGCGATGTTGTCCGTGCCGAAATCCAAGGTGGTGCGCGGCTTCTCGTTCTTCGGCGCGTCGTTCGTGTACGTGATCTTCGAGGACGGCACGGACATCTACTGGGCGCGCTCGCGCGTGCTGGAATACCTCAGCAGCATCGCCGGGCGCCTGCCGAAAAATGTCGCGCCGCAACTCGGGCCGGATGCGACCGGCGTGGGCTGGGTGTACCAGTACGCGGTGCTCAGCGAGAAGCACAACCTGGCCGAATTGCGCACCATGCAGGACTGGTATCTGCGCTATCAGCTCACCAAGGCGCACGGCGTCGCCGAGGTGGCCTCGGTCGGCGGCTTCGTGCAGCAGTATCAGGTGACGGTCGATCCGGTGAAGCTGCGCGCCTTTAACGTTCCGCTGGGTAAGGTGGCGCAGGTGATCCGCGACGGCAACCGCGATGTCGGCGGGCGTGTGGTGGAAATGGCCGAGACCGAATACATGGTGCGCGGCAAGGGCTATTTGCGCGGCAAGGGCGATCTGGAAAATCTGGTGGTCAAGGCGGAAGGCGGTACACCGGTGCTGCTGCGCGACATCGCGCGCGTCGAACTCGGCCCGGACGAGCGGCGCGGCCTGACCGAGCTGAACGGCGAGGGCGAAGTGGTGTCCGGCATCGTCATGGCGCGCTATGGCGAGAACGCGCTGGAGGTGATTCAGAACATCAAGGACAAGATCGCTGAAATTACACCGGGATTGCCGGAAGGCGTCTCGATACAAAGCGTATATGATCGCTCCGAACTGATCCGGCGCGCCATCGCCACGTTGAAATACACGCTGTTCGAGGAAGGCCTGATCGTCGCGCTGGTCTGCATAGTGTTCCTGATGCACGCCCGCAGCGCGCTGGTCGCCATCGTGATGCTGCCCATCGGCGTGCTGATCGCCTTCCTCACGATGCGCGCGCTGGGCATGAGCTCCAACATCATGAGCCTGGGCGGCATCGCGATAGCCATCGGCGCAATGGTGGATGCGGCCATCGTGATGATCGAGAACGCGCACAAGCATCTGGAGCGGATCGGTAACTCCTCCCCCTTCAAGGGGGAGGCAGGGAGGGGGATGGGGGAAAGCGCTGCGCTATTAACCCATCCCCACCCCACCCCTCCCCTTGAAGGGGAGGGAGCATTGAGTGCGCGCGCCACCGCCATCCTCGCCGCCTGCAAGGAAGTCGGCCCCGCCTTGTTCTTCTCGCTGCTGATCATCACCGTCTCGTTCCTGCCGGTGTTCACGCTGGAAGCGCAGGAAGGGCGGCTGTTCGCGCCGCTGGCCTTCACCAAGACCTTCGCGATGGCGGGCGCGGCGTTGCTGTCGGTTACGCTGGTTCCGGTGCTGATGCTGCTGTTCATTCGCGGCAAAATCATGCCGGAATCGCGCAACCCGCTGAACCGTTTTCTGATCTGGAGCTACCGGCCGATGATCGCCGCCGTGCTGCGGCGCAAGAAAACCACGCTCGCCATTGCCGTACTGGCATGTGCCGCATCCGCCTATCCCGCCATGAAGCTGGGCAGCGAATTCATGCCGACGCTGAACGAGGGCACGCTGTTCTACATGCCCGCGTCGCTGCCCGGCATGTCGGTCACCAAAGCGGCGGAACTGCTGCAAACGCAGAACAAGATCATCAAGAGCTTTCCCGAGGTCGCCTCGGTGTACGGCAAGGCGGGGCGCGCGCAGACCGCCACCGACCCGGCGCCGCTGGAGATGTTCGAGACGGTGATCAACCTCAAGCCGCAGGAGGAATGGCGGCCCGGTATGGACACCGACAAGCTGATCGCCGAAATGGATAAGGCGCTGCAATTTCCCGGCGTGGCAAACTCGTGGACGATGCCGATCAAGGCGCGCATCGACATGCTGTCCACCGGCATCCGCACGCCGATCGGCATCAAGGTATTCGGCAAGAACCTGGAGGAAATGGAACGCGTAGCCAGGGACATCGAGGTCGTGGTCAAGAATATTCCGGGCACGACCAGCGCCTTCGCGGAACGCATCACCGGCGGATATTATTTCGACATCGAACCGGACCGTCTAGCGCTGGCGCGCTACGGGCTGACGATGGGCGAAGTGCAGGACGTGATCGCTACCGCGCTGGGCGGCGAAAATGTCACGACCACGGTGGAAGGGCTGGAGCGCTTCGGCGTGAACGTGCGCTATCCAAGAGAACTGCGGAGCACGCCGGAGCAGATCGCGCGCGAAGTGCTGGTGCCGACGATGGATGGGGCCATGATCCCGCTCGGGCAACTTGCCAGGATCAGCATCAGCAAGGGCGCGCCGTCCATCCGCACCGAGAATGCGCTGCTCTCCGCCTATATCTACGTTGACATCCGCGACCGCGACATCGGCTCGTATGTGGCGGAGGCGCGCAAGGCGGTGGCGGAGCAGGTGAGCTTCCCGCCCGGCTATTACGCGACGTGGAGCGGGCAATTCGAATACATGGAGCGCGCCGCCGCAAAGATGAAGATCGTCATCCCGGTCACGCTGCTGGTTATATTTTTACTGCTGTACCTCAACTTCAGGCGTGTCACGGAATCGCTGATCGTGATGCTCTCGGTGCCGTTCGCGCTGGTCGGCGGGGTGTGGCTGCTGTGGTTGATGGATTACAACCTGAGCGTCGCGGTCGCGGTGGGTTTCATCGCGCTGGCGGGCGTGGCGGCGGAGACCGGCGTGGTGATGCTGATCTATCTGGAGAATGCCTGGAAGGAAATTCAGGCGCACTGCGCCGACGAAGGCCGCAAACCGGGCGTAGCCGATCTGCATGACGCCATCATGCACGGCGCGGTGGAACGGGTGCGCCCCAAGATGATGACCGTGGTGGCGATCATGGCGGGCCTGCTGCCCATCCTGTGGAGCACCGGTACCGGCTCGGAAGTCATGCGCCGCATCGCCGCGCCGATGGTGGGCGGCATGATCTCCTCGGCGGTGCTGACGTTACTGGTCATCCCGGCGATCTATGCGCTGGTGAAGGTGCGCGAAATTAAAGGGGAACAAAAACCATGATCGAGATTATTCCAAATTTCCATCCGGCACTCGTGCATTTCCCCATCGCATTGACTGCGGCGGCGCTGGCATTCACCGCCATCGGCACGCTATTCAGGCGTTGGCCTTATGCGGCGCAGTGCCTGGTGACGGGGCGTTGGATGTTATGGGGCGCGGCATTGTTTGCGCTCATCGCTGCCGCGTTCGGCTGGTTCGCCTCCAACAGCGTTGCGCATGATGAAGTGAGCCATGCCGCCATGGTTTTGCATCGCAATTGGGCGCTGGGCACATTGACCGCATTGCTTGCACTCGCGGCTTGGGATGTGTGGCGCGGACGTTCCGGCAGGATGCCTTCACCAGGCTTTCTGGGGTTGCTGGTCGTGGCGTGGCTGCTGGTGAACAGCACCGCATGGCACGGCGCCGAGCTGGTGTATCGCCATGGGCTCGGGGTGATGTCCCTGCCCAAATCGGAGGGGCTAGGCCATATCCATGAGCACGGCGCAGGTCATGGCGACATGCCCGTGCAAGGTGCAAATACGCCTCACGAGGATGGTTATGCCCATGACCGCAATGGCAATGCTGACGGCGAACATCCACATGATGCGGAACAGAGTAGTAAAGCTCCCGCTGCGGACGGGGCAGGCACAGCGCCCAAAAAGGCCAGTCATACCCATGCGCCGGGAACGCCGCCGCACAAGGATTAATGCCAATACTCGTACCAACATGTTCGTGGCGGGCGTCGTTTTTCTGGCTTGTGTGCGTTATCGTACAGAGAATTTTGCGGGGAGAGGGATAATCGATCATAAGGTTTAAACCGCCTGCTTTAGCAGGTGGTAGTTCGATGCAGTGGCCTGACGTAACGATAGGCGGCAATCAAACAATCAGGAGGCGACGGCTATGATGAAAGGTGATTGGATGGGAAGCTGGGGAACTGGTCACATGGATGGAGGGGGCGGGTTGTGGATGATACTGGTCGTGATTTTAGTCATTGCCGGAATCGTTGCTGTCATTCGCAAAAAGTGATGGCCATGATGCACGGCCCAGGTCGGTAGCGCCCGTGGGGTGATGAGCCCAACAACTAGGCGAGTGACGCGGCAAACCGGGAGTTTGCCATCGTGATCGACACGCACCAGATTAAAGAGAGTCAAGCTCGAAAACTTCGCGAATATATATCCAACCCGACCGCTTTTATTCTTTTTCGCTTTTTGTTTTATCTTTTTTTACCACTCAACCTATGGAGGGCATCATGAAGAAATTATTGATTACAACTGCTTGCGCACTGGTATTTGCATCCTGGAATGTGTTGGCCGTGGAAGAACATCACACCGATCAGGCGCAATCTGAAAAAGCGCCAGCGGCGGACACAGGTAAGACGGTGCAGAAAATGCAAGATAACGTAAAGAAGATGCAAGGCCAACTTGACCGCATTGCTAAAACCAAAGATGCCAAGGAACGCCAAAAGTTGCTGCACGAACATATGCAAACCATGCAGGACAACATGATGGCGAGCAAGAGCATGATGGATTGTCCCATGATGAAGGACGGGATGATGGGCGGCGGCATGGGCATGATGGGGGGTTCCGGCGGTGGTGCGGGCATGTCACAGGATGCCGCGATGAACCGCATGCAAATGATGGAGAAGCGTATGGACATGATGCAGATGATGATGGAGCAGCAGATGAAAAGCCGTCAGGAAGCGCAACAGCCCATGCCGATGACGAAGTAACTACGATGCTGTGCTCTGTGTAGCGCAGCACATCATGGAACATGATGATGGATGGGTATCGCCCCTCGGGTGATGCAGGTGATGTGCAAGCGGCTTAAATTTGTATTCCCCGTGCTCTTGGCATGGGGATAGGCGCAGGGTGCGCGAAACAATATATTGAGGCGAACATCATGAGCACTGCCCCTATAGTGGATGCGGGCGCAAACAAAGACCCTGTGTGCGGCATGACCGTATCTCCTGACACCAAGCTGCGCCACGTACACGAAGGCAAGACCTATCTGTTTTGCAGCCCGAAGTGTCTGGCAAAATTCCAGTCGTCTCCGAAAGAATATATTAACCCGCAACCCACTCAGCCCGCGCCTGCCCCTGCCCCCGGCGGCGCGATGTATACCTGCCCGATGCACCCGGAAATCCGCCAGCCTGCGCCGGGAAGTTGCCCGAAGTGCGGCATGGCGCTGGAGCCGGAATTGCCGCCAGTTCCGGGAGTGGTCGAATACACCTGTCCGATGCATCCCGAGATCGTGCGCAGCGAACCGGGCAGTTGCCCGATCTGCGGCATGGCGCTGGAACCGCGCAACGCCACGGCGGAAGACAATGCCGAATTGAACGATATGACGCGGCGCTTCTGGGCGAGCGCGGCGCTGGCCTTGCCGGTGTTCGTGATGGCGATGGTCACCGACCTGCTGCCGCAGGCGATGCCGAGTTTTATTTCGATGACGGCGCTGCAATGGCTGGAATTCGCGCTGGCCACTCCGGTGGTGCTGTGGGGCGGCTGGCCGATCTTCCAGCGCGGCTGGGCATCCATAGTCAACCGCCACCTCAACATGTTCACCCTGATCGCGCTCGGTGTCGGCGTGGCGTGGACATACAGCGTGGTGGCGATGCTGCTGCCGGGGATATTCCCGCCCCCTATACAAACTATGGAGGGGCGCAGCATGATGGACACGGTGCCGGTCTATTTCGAGGCGGCGGCGGTCATCATGGCGCTGGTGCTGTTGGGGCAGGTGATGGAATTAAGAGCGCGCAGCCAGACCAGCGCCGCGATCAAGCTGTTGCTCGGTCTCGCGCCCAAGACCGCACGCATCGTGCGCGACGATGGAAAAGAAGAGGACATCCCGCTGGAACAGGTGCAGCCGAATGATGTGCTGCGCGTGCGTCCCGGCGAGAAGGTGCCGGTGGACGGCGTGGTGCTGGAAGGTGCAAGTGCGCTCGACGAATCCATGGTCACCGGCGAATCCATCCCGGTGGAAAAGACTAAAGATGCGCGGTTGATCGGCGCGACGGTGAACGGCACCGGCAGCCTGTTGATGCGCGCCGAGCGCGTCGGCACCGACACCCTGCTCGCGCAGATCGTGCACATGGTGAGCGAAGCGCAGCGTTCGCGCGCGCCGATCCAGCGCCTGGCCGATGTGGTTGCCGGTTATTTCGTGCCGGTGGTGATAGGCGTGGCGCTTGCCACGCTGGCGATATGGGGCATCTGGGGGCCGGAGCCGCGCCTGGCACATGCCGTGGTCAACGCGGTGGCGGTACTGATTATTGCCTGCCCGTGCGCGCTGGGGCTGGCCACGCCGATGTCGATCATGGTCGGCACCGGGCGCGGCGCAACACTCGGCGTGCTGATCAAGAATGCCGAGGCGCTGGAAACTATGGAGAAGGTGAACACGCTGGTGGTGGACAAGACCGGTACGCTGACCGAGGGCAAACCGAAACTGACCTCGGTCATTCCACTGGCCGGATTCGATGCCGACGAAGTGCTGCGGCTGGGCGCCAGTCTGGAGCGCGCCAGCGAACATCCGCTGGCGGCGGCGATTGTGAATGGCGCGCAGGCATGGGCCCATCCCCATCCTAACCTTCCCCTTGAAGGGGAGGGGACGATTGCCCCCTCCCCTTCAAGGGGAGGGCTGGGGAGGGGATGGGTCGAACTTGCGGCAGTCAGCGATTTCCGTTCATACACCGGCAAGGGTGTGGCGGGAACGGTTGAAGGGCGCGCGGTCGCACTGGGCAACCTGAAACTGTTCGAGGAATTGCGCATCGACGCAGGCGACTTGCCCGCCCGTGCCGAGACGTTGCGCGGCGATGGCCAGACGGTGATGCTGCTGGCCATCGACGGCAGGGCGGCGGGATTGATCGGCGTGGCCGATCCGGTCAAGGCATCCACGCCGGACGCGATCCGCGCGCTGCATGAAGAAGGCGTGCAGGTCATCATGCTCACCGGCGACAACCGCATCACGGCGGAGGCGGTGGCGAAGAAATTGGGCATAGACCGAGTCGAGGCGGAAGTGCTGCCGGAACAGAAGGTCAGCATCGTCAAGCAATTGCAGGCGCAAGGGCGCATCGTGGCGATGGCGGGCGACGGCATCAACGACGCGCCGGCCTTGGCGCAGGCACAGGTCGGCATCGCGATGGGCACCGGTACCGATGTGGCGATGGAAAGCGCGGGCGTCACCCTTGTCAAGGGCGACCTCACCGGCATCGTGCGCGCCGTGCGCCTGTCGCGCGCCACCATGAAAAATATCCGCCAGAACCTGTTCTTCGCTTTCGTCTACAACGTGCTCGGCATTCCGATTGCGGCAGGCGTGCTGTACCCGTTCTTCGGCCTGCTGCTCTCGCCGATGATCGCCGCCGCCGCGATGAGCTTCAGTTCGGTATCGGTGATTGTCAATGCGCTCAGGCTGAATCGGGTGAAGATGTGAATAATTTCGAATCGTCCATCACATGCCCGGAGTGCGGGCATAAGCAAATGGAAACCATGCCGATGGACACTTGTCTATGGTTCTACGAATGCAAGGCATGTGGTGTTTTGCTCAAACCGAAGAGAGGTGATTGTTGCGTTTTCTGCTCTTACGGCACAGTTCCCTGTCCGCCCATCCAGAAAGGAGGGGGGCGTGTTGTTCATCGTAGTTGCCACGGAATGAATTACACTTACATTAAAGGAGCGTCATCATGAGCGAGATAATCGAGGATCCCGTTTGCCACATGCAAGTTTCATCCACCTCGTTTGCCACAGAATACGCGGGCAGATGTTACGCGTTTTGTTCGGCACAGTGCCGGGAACGATTCCTGGCGACCCCGCGCGTATACATCGGATTTCCCGGAAACCCGGCGGCGGCACAGGAGGGAAAGAAATCCATCAAGCGCCGCCGCCTTTTGCTATCGGCGCCGCTTGATGCGGGGCAGGCCGAACAGGCAAAGTGCGCGTTGCTCGAGCTGATGGGAGTGCAAGAAATTGTTATCGAGGGGGGTAGAATCGAAATAAGGTACGATCTCATACAAGTGACCGCCGAGCAGATTGAGGAGAAGCTGGCGTTGATCGGAGCCGATCTCGGCGATGACTGGATTGATCGCCTCAAAATGGCGTTCATCCATAACCTGGAAGAAATTGAGATCAGCAGCCTTCAAGTTGACGACAGAAAGCGTTATCCGCTAACGGGCGGAAACGCGCTCGAATAACGGCTTGCCGGAGCAATACGACGGTACGTTTATCCGTAAGCGTGGAGTTCAAGCCATGAAATATGTACCCAGCCTTCCTCCGCCAGCAACCGGTGCTGGAGCCGGATTGGATGCGAAAGCCCTGGCAGGGGTCAGGCGAATTAAACCCGTTCGGCCCCGCACTCCGCCGCCGGTCGTGCCACCGCCCATAAGGCGCGAAGAACCTCAAGGGGATGCCTCCGGAGAAGCGGAGAAACGCCACGATCCGCAGACTGGCAGGGGACGCCGCACCTACTGCCGCCGGATCGAACACCTGAGCATTGCGATTGAATTGCGCTCTGGAAAAGATCGGCGGCGGTATAACCAGAGAGCGAGCGATATGACTGAGCATGTCGATGTGGAAGTTTAGCGGAGGTTTATTTGCTGTATTTTTCCCGGTAACAGTTTGCCGGGCAAAAGTTGCGCTCCAAGGTTGGATCAGCGACAATCCCCGAGAACAGACAGGCAATTGATTAGGATTTACATTAATGAAGTCGGCGCACAAAACCGGGGAATCCGTCATTCCGGCCTGAACGCAGGCCAGTTTATCCCGAGCCCGCCGAAGGGCCGGAATAACGGCGACTCTATACGCCTATGTCATGAATCGAGTAAAGATCAATAATCATCAGTCTTCAAGGCAAGAATGAAATTAACCAAGTATGCCGACCTTAGTCTAAGGTTGTTGATGTATCTGGCCATGCGCCGGGGCGAATCGGTCACGATCCAGGAGGTGAGCGACCGGTTTGCGGCCTCCAAAAATCACATGGTAAAAATCTCCCATCAGTTGACCAAGGCCGGCCTGGTCGAAAGCACGCGCGGGCGCAATGGCGGTGTTTGTCTGGCGCGTTCGCCGGAGAGCATCACGGTCGAAGAAGCTTTGCGCGCCACGGAAAACAGCTTCGATTTTGTCGAATGCCTTGGCGCTGCACAGAATCATTGCGTCATCTCCGATGTGTGTAAGCTGAGCGGCATTTTCGGCACGGCGCGCGCCGCTTTTTTCGATGTGCTGCGGCAGGTTTCATTGGCCGATCTGGTGGAAAACAGCGGGGCGCTCGAAGAATGCCTGCTGCCGCTTCCTGCGGTAAACCAGGAGAGGACGCCGGGTTAGCGCCATCGCCGACAGGTCTGGAACAGGCGCGACGGTAATTGACGTTGCTTGCGCAAGCGGCATCTTGCCCCCATCATGTATCCGCCATGCATTATTAACCGGGTGGCGCCAATCCACTTTATGAATACCCGCAAGAGACTCGAATGGTTGCATTAAAACTCCAGGAAAAAATCACTGGGCTGCTGGTGTTATATTTTCTCGTTGCGCTGGTTGCCATCAGCTCGACGCTGTATGTGTCCCTGCGTCTGGAGGGCGGCGCCGCAGCGATCAACGATGCGGGCAGCCAGCGCATGCGTTCTTTCCACATCGCTTTTTTGCTGGCGCAGTATGTGCAGCAACCCTCCGACTGGCTGCGGCGCGATATCGAAGAGAAAGTCGCGCGGTTCGAAAAAGTCCTGTCCGATCTTGAGTACGGCGACCCGAAGCGCCCGCTTTCGCTGCCCAAGGACAAGGAAGTGCGTGACCAGATGGACAAGTTGCAGCGGCTCTGGCAGGACGACATCAAGCCCCGTGTCCGGCGCGTACTCGATATGCAGATACGCGCGGAGCAGGATAAAATGTTGGTTGAATACCGGCCTGTCGTGGAGAGTTTTGTCAGCGACATAAACGATCTGGTGGCGATGATCGAGCACAGCAACGCTCAAGCCACCATCCTGCTGCGCACCTTTCAGATCGGCTTGATAAGCCTGGCGTTAATCGGCACCATTTTGCTGATGAACCTGTTCTCGCTGATGGTGGTGCGCCCGGTCAACCGCCTGCGCGAGGGTATTCAGCGCATGGGCAAAGCGGATTTCGGCGTGCGCCTGCAAGTTGACAACCGGGATGAGTTCGGCGAACTGGCCCAGGGTTTCAACCAGATGGCGGACCAGTTGCGCTACCTTTATGTCACGTTGGAACAGCGCGTGGAAGAAAAATCCCGCAGCGTCGAGGAGAAAAACCGCGAACTGACGGCGCTTTACGATGTGGCGGCATTCCTCAATTCCTCGACCGCGACAGAACCCCTGTGCGGCATTGTGCTGGATAAACTGTCCAGCCTGATGGGCGCGCACGACGGAGTGATACGCCTGGTCGATCCGAAAGGAGAGCAATTGCAAATTGTCGCCTCGCGCGGGGTCTCGAAATCCTTCCTGGAAGAAGAAAGCTGCCTGGCTGTCGGCGACTGCCTGTGCGGCAGGGTGGCGCGCGATGGCGTTGCCATGAGCGCCGATTTTTCCGCCCCGTTTCAGCAGGTACCGCTGCATACTTGCAAACGGGCCGGATTTCAGGCGGTCGTGGCGGTTCCGATCAGGTCCAAGCAGCAGGTGTTGGGCATGATCAACCTGTTCTTCGAAACGCCGCGCATCCTGCCGTCGTCGGAAATCCGCCTGCTTGAGTCGGTGGGGCAGCATCTTGGCGTCGCCATTGAAAACCAGCGGCTCGTCGCGCGCGAAAAAGAAATGGCGGTATCGGAGGAGCGCAACCTGCTGGCACAGGAGCTGCATGACAGCATCGCACAGTCGCTGGCCTTCCTGAATATTCAGATACAGTTGTTGCGCAACGACCTGCAGGAGGGGCAGATAAATACTGCCTTGCTGGGGCTGGAGCAAATACGCGAAGGGGTGCAGGAAAGCTATGACGATGTGCGCGAATTGTTGGTGCATTTCCGCACCCGCGTCGGGAATGCGGATCTGGAAACCGCAGTGCGTAGCGCACTGGAGAAATTCGAAGGGCAAACCGGTATTCGCGCCACTTTTTCGCACTGCGGGACGCTGCCGGATTTGTCGCCGGAGCATGTGCTCCAGGCCATGCACATCGTGCAGGAATCGCTATCCAACGTGCGCAAGCACGCCAGGGCAAGTTGCGTTGACGTGGAACTTGTCTGTGAGGGAGAATGCATGCTTTGTATCAGGGATAACGGCGCCGGTTTCGATGCCGCGCGCGATGCCGGCGATACCCATGTGGGGCTGAGCATCATGCGCGAGCGGGCGCACCGCATCGGCGCGGAATTGGTGTTGGAATCCGAACCCGGCCAGGGTACGCTGGTGCGCCTTGTATTGCCGCATAAGAGAGACACTGAAGCATGATCCTGGAAACCTCAGTTGACCGCTTATTGAAACATATGGTGCAATGGCTAATAGAGTTTTTATGTTGATTCGTCTTTTCACCGGTTGGGTGAACACGCTACGGGGTGGATTGCACGGTTCTGGCGGCGCATGGCGGTGTTGCAACTCCTTGGAGTGGAACGACCGTTCCGCGTCGTTGCGCCTTGCCACGCGCCCCCATAACCGCACGCTCCGCCCTGTCCAACTGAGGTTCCTAGGATGAAACCAATACGCATTTTGATCGTTGACGACCACACGCTGTTTCGCAGCGGCATCAAGCTGGTGTTGCAGCGGTGCGAGGGATTCGAGGTGGTGGGCGAAGCCGGGGACGGGCTGGAGGGCGTCAAGCGCGCCAGGCAGCTCAAGCCGGATGTCGTGCTGCTCGATTTGCACATGCCCGACACCAGCGGGCTGGATGCGTTGCGCGTGCTGGCGGAAGATGTGCCGGAAGCGCATGTGGTCATGCTTACGGTTTCGGAAGATGCCGAGGATCTGCTGGAAACGCTGCGCTCCGGCGCGCGCGGCTACCTGCTGAAAAACATCGATACCGAATTTCTGCTGGAATCCATCCGGCGCGCGGCGCGCGGCGAATCCGTGATGTCGCCGCAAATCGCCCACAAGCTGGCAGACTCCCTGCGGGCCCCGCCCAAGGGTAATATTGTCGTGGCGGACATCAGCCCCAACAAGCTTTCGCCGCGCGAGCGGGAAATCATCGTCATGCTTGCCCATGGTTCGAGCAACAAGGAAATCGCCCGCGTGCTCGGCCTGTCCGAATCCACCATTAAGATCCACGTACAGGGCATCCTGCGCAAGCTCAATCTCGCCAAACGGGTGCAAGCCGCCGTATACGCGTCCGAGCACGGCCTCATCTAGTTCCCTGTGCGCCATAATGGCCGCCCCACAGCCGAATCCGGGTAGATTGGTTGCCGGGTCGAGCTGATCTACTTGGGGGCTACCCAAAAGAACTAGTTCTTTTTCTTCGTTGTGCCTGTACTTCGGAGGAATGGGCACTCCTGCCATGCAAGCCTATTCTAGATAAGGCAAGTTACCGAAATATTCATGAGAGGAGCGGCAAAAATGAAAATTCTTGTTTGTCACGACGGTTCGGCGGTTGCACAGTCCGCGCTGGAAAAATCCCTTGTTATGTTCAAGGCCGAAAAACCGGAGATAATTTTGGTAATGGTCGCAGAAGAGCCGGTAGATGCCAGCAGCTATGACGAAGCTTCATTTGAGGAGTTGCGCGCGGAATGCGAAGCAAATCTGAAAGAGGCGGCCGGATGGGTAGCCAAGCAGGGGCTCGATGTGGATGCCGTCATGGCCATCGGCGACCCGCGCAAGATGTTGGTGGAAGCCGTCAAAAAGAAAAAACCGGATATCGTAGTAATCGCGAGCCGCCCTCCGCAAGGCGGGGTCAGGTTCGGCAATATCACGGTCAGCGTCAGCGATTATGTCATCCATCATGTGACCGCTTGCCCTGTGCTGGTGATGCATTAAGAAGGAATTGAAAGAAATTTTCAGGTTTTTTTGGTGGCATTACAAAAATATTAAGGGGGATTAGAAATGTCAGGATCAGGAAGGACAGACGAAAAAACAATGGGCTGGATGGACCTGTTCAACTTTGGCAGGGCGGATGTCATCGCCCTGCACAAGACATGGATCGCATTCTTTATTACATTCTACGTCTGGTTCAACATGGCGCCGCTCGCGACGACGATCATGAAAGAAACCGGCCTGACGCTGGATCAGCTCAAGGTGCTGGCCATTTGCAACGTGGCGTTGACCGTCCCGATGCGCGTGGTCGTCGGTATGTTGTGCGACCGGATCGGACCGAGAAAAACCTTCTGCATCGTGATGTGGACGATGACCTTCCCGTGCATCTGGTTCGCTTTCGCCACCTCTTACACGGAAATGCTGATCGCCAGGCTGATCCTGAGCGCAGTCGGCACGGGTTTCGTGGTGGGTATCGCGATGACGTCGCTCTGGTTCAAGCCGCGTGACGCAGGTTTTTCCCAGGGCGTCGAAGCGGGTCTCGGCAACTGGGGTTCCTCCCTGGCCGCGATCACCATGCCGATCCTGGCACTGACCGTATTTGGTAGCTGGCGCTGGGCCATTGCTGTCAGCGGTATCGTGATGTTCCTCTATGGCTTGTACTACTGGTTTGCCATTACCGACGGGCCCAAGGGGTTTGTCAGGCCGGTCGCCCGGAAGGCGCAGGCGATCGAGGTTTCGACCTGGGGCGATCTGGTGCTGGCGATTCTCTGGACCATCCCGATCTGGGGCGTGCTGTCGCTGCTGGTCAGGATGGTGACGAAGAAAGGCTATATCACTGAAGATATTTCGCTCATCCTGTATGCGGTCATAGCAATCATGGTGCTATACCAATTATTCGGGCTGCTCAAGGTCAATATACCGATTCTCAAAAAAGGCGTTCCCGAAGACGATAAATACCGGTTTACCCAGATCGGCACCCTCAACGCCTCCTATGTTGTCACGTTCGGCGCCGAGCTTGCAGTCATTTCGATGCTGCCGATGTTTTTCCAGAAGACGTTCGAGATGACCCCGGTGATGGCCGGCCTGTTCGGCTCGATGTTCGCGCTGCTGAACTTCTTCTCCAGGGCGCTCGGCGGTTACGTGTCGGATCGCACACCCACACGGAAACTCGCGCACATGATCTATCTTGCGGGTGTCACAGCAGGCTTTGTGCTGATGGGCATGATTACGCCCGAATGGCCCTTGGCCATGGCGGTTGCGGTCGTGTTCATCTGCGCGATGTTCGTCACCGGCGGCTGCGGTACAACCTTCGCGCTTATCCCGTTCGTCAAGCGGCGCATCACGGGTAATGTGGCCGGCTATGCGGGCGCTTACGGCAATGTCGGGGCGGTCGTGTACACCACTTTGTACGTAACGCTAACCGATAGCGAGTTTTTCCTGATGATCGGCGCGACGGCTGCTGCGACGTTCGTATTCTGCCTGTTCTTCATGAAAGAGCCTGCCGGTGCGTTCGCCAAGGAATACCAGCTCTCGTCGGTTGACAAGGAGATGATGGCGGGCGGCGGGCATTGATGTGACAGGAGGGTGTTATTGGGTTGGATGTAGTACTTTGGATGTAAAACTATAAGTAAAAGGAGTGGTTAGTTATGGCAAGATTACCAAGATGGGAGCCGGAAGATCCGCAGTTCTGGAAAGAAACCGGTAGCGCAATTGCGTGGCGCACATGCTGGCTTACGACATTTTCGCTGATATTTTCGTTCTGCACGTGGTTCGTCATGAGCGCGGTGGTGGTGAGGATGCCTAACATAGGTTTCACTTTCACCACCATGGAGCTTTTCTGGATTGCGGCGATTCCGGGACTCTCTTCCGGCATACTGAGGTTGATCCACGCCCAATTCATCCCGGTGCTCGGCACCAGGCCGGTCGTGAGCATCTCGACCATCATCAAGCTGATCCCGATGATCTGGCTGGGTTTCGCGATTCAGGATACCAGCACGCCGTGGATGACGTTCATGATTATCGGCTTCCTCTGCGGTATGGGCGGCGGGGACTTTTCCTCGTTCATGCCTTCCACGAGCATCTTTTTCCCGAAACGGCTACAGGGTGTCTCAATGGGCATTCAGGCGGGTTTGGGTAACTTCGGGGTGAGTATCGTCCAGTTTACCGTGCCGTGGATCATCGGCTTTGCTGCGCTCGGAGCCGTAGTTGGCGGGCCGCAACCCTTCACCAAGGTCGATGTCCTCAAGGATATCGCGGTGACTAAAAATGCCAGCGGCATCGTGACGGACGTGGTAGCCAAGCGCCCCGATTTGGCTGCTGCCACGGTGATCACCAAAGAAGGCGACGTAATCAAGAACGTGGCGATTACCGAGACGGATACCACCAAGAACATGAAGGTGGAGATCAAGAGAAACGACCAGGGTTTGATTACGGATATCGTGGTCAAGAAGGTGGTCAAGAAAGAACTCTATCTGCAGAATGCCGCATTTATGTGGGTGCCGCCCCTGATCATCGCCTTCATCCTCTGTGCGATATTCCTGAGAAGCGTCACGGTTCCCGCGAGAGGCTTCAAGGGGCAGTTTGAAATCCTGAGCAACCTGAACCGGGCGCGGGTGCATACCTGGAACTGCACCATCACCTATATCTGTTCGTTCGGTTCGTTCGCCGGTTATGCGGCCGCGTTCCCGATGATGATCAAGACCATCTATGGCGGTTTCGACGGCGCGCCGGATCCATTGGCCTACGCTTACATGGGGCCGCTAATCGGCGGACTTATCCGTGCGGTTTCAGGTGGCCTATTTGACAAGATAGGTGGCAGCAAGGGCATGCACTGGACGACGCTGGGGCAGATCGGCGGTTGTGTGGCGCTGGTATTAGGCGGCTACCTGACACCCACCGGTGTCGACCAGTTTCCGGGATTCCTCTACATCATGCTGTGGATATTCCTGATGACCGGCACCAACAATGCGGCGACCTTCCGCCAGTATCCGATCGTGTTCGCCTATTCGTCTGCGAAAGGCGCGCAGATGCTCGGCTGGACCGGGGCGTGGGCGGCTTTCGGCCCGTTCATCTGGACTTCGCTCATCGGTATGGCTATCACCAAAACCGGCAGCGCCGTTCCGTTCTTCATCGGCATCGCGATTTTCTATGCCTATTCATGGTGGATCAACTGGTACTACTACACCCGCAAGGGCGCCGAGCGTTTCGACTACGGCAACTCCGGCGGCACATGGTGGGACAAGCTCTCCGATAAAGAGAAGGAACATATGAAGCACGTGGACTTGCATATACCTGATTGATGCGGTTTGCAGGAGGGGAGGCTGCGGCCTTCCCTCGCTATATTTCGAAAAACAGTTCTTCTCAAGGCATCCCCCAAACTCCCTTTTGAACCAAGAGGGGGTTTGGGGGATTGCTTTGGAAGCATAATCCTTATATATAGCCTATGGCTCGTGCGAAAGTATTGCCGTGAACAGTATGGATATGGTTGTTAATGTGGTGGGCGTAATCTATGGGATTGCATTGATTATGACTATTTTTGTCCGCACCAGAGTCACCGAGTTGTTGCGGGTGGACGCCCTGTTTTTGCGGCAACCAACTGAAAGCACCAGGCCCATAAATCTGATCGCCGGACTTCTGATTGCGGGCTACGCTATCTACTCTATGTTGTCCCGATGAAGAGCCTGATTCACGGGCGATCCGGACGTTTACCAATCTGTAATAAGCACGCGACTACCCGAAAGAACTAGTTCTTTTTCTTCATTGGGCTTGTACTTTGGAAGAGTTGGCATGGCGCCAGGGTAAGCCTATGCTTGCCGCGTTGTTGTTCGGATATTTTCTTTTTTGAGGGGCGGTAATAATATTGCCGGTTTGCGGTTGGCAAATGTCGACAGCGCCGAAAAATGCGGTATTATTGCAACGTAGTTCTTACATTTTTATACATTCCTGATCTGGCAGTTCAATTTGGCAGGCGATTCTGGAATCAAGACCCGTAAAGGGCCTTATGTGGCAGCATGCGCCGTAATACGGTGCATTCGTATTATCAATAGATGGCTTGCGGGGCTTGATGCCTTGACTGCCCATCCATATCTGAGGCGGCATCCGTAGCAATAATTAACGATGGCTGGTTGCGGGCTTGAAAACAAAAAAACCTGGGCCGGGAAGTTCGGAATAGAAAATTTTTACACAGGAGCAGAAAAAACATGAGTCACTTTCTCGATCGATTGAAATATTTTGTAGGCGCCAAGGACAAGGAGACTTTTTCCAACGGCCACGGTATTGTCACCAACGAGGATCGCCTGTGGGAATCCGCCTACCGTACCCGCTGGCAGCACGACAAGGTCGTGCGCTCCACGCATGGCGTGAATTGCACCGGCGGCTGTTCGTGGAAGATTTTTGTCAAGAACGGCTTGGTGGCTTTCGAGATGCAGCAAACCGACTACCCGCGCACCCGCGAAGATTTGCCCAACCATGAGCCGCGCGGCTGCCAGCGCGGCGCTTCTTTCTCCTGGTACCTGTATAGCCCGCACCGCATCAAACATCCGCTGATCCGCGGTCGCCTGCTCGACCTGTACCGCGCCGAGCGCAAATCCGGCAAGGATCCGGTGGAGGCATGGGGTGCAATCCAGACCGACCCGAACAAGCGCAAGCAATATGTCCATGTGCGCGGTCTCGGCGGCTTCGTGCGCGCCAAGTGGGACGAGGTCAACGAGATCATCGCCGCCGCGAACGTTTACACGATCAAGAAATGGGGTCCGGATCGGATTTTTGGTTTCTCGCCGATCCCGGCCATGTCGCAAATTTCTTACGCATCCGGTGCGCGTTACCTGTCCCTGATCGGGGGCGCCTGTGGCTCGTTCTATGACTGGTACTGCGACTTGCCGGCGGCTTCTCCGCAAACTTGGGGCGAGCAGACCGACGTGCCGGAATCGGCCGATTGGTACAACTCCACCTACATCATCGTCACCGGTTCCAGCCTGCCGACCACGCGCACCCCGGATTGCCACTTCGCCGTCGAGGCGCGCTACAATGGTACCAAGATTATTGCGATGAGCCCCGATTACGGCGAGCATGTCAAGCTTGCCGATTTGTGGATGCCGGTCAGCCCCGGCACCGATTCGGCCGCCTTCCTGGCGATGGGACATGTCGCGCTGAAAGAGTTTTACATCGACAAGCAGGATCCGTATTTTCAGGAATACGCCCGCAAATATACCGATCTGCCGATCCAGGTGACGTTGCGCAAGCAGGGAGATGGCTATGTTTCCGACCGCTGTTTGCGCGCATCGGATTTTGCGAACAATCTTGGCGAAACCAATAATGCGCAATGGAAGACCATCGTTTATGACGAGAAAAGCAAGTCGTTTGTCGCGCCTAACGGTTCCATCGGTTTCCGTTGGGGCGAAGAAGGCAAGTGGAATCTGCTGCCGAAAAACGCCTCTGGCCAGCAGGAAATCCTGGCCGAACTGACCTGTATCAACAGCAAGGATGCGGTGGTTTCGGTCGGCTTCCCGCACTTTACGCCAGGCGAAAACAGCTTGTTGTTCCGCAACGTACCGGTACGCAAACTGAAGCTGGCCAGCGGTGAAGAAGCGCTGGTCACTTCCGTGTTTGACCTGCAAGTTGCGCAGTACGGCATCGACCGCTGCCTCGGCGGCGGCAACGTCGCCAAGGACTACAACGATGCCAGCGTGGCCTATACGCCGGCCTGGGCATCAAAGGTTACCGGCGTGAAGGCGATGGATATGGAACGTACCGGGCGCGAGTTTGCGAAGAATGCTTCGCAAACCCATGGCAAATCCATGGTGATCATGGGCGCGGCGATCAATCACTGGTATCACAACGACATGACGTACCGGGGCGTTATGAACCTGCTGCATATCTGCGGTTGCGTGGGGCAATCCGGCGGTGGCTGGGCACACTATGTGGGGCAGGAAAAACTGCGCCCGCAAGCCGGCTGGGCGCCGATCGCCTTCGCGCTCGACTGGCAGCGCCCGCCGCGCCAGATGAACTCCACATCCTACTGGTATTTCCATACCGACCAGTGGCGTTACGAGACCGTCAGCGGCGACGACATCCTGTCGCCTGCCGGCAAAAACAAGAACAAGGGCTACTCGCTGGCCGACTACAACGTCGCGGCAGTTCGCATGGGCTGGTTGCCGGGCTTCCCGCAATGGAACGCCAACCCGCTCGACCTGGCGGATGAAGCGATCAAGGCCGGTGCCACCGACGAGGCCAGCATCGCCAAGCATGTCACCGGTAAGCTTAAGTCCGGCGAACTGGATATATCTTTTGCCGACCCGGATGCCGAGAGTAACTGGCCGCGCAATATTTTCGTGTGGCGCGCCAACCTGATCGGTACTTCCGCCAAGGGGCAGCAGTACTTCCTCAAGCATTTGCTGGGCGCGCAAAACAACGTGATGCAGGAGGGCGGGGACGGAAACAACAACCAGTTGATCAAGTGGCGCGACGAGGGACCCGCAGGCAAGCTGGATCTGTTTGTGGATATCAACTTCCGCCTCAATTCCACCGGCGCTTACTCCGATATCATTTTGCCGACCGCAACCTGGTACGAGAAGAACGACCTCAACACCACCGATATGCACCCCTTTATTCATCCGCTGTCGGAAGCGGTGTCGCCGGGCTGGGAATCCAAGTCTGACTGGCAGATTTTCAAGGAACTCGCCAGGGTGTTCTCGGGGATCGCCGAGAAGCATCTCGGCAAGCGCAAGGACATTGTCGCCTTCCCGATGCAGCATGACTCGCCGTTCGAACTGGCGCAACCGTTCGGGCAGGTCACCGACTGGCACAAGGATGGTGTCGAACCGATTCCCGGCAAGACCATGTCGCTGCTCAAGCTGGTGGAGCGCGACTATGGCAGCACCTACAACAAGTACATCGCGCTCGGGCCGCTGATGGTCAAGATCGGCAACAACGTCAAAGGGCTCGATTGGAACACCGAAGCGGAATACGAGGAGCTCAAGAAGCTCAACTACACGGTGAGAGTGCCGGGCGTCTCGTACGGTATGCCTTCCCTCGAAGAAGACATTTCCGTGTGCGACGCGGTGATGCGCATGGCGCCGGAGACCTGCGGCGCGGTGGCGCACAAGGCGTGGAGCGCCCTGTCCAAAAAGACCGGCATCGACCATCATCACTTATACGCCGCGCGCGAAGAGGACAAGATCACCTTCCGCGACATTCAGGTGCAGCCGCGCAAGATCATTACCGCGCCAACCTGGTCGGGGATCGAGTCCGAGCACGTGTCGTACACCTCGGGTTACACCAACATCCACGAGCACATTCCGTTCCGCACCCTGACCGGTCGCGCTCATTTCTATCAGGATCATGAATGGTTCCAGGACTTCGGCGAGACTTTCTGCACCTTCCGTCCGCCGCAAGACATGAAATCGTTCGGCAATGTCCCGGCGCACATCCTGAAGAACCCGCACCTCAAGCTCAGGTTCCTCACGCCGCACGGCAAGTGGGGCATCCATTCGAGCTACCAGGATACGCTGCGTATGCTGACGCTGTTCCGCGGCGGGCCCCATGTCTGGATATCGGAAACAGATGCCCAGCAGGTCGGGATCAAGGACAACGATTGGGTGGAGCTGATCAACAGCAACGGCACCAGCATGTGCCGTGCGGTGGTTTCGCACCGCATTTCGCGCGGTGTGTCGGTGATGCATCATTCCCAGGAGAAGAACGTCAACGTGCCGGGGTCGGTTACCACCAACAAACGCGGCGGCACCCACAATGCGCTGACGCGGGTCATCATCAAGCCGACCAACATGGTCGGCGGCTACGTGCAACTGGCCTACAGCTTCAATTACTACGGCACGGTGGGCTGCAACCGCGATACCGAGATCATCCTGCGCAAGGTGGAGGACCAGGATATCGACTGGCTGGAGAGGCCGCTTACCCCGGAACGGGAAGCGCAACGCAATCCGGACGGAATCGGCAAGCGCTGATCGTCGCGTGAATCAGAATAAATTAGGAGAAACTCATGAAAGTACGTGCACAATTTGCATTAACATTCAGTCTGGACAAGTGTATCGGCTGCCATACCTGTTCGGTGACGTGCAAAAACACCTGGACCAACCGCAAGGGCGTGGAATACGTCTGGTTCAATAACGTCGAATCCAAGCCCGGCATCGGCTATCCCAAGGAATGGGAAAACCAGGAAAAGTGGAGAGGAGGCTGGACGCTGGTCGGCGGGAAACTGGAGCTGAGATCCGGCGGGCGCGCGGGGAAGCTGCTGAACATCTTTATGAACCCCGACTTGCCGCAAATCGACGACTATTACGAGCCGTTCACTTACGACTATGCGCGCCTTCAGAATGCGCCGCTGTCGGAGGCCACACCGACGGCACGCCCGCTCTCGCAGATTACCGGCGAATCCATGGATAAAATCAAGTGGGGGCCGAACTGGGAGGACATCATGGCGGGCGCATGGGCCGACCGCAGCGTGGACAAGAACATGGATAACGTTGGCCGGGAAATGTACAGCCAGTTCGAGCAGGTCTTCCATGTGTATTTGCCGCGCATCTGCAACCACTGTCTGAACCCGGCGTGCGTGGCATCCTGCCCGTCCGGTTCGCTGTACAAGCGCGAAGAGGACGGCATCGTGCTGGTCGACCAGGACAAGTGCCGCGGCTGGCGTTTCTGCATGAGTTCCTGCCCGTACAAGAAGGTGTATTACAACTGGGAATCCGGCAAGGCCGAAAAGTGCATCGCCTGCTATCCGCGCGTCGAATCCGGCATGCCGACGATCTGTTCCGAGTCCTGCGTCGGTCGCATCCGTTACAACGGCGTCATGCTCTACGACGCCGACCGCATCGAGGAGCTGGCCAGCACACAAAACGAGCAGGATCTGTACGAGGCGCAGTGCAAGATTTTCCTTAACCCGAACGACCCGGAAGTAATCGCCGCCGCGCGCGCCGAAGGCATCAACGAGGACTGGATCATCGCCGCGCAAAACTCGCCCATCTACAAAATGGCGATCGACTGGAAGATAGCATTCCCGCTGCACCCGGAATACCGCACATTGCCGATGGTGTGGTATGTGCCGCCGCTGTCCCCGGTGCAAAATGCGATCGATCAGGGCAAGCTGCCGACCGGCCCGGATGGGGTGATTCCGCTGTCCGGCGCGATGCGCGTGCCGGTCAAGTATCTGGCCAACCTGTTGACGGCGGGCAAGGAAGAGCCGATCGTGAACGCGTTGAACCGCATGATCGCAATGCGCAGTTACCAGCGCATGAAACGCGTGGACGGCGTGGTCGATACCAGTGCCCTGGTCGCAGCGGGCATTACCGAGGAGCAGGCGCAGGATATGTACCGCTATCTCGCGATCGCCAATTACGAAGACCGCTTCGTCATCCCCACCGGCCATGAAGAAGAGCGTCTGGACGACGCACACGGCTTCCAGGGCCAGAACGGATTTACTTTCGGCAACAGTTCTTCGACCGGAATCAGCAAGGTCACGCTGTTCCCGAGGCGCCGCATCGAATCCATGGAACCCAGGGAGAAGGCACCGCTTGCGGGTGACCGTTAAGGGGAAAACCATGCGAATCTATAAAATTCTATCGGTGCTGCTGGAATATCCGGAGCAGGAGTTGATCGACAACCTGCCGGAAATCCGCGCAATCATCGATGAGAATACGGGCATCGATGTGGAAGAAAGGGCGGTCCTGCGGAAGTTTCTCGGCTATCTGGTCAGCATGCCGCTGACCGAAATGCAGGCGGAGTATGTGAATACCTTTGACAGAACGCCAGAGCACAGCCTGCATCTGACACATCATCTGTTTGACGACGATAGCGACAGAAACCGTGGCCCGGCGCTGATCGACCTGGGCGAGATGTTCAAGGAGTACGGCGTAAAGATGGTAACCAACGAGTTGCCGGATTACCTGCCGCTGCTCCTGGAATTTGCCTCTTCCCTGGATGGCGGCGAGGCAACGGTATTCCTGTCCGATGTCAACAAGGTGCTGGGCGTTCTGGCCGCGAATCTGGACAAGGTCGCCAGCCCCTACGCCCCGCTGCTTACTCTCATCGAGAACCGTGCTACGCTGACCCGTTTAGCCGCTTAAACTTTAAGGAGAATGAAATGCAAGACTCAGTATTCACACTACATAACCTGCTGTTCGGCGTCTACCCGTACATCTGCCTGTCCGTTTTCTTCATCGGCAGCTGGCTGCGCTTCGACCGCGAGCAGTACACTTGGAAGGCGGACTCCACCCAGTTGCTTTCCAAGCCGTGGATGCGCATCGCGAGCAACTTCTTCCATTACGGCGTAGTCGGAATTTTCCTGGGCCACTCCGTCGGTTTGTTGACGCCGCATTTTGTGTTTGCGGCGCTCATGTCCGATATCGCGCACCAGTGGTTGGCCATCGTGGCGGGCACCATCTTCGGCCTGTCTGCGCTGTTTGGCGGCTCCATCCTGCTGTTCCGCCGTTTCACCAACCAGCGTATTTCCCTGACCAGCCGCTGGGCGGACAAGTTCACCATCTTCTGGATAATGCTGACGTTGGTGCTGGGCTTGCTGACCATACCGACCTCTCTTCACCATGCGACCGCGTACGACTCGCAAGCGGTGACATCGCTGGTGTGGTGGGTGCAGAGCATCGTTTATCTGTATCCCAGCCCGCAGTTCATCGAGGGTATCGATACGATCTTCAAGCTGCACTTGTTCGCGGGCATGACGGTGTTCCTGATATTCCCGTTCACACGTCTGGTGCACATCTGGAGCATGCCGTTCGGTTACCTGGCGCGCGCTTACCAGATCGTGCGCACCAGGCGCGTGAAGTACCAGGAAGTCAACAGGTACGATCTCGGCAAGCCGGCAGATTTTTAAACGGCACCGGGCAATACCATTCTCGGTTCTTGGTCATCGCGCTGCCCGACCGTTCGTTTACGGAAAGGCAGCGCGTCTCGCCATGATGGCGGTCTGCGTCACGATTCGCATGGCGGATCGTAGCCGCATCGCTCATCGCAATAACTGCAAATATGCGCGACGTTAACGTTTTTCTGAAGGGCTTCAGGCGCTTTCAGCACCATTACTTCGACCGGAATCCGGAGCTGTTTGACCGGTTGTTCGCGGAAGGGCAGCGCCCGCGCGCGCTGATGGTGGCCTGCTGCGATTCGCGCTGCGATCCGGGGGTGCTGACCGACAGCGAACCCGGCGACATGTTCGTGGTGCGCAATGTCGCCAATTTGGTACCGCCGCATATCCAGGCCACCGCCTATGCCGGCACCACGTCAGCCATCGCGTTTGCGATTTGCAACCTCGGCGTGGAGCATGTCATCGTCATGGGGCATGCCAGATGCGGCGGTATCCGCGCGTTGATGGAGAACAGACCGCCCGCCTGCGACGAGGAGCTGCTCATTGCTAAATGGCTGGAAATCGCCGCCGATGCCCGGCTCAGGGTGCTGAAGGAGCTTCCGGGAAAATCGCAGGAAACCCAGGCGCGCGCTTGCGAACAGGCATCCATTCTCAAGTCGCTGGAAAACCTGATGTCTTTTCCCTGGATCAGCCGCCGGGTAAACGAGGGCAAACTGGCGCTGCATGGATGGTATTTCGACATGGAGAATGGCGCGCTGCTGCAATACGACAGCGATGCCGGTGAATTCCGCGCGACGGATATGCACATCGAAGGGTGCGCGGATCATTCGGGGGAATCGCTACAGCCGCAACGCCTGATTGAACCTGGAAACCTCAGTTGACCGCTTATTGAAACACATAGTGCGATGATTAATTGAGTTTTTATGTTGATTTACTTTTTCACCGATTGAGTGGCCGCCCCGTCCAACTGAGGTTTCCAAGTTGAACCGGTAGTCCAACACGCCGCCGTAAAGCCGCAAAAGGTTTTGCGCCAACCGGGGTTTAACCGCAGCATTCCATTAACTTTTGGCAAATATATTCACAGTTGACCCGGAATGCAGTAAAGTGCCAATCCGTTCCTGACTGACAAGAGCAATAATATGAGTGTAAAAGGACAACATCTGCAGGATCCATTCCTCAATACGCTGCGTAAAGAGCGCGTACAAGTCGCAATCTACCTGGTGAACGGCATCAAGCTGCAAGGCCAGGTCGAGTCTTTCGATCAGTACGTGGTACTGCTGAAAAATACCATTACGCAGATGGTATACAAACACGCTATTTCCACCATCGTTCCGGCACGCGCGGTCAATATTCCCTACGACGACGCCGCCGAATAATGCGGCAAGACTCAGAGGGTTCAGGGGCCGCAGTTCTGGTCAGCGTCGATTTTGGCGAGCACGACTATAGCGAGAGTCTGGCCGAGTTGTGTTTGCTGGCCGAAACAGCCGGAGTGCGCACGCTGGCTGTCGTAGAGGGCAAGCGGCAACAACCCGATGCGGCGTTGTTCGCGGGCAGCGGCAAAGTTCAGGAAATTGCCGAAATCGTCGAGCGCATGGAAGTGCCGCTGGTTATTTTCAATCATGATCTTTCTCCCGCGCAGATGCGCAACCTGACCGCCAGGTTGAATACGCACAATTCGAATGTGCGGGTAATCGACCGCACCATGCTGATCCTGGATATTTTTGCGCAGCGCGCGCAAAGCCACGAGGGCAAGGTTCAAGTCGAGCTGGCGCAACTCAAATATCTCGCCACGCGCCTGGTCGGGCAGGGCGTCGGCATGGGGCAGCAGAAATTCGCGGTGGGCGCGCGCGGCCCAGGCGAAACCAAGCTGGAGCTGGATCGGCGCAAACTGGACAAACGCGTCCATCTGCTGAAAGAGCGCCTGGAGAAGCTCAAGCACCAGCGCGCCGTGCAGCGCCGTGCGCGCGGTCGCGCCGACGTGCTGTCGGTGTCCATCGTCGGTTACACCAATGCGGGCAAATCCACGCTGTTCAACAGGCTGACCCGCGCCGATGCCTATGTGGCCGACCAGTTGTTCGCCACGCTGGATACCACCTCGCGCCGCATGTTCTCCGAAGGCCAGGGTGAAGTCGTGGTGTCGGACACGGTCGGGTTTATCCGCCATCTGCCGCACTCCCTGGTCGCGGCGTTTCGCAGCACCTTGGAAGAGACGATACAGGCCGATTTGCTGCTGCATGTGGTGGATGCCAACAACGCCAACCGCGATGACCAGATTGCCGAGGTGAACAAGGTTTTGGCGGAAATCGGTGCGGCGGATATTCCGCAGGTGCTGGTGTTCAACAAAATCGATTTGCAGGATATTCCGCCCAGTGTGCAGCGCGACGATTATGGTAAAATCGCCCGCATTTTCCTGAGCGCCAAAAGCGGTGCAGGGCTGGATGGCTTGCAGCTTGCCCTGGCTGAAGCCAAGGCCGCGCGTCAATCCGGCGCAGCAACCAAATCAACTACACAGTGAGTATGAATTATGGGATTGAATGATCCGCAATGGGGTAACAAGAACAGCGGCGGGCCACCCGACCTGGAAGAATTGCTGCGCAAGCTCAACGAAAAAGTTGCAGCCATGATGGGCGGCAAGGGAGGCAAAGGCGGAAACGGCAGCGAGGCCAAGCCCGGCAGCAACGGGCCGGTGAAAGGATTTGGCCCCGGCATCGGTTTGATCGCCGCCGTTGCCGCGCTGATCTGGATAGGCAGCGGCTTTTACATCGTGGATGCCAGCCAGCGCGGCGTGGTGTTGCGTTTCGGCAAGCTGGTCGAAGTCACCGAACCAGGCCCGCGCTGGCATTTGCCGTTTCCGGTAGAAACGGCGGAAATCGTCAACCTGAGCCAGGTCAGGACGGTGGAGGTCGGTTACCGCGACAACGTCAAAAACAAGATGCTCAAAGAATCGCTGATGCTGACCGAAGACGAAAACATCATCGACATCCAGTTTGCGGTGCAGTATTTCCTCAACGACCCGGCAGATTATCTGTTCAACAACCGCATGCCCGACGAAAACGTGCGCCAGGCTGCGGAAACCGCGATCCGCGAAGTGGTCGGCAAGAGCAAGATGGATTTCGTGCTGTATGAAGGGCGCGAGCAGGTGGCCGCCACCGCGACCAAGCTGATGCAGGAGATTCTGGATCGCTACAAATCGGGGATTTTAATTAGCAAGCTGACCATGCAGAATGCCCAGCCGCCCGAGCAGGTGCAGGCCGCCTTCGACGATGCGGTGAAGGCGGGGCAGGACCGCGAGCGGCAGAAGAATGAAGGCCAGGCCTACGCCAATGATGTGATACCGCGCGCCAGCGGTACTGCGGCGCGTCTGGTGCAGGAAGCCGAAGGCTACAAGCAAAGCGTGATCGCCAATGCCGAAGGCGATGCCAGCCGCTTCAAACAGATTCTCGTCGAATATGAAAAGGCGCCGGCCGTGACGCGCGAGCGCATGTATCTGGACATGATGCAGCAGGTGATGGGCAACATCAGCAAGGTGATGGTGGACCAGAAGAACGGCAACAGCCTGCTGTACCTGCCGCTGGATAAACTGATGGAAAGCACGCGCGGCGGCGCGGCAGCTGGCGCATTGCCCGCCACTTCGCAATCCAGCGACAATACCGCTGCACAGCGCGCACGCGATTCGTTGCTGGGACGCGACAGGGAGACACGATAAATGAACAAGATGACCGGTAATTTATTGATCGGCGCGGTTGCCGTGCTGGTGTTGCTGAGCATGAGCATCTTCGTGGTGGATCAGCGCCAGAGCGCGATCGTGTTCCAGCTGGGCGAGGCAATCCGCGTCAAAACTGAGGCTGGGCTAGGCTTCAAGGTGCCGTTGTTGCAGAACGTGCGCTATTTCGATTCGCGCATTCTCACGCTGGATGCCGGCGAGCCGGAGCGCTTCATCACTGCGGAAAAGAAGAACGTGCTGGTGGATTCCTTCGTCAAGTGGCGTATCGTGGACGTGAAACAATATTACGTCAGCGTGGGTGGCGACGAGGCGCGCGCCAGAAACCGTTTGTTGCAGACGGTCAATTCCAGCATGCGCGAGGAATTCGGCAAGCGCACCATCAACGAAGTGGTGTCCGGCGCACGCGACAAGATCATGGAGGTGCTGCGCACCAAGGCGGATACCGATGCGCGCAAAATTGGCGTCGAGGTGTTGGACGTACGCCTGAAACGTGTCGATTTCCCGCTGGAAATCAGCGAATCTGTGTATCGCCGCATGGATGCCGAGCGCAAGCGGGTGGCCAACGAGCTGCGTGCGACAGGTAACGCCGAAAGCGAAAAGATCCGTGCCGATGCCGACCGGCAGCGCGAAATCATCCTGGCCGAAGCCTACCGCACCGCGCAGCAAACCAAGGGTGAGGGCGATGCCAGGGCTTCCGCCCTGTATGCGGCCGCATTCGGGCGCAACCCGGAATTCTATTCGTTCTACCGCAGCTTGGAAGCCTACAAGCAAAGTTTCAGGAACAAGAGCGATGTGATGGTGCTGGATCCGAGTTCGGCGTTTTTCAAATACCTGAAGAGTTCCGGCAAAGGCGGGTAAACAGTGCTGGATTACTGGCTGATCGGCTTAGCGATGATGCTGGTAATCGAAGGTCTGCTGCCGTTTGTGCTTCCCGGATTATGGCGTGAAACCTTCCGTAAAATGGTTTCGTTGACGGACGGGCAATTGCGCTTTGTCGGCATTATGTCGATGCTTTTCGGGTTGCTGCTGTTGTACTTGGTTAAATGAATTTATAAAGATGCCGTAATGCAAAACTGGCTGCTCCCCGAATATATCCAGGATATGCTGCCCGACGAGGCTTGGCGCGTCGAGCGGATGCGCGCGCTGCTCCTCGAATTGCTGCGCACCTCCGGTTATCAACTGGTTGCTCCCCCGTTGCTGGAATATGCCGAATCGTTGCTGATCGGCGACAGCCGCGATGTGGACTTGCGCACTTTCAAGCTGGTCGACCAGTTGAGCGGACGCACCCTGGCGCTGCGCGCCGACATCACGCCGCAAGTCGCGCGCATCGACGCCCATTTGCTCAACCGCAAGGGCGTGACGCGTTTGTGCTATGCGGGCAGCGTGCTGCACACCCAGCCGGCGGGGCTGACCCGCACCCGCGAGCTGCTGCAAATCGGCGCCGAAATATACGGGCACGGCGGGCTGGAAAGCGACCTGGAAATCCAGCGGTTGATGCTGCAAGCGCTGGCCTTGCTCGGCATCGGCGATGTGCATCTCGACCTCGGCCATGTTGGCGTGTTCCGCGCGCTGGCGGGCCATGCCGGACTCGACAGGGAGCTGGAAAACGAGCTGTTCGCTGCATTGCAGGGCAAGGACAGCGCGGCTTTGCAGTCTTTGACGCAGCCGCTGGAGGAAGCATTGCGCAACACGTTGCTGGCGTTGCCGATGTTGTATGGCAATTGCGCCGAGGTGCTGGCGCGGGCGCGCAGAGAGCTTCCGGAATATCCCGGAATTCATGCGGCGCTGGACGAGCTGGAAACGGTTTCGCAGAAGCTGCAACCCTTGGCATCCGGCGTCGGGGTCGACCTCGCCGATTTGCGCGGCTACCACTATCACAGCGGCATGGTGTTTGCCGCTTACCATGCGGGCAGCCACGATGCGATTGCCCTGGGCGGACGCTACGACGATCTCGGCAAGAGCTTCGGGCGCGCCCGCGCCGCGACCGGGTTCAGCATGGACTTGCGCCAGCTGTATCGCCTGCTGCCGCCGCGAACGGCGCAATTGAGCATTTGTGCGCCGTATCTGGACGATGCCGCTTTGCAAAACAAAATTGCGCAATTGCGCGCGGCGGGCGAGGCGGTAGTGGTGGATTTGCTAGGCGATGCCGCGTTGCGCGGGGAGTTGCAGTGCGACCGCGAACTGGTGTCGCGCGACGGAGCCTGGCAGGTGGTTGCGCTTTGATAGGCATCCTGAAACTAGAGCCCTATCCGCAGAATACACAGATTAACGCAGATTTTCAGGAGACAGCGAGTGAGTTTAGAGGACGCAGAAGGTGAGTCGGCAACCCGATGTTGCTGGTTATTTAATCGGCGAAAATCTGCGTAATCTGCGGATGGCTGCTTTTTAAGGTTTATATTTTGGTGTTTTTTCAAATTTGAAAGCATTGTAATGGCGAAGAATGTAGTGGTAATCGGCACCCAGTGGGGCGATGAAGGCAAGGGCAAGGTCGTCGATTGGCTGACCGATCACGCGCATGGTGTGGTGCGCTTTCAGGGCGGGCACAATGCCGGGCACACGCTGGTGATCGGCGGCAAGAAGACCGTGTTGCATTTGATCCCGTCCGGCATCCTGCGCGAGCACGTGATGTGCTACATCGGCAACGGCGTGGTACTGTCGCCGGAGGCGCTGCTCAAGGAAATGGATGAGTTGCAAACAGCCGGCATCGATATTTACAACCGTTTGAGGGTGTCGGAAGCATGCCCGCTGATCCTGCCCTACCACTCGGCAATCGACCAGGCGCGCGAGGCGGCAAAGGGCGCGGGCAAGATCGGCACCACCGGGCGCGGCATCGGCCCGGCATATGAGGACAAAGTGGCGCGCCGCGCAATACGCCTGCAGGATATTTTCTTCCGCGAGCGCTTGGCCGCCAAGCTCGGCGAGGTGCTGGACTACCACAACTTCGTGCTGAAAAATTATTTCCATGCCGGGACGGTGGATTTCCAGAAAACTCTTGACGACACACTGGCGCTCGCGGATCGCATCAAGCCGCTGGTACTGGATGTGCCGCGCGCTTTGTATGAGGCTAATCAGGCGGGCAAGAGCCTGCTGTTCGAGGGCGCGCAGGGTTCCTTGCTCGATATCGATCACGGCACTTACCCGTTCGTCACCTCGAGCAACTGCATCGCCGGCGCAGCCTGCGCCGGGGCCGGAGTGGGTCCGCAGATGCTCAATTACGTGCTGGGCATTACCAAGGCTTACACCACGCGCGTGGGCTCCGGCCCGTTCCCCACCGAACTGTACGATGCGGTGGACAAGTGCGACCCGATCGGCGCGGGCCTGGCCGAGCGCGGCCACGAGTTCGGCTCCACTACCGGACGAGCGCGCCGCTGCGGCTGGTTCGATGCGGCCGCGCTGAAGCGCTCGATCCAGATCAACGGTGTATCCGGCCTGTGCGTCACCAAGCTGGATGTGATGGACGGCATGGAGAAGGTGCGACTGGGCGTGGGCTATCGCATCAATGGAGAGGAAAGCGACATCCTGCCGGTCGGCGCGGACGCGTTGAAGGATTGCCAGGTCGTGTATGAGGAAATGCCGGGATGGAGCGGGAGCACGGTCGGCGCACAACGCTACGAGGATTTGCCGCAGGCGGCGCGCAATTATCTGGAGCGCATCGCAAAGGTGTGCGGGGTGCCGGTGGATATGGTTTCGACCGGGCCGGATCGCGACGAAACCATCGTGCTGCGCCACCCGTTCGAGTAGGTTGCCGCAACAGGCGGCATCAGCTTCTGGTTTGCCTGACGTGATTCCGGTCGCCCAGCAAACTGGCGAATTCTTTATGTACCACTTCATAGCACTCGCAGCATAAACCTTCGAGGCGGGCGCGGTCGATCACCTTGATGTGCCCCTGGTAGTAATCGATGACCCCGTCGCTGCGTAATTTCCCCGCAGCTTCCGTTATTCCTTCGCGGCGCACGCCGAGCATTAGAGCGATTGCCTCATGGGTCAGCCTGAAATCGTCCGAAAGCGAGTTGTCCTGCACCAGCAGCAAATGCAGGCAAAGTTGCTGGAGCAGCGAATGGTGCCTGCTACAGACGACAGCCTGGGAAATTTGCGTTATCGATGCCTGGGCATAAAGCAGCAGAGTGTTTTTCAACGCTTCATTGCGGTTGAATGCATCTTTCAGTATTGAAGCTTCCATCCGGAATGCATGTCCCGAGGTTTCTATCATGGCCAGGTAGGGGATAGCATTGCCGCCCATGTAATGGGCGGCGCTGAACATGCCTTCGTTGCCGACGACCATGATTCCTGCCGGTGCGCCCTGTTCCAGATCGTGATAAATCGATATGGTGCAATCGATCGGGAAATAAGAGTATCCCGATGGCTCGCCCGGTTTGGCAATGACCTCCTTGGCTTTGAGAAAGACGATGCTCAGATCTGCGAGCAAATCATCGTATTCGGCGGGCGGTAATGCGGCCAGCAGGTTATTTTGTTTCGGGTCATGCAGAGGCATTGATATTCCTGGGTTCGATGCTTCGGTTTGATTGCGCCGATTATGGCCGATGCTTGCTATAAAGTCTCGCGCAATTTTAATCGTTTGAATGGGTCTCGCAATGTGCGTTACCGAACAGGATTTTCAAGGTGGAAGATGTTAAAATCAAACAGTTAGGGTAATAAAAAATAGCCAGAAAATTGCGCTGCCCATAGCACAGGTATTCGATTGTGTTTGGGTGGTATAGGTGGCGGTGATAAGGAGTGTTGATTCATGTTCATGGAGTCCGTGTCGTCAAAGAGGGACGAGTCGCATCATCCGGTAAGGCGGCTGCTGTTTATACTGGTCGCGTCGGTGTTCACGGCAGAAGCCGGGTTGATGTTTCTGTTGCACGAACTGCCGCCAATGTCGCCGCTAGCCGCTGCCTTCCTGGATGCGGCGATGCTGACCATCCTGCTTTTTCCCGTGTTTCATTTTCTGGTTTACCTTCCCATGGCGCGCAATATCTCCAAGTTGAAGCAAAGCGAGGAGGAATTGCGGCTTGCCGCCACCGTGTTTCAAAACAGCAGCGAGGCCATGATGGTCACTGATGCCGATGCCAGAATAGCCTGCATCAATCCCGCATTTACCGAGATAACCGGCTATCGCCCGGAGGAGGTCATCGGCAAGCCCCCGAAAATACTCAGTTCCGGCCAACATGACGAACCCTTCTACCAGGCCATGTGGCATGCAATCAACACCATTGGCCACTGGCAGGGCGAGATATGGAACCGACGCAAGAGCGGAGAGATTTACGCCGAATGGCTCTCTATCAATTCCATCTTCGGGGAAAGCGGCGCGATCCATCGCATCGTGGCGATATTTTCCGATATCACCAGAAAAAAGGAAGCCGAGAAAGTGATCTGGCAACAGGCGCATCTCGACGCGCTCACGGAGTTGCCCAACCGCCGCTTGTTCTTCGACCGCCTGCAACAGGCAATAAAAAAAACCAATCGTACCGGGATGCCTCTGGCACTGTTGTTCATTGACCTCGATCGTTTCAAGGAAGTTAACGATATTCTCGGCCACGCCACGGGGGATGCGCTGCTCAAGGAGGCGGCCATACGCTTGAGCGGCTGCGTGCGCGACACCGATACCGTGGCACGCCTCGGCGGGGATGAGTTTACCGTCATCATGGAAGAAATCGATAACTCCGATAGCGTCGAACGCGTCGCCAATAACATCAAACAGAAATTGTCGGCACCCTTCGCGCTGTCGGGTGAAACGGTTCATATCTCCGCCAGCACGGGCATCGTTTTGTATCCGGCAGATGCGGCCACGGCTGAAGACTTGCTGATAAATGCCGACCGGGCCATGTACCTTGCCAAGGAATCGGGACGCAACCGCTTTATCTACTTTGGCAAATGAGCCCTTCGCGAGGCGGGTTATTGCCTCGCTTTCTTGTTGGCAGTTATCTCCGTAAAACGGGTCAGGCAGGTTGAGGGTTTTGCCCGGGATGTGTATTATCGCCCCGGGTGTCCGCGCAGTTGCATTATTGGGCTTTACATAATTCATGACGATTACGTGATTTACCGTAGGGCGTGCTTTGCACGCCGCGTCGGGCGGCACCCGCAAGGGGTAGGCCGTGGTTGTAAGGGGGCTGAAGCCCCAACAACACACGCACAGCCCGACCTACGAGATACGGAGATCATGTCTTCATTATGTAATCCTCAATAACGGTGCGGACAGGTTTTCGTGCTGGTCGGGCCACCGCACTGTGATTGAGTACATCCGTGAACCCTCTTAGCGCCCGTCAGCCGCATCCGCAAACCTGCGTTTTCCGTCGGCGCCACATAGGCTTTCCGCATATCTCCGGGCGCTTTTCCGCAGCAATCGAAGGCGAATCTCATCCGCAAGATAATTGGCCCTGCGCACCCCCGCCACTCGCAGGTGCCGCCAATTCAACCAATATCGCAAAAGGCAACTGAAATGCTCACAGCACTTGTTATCGTTTTCGTCGTAGCTTACGCCGCCATTGCGCTGGAGCATCCGCTCAAGGTCAACAAGTCGGCATCGGCGCTGATAGCGGCGGGCCTGCTCTGGACCATCTACGCGCTGTCCCTGGGCGATCCGCACACGGTCGGCGAGCAGCTCGGCGAATCGCTGATGGGCACAGCCCAGATCGTATTTTTCCTGATGGGCGCGATGACTATTGTCGAAGTAGTCGATGCCCACAACGGCTTTGAAGTCATCACCAAACGCATCCGCACATCGAAACTCTCATCGTTGATGTGGCTGGTGGGGTTCGTCACTTTTTTTCTCAGCGCCATCCTCGACAACCTGACCACCACCATCGTGATGATTTCCCTGATGCGCAAGCTCCTCGCCAAGCATGAGGATCGCCTGTTCTTTGCCGGCATTATTGTCATCGCGGCCAATTCCGGGGGGGCCTGGTCGCCGATCGGCGACGTGACGACCACCATGCTGTGGATTGGCGGCCAGATCACCTCGCTGGCCATCGTCAAGTCGGTTATCCTGCCATCGCTGGCAAGCATGATTGTGCCGCTGGGGATCACGGCCTATGTTTTACGCGGGCGCGAGGTCGTGGCCAGGGAACTGGTCGAGAGCGAGCACGGCGTGCGCACCACCGAATTCGAGCGCAACGTGATGTTTTTCATGGGGCTAGGCGTATTGGTGGCGGTTCCGGCTTTCAAGACCGTGACGCACTTGCCCCCCTTCATGGGGGTCATGTTCGGCCTGGGCATCCTCTGGCTGGTGGGTGACCTGTTGCACCGGCGCAAGGAGGACGAATACAAGCAGCATCTCACGCTGGTGCATGCGCTGAGCAAAATCGACATGGCATCGCTGGTGTTTTTCGTCGGCATTCTGCTCGCGGTGGCCACTCTGGAACATACGCATATCCTAGCATCCCTCGCCCAGTGGCTGGACCAGACCGTCGGAAGGCTGGACGTCATCGTGCTGATTATCGGCATTGTGAGCGCGATTGTCGACAACGTACCGCTGGTGGCGGCATCCATGGGCATGTACAGCATGACGGACTATCCTGCCAACCACTTTTTGTGGGAGTTTCTCGCCTATTGCGCGGGAACGGGCGGCTCCATACTCATCATCGGTTCGGCGGCCGGCGTAGCGGCGATGGGCTTGGAGAAGATCCATTTTTTCTGGTACGTCAGAAAAATAAGCGGCCTGGCATTGGTCGGATATTTCGCGGGTGCTGGCGTGTACCTGGTCCAGTATCGGATTTTGCATTAAACAAACGGGGTAATCATCCGGCGGTGCCGGATATAATTTGATTAGCCTGTTGCGCCCGCAGCTTGCTGTTTCCGGATTGTCGCGGGCCGTTTTACTTTTTTATAACAAGGAGAATCGGCCATGAAAGCAAAAGCAAGCAAAACCACTTCGATCAATATCGGCATCGGTGCCGGCGAACGCGAGAAAATCGCAAAAGGGCTTTCCGCGCTGCTTGCCGACAGCTACACCCTGTACCTGATGACGCACAACTTCCACTGGAACGTCACCGGGCCGCAGTTCAACAGCCTGCATCTGATGTTCATGGCGCAGTACACCGAACAATGGAATGCGCTCGACATCATCGCGGAACGCATCCGCGCGCTCGGCCATCCGGCGCCAGGGACTTACAAGGAGTTTGTGAAGCTGGCTTCGATCAAGGAAGTGGAAGGCGTGCCCAAGGCTGACGATATGGTCCGCCACCTGGTGGCCGCCCAGGAAGCAACGGCGCGCACGGCACGCGAATTGTTCCCGCTGGTGGAAAAGGCGAACGACCAGCCGACAGCGGATGTGCTGACGCAGCGCCTGGATGTGCATGAAAAAACCGCATGGATGTTGCGCAGCCTGCTTGAAGATTGAACCTAGTGTAGTGTTGCGCTCTTGGCGATACTTATGGACAACCCCTTGTCGGGCTGTGCGTGTGTTGTTGGGGCTTCAGCCCCTTACAACCACGGCCTACCCCTTGCGGGTGCCGCCCGACCTGCATTTTTGGCTCCGGCTTGTCGGCTTAGTAGGTAGTTTCATAAATACGCACACGTATACCTCTTGACAAGTATGGCCACATATAGCATCTTCTCCGCAACCTGCGAGGAGGGTGTTTATA
>Ga0209343_10001073_pt1 | contig 37768 bp, 34 predicted proteins | sample RifCSPlowO2_02_FD_184026 | JGI IMG/M metagenome (GOLD analysis project Ga0209343, IMG submission 184026) | Groundwater microbial communities from Rifle, Colorado - Rifle CSP2_plank lowO2_0.2 (SPAdes) (version 2) | ecosystem: Environmental > Aquatic > Deep subsurface > Groundwater | place...
GGATATTACGAGCAGAGAGATAAAGAAAGTCCAGGATATGTTAAACGGTCGTCCCAGAAAGACTTTAAACTGGGAAACACCTTACGAAGCGTATCAACGGGTGTTGCGTTAAATTGATGAGAGCAAGCTGATTCAAAAAGGAATATTAAAATCAACAACGATTTATGCGAAACACTATCCAAAAATTATCCGGAATATTCTGGAAAAGGCTGTCTGAGCGGCGAATGGTTTAAAGAGCTTTACAAGGCAAAGTTTCTATCTGTAAGGATACCGGAAAAACTGCTAAAGCCGCTGTTTACCCCTTATGCATAAGGCCGACACACCCTTGTCACCACCCCTATTTATCTTTCTGAAATTACCGATTATAATAATAGTATAAAATAAATTCATGGGAGGCTCATATATGTCAAAGTTTAAAATCAGTTATGCCCAATGCATGCCGTTTCGCCGGATAGACGAACATTTGCTGATACGGACCATCAACCGGAGATATATATCCAGACCGGCGGGTAAGTTTCGCCGGACAGACGAACATTTGTTGATACAGAGAAGGGATACCGACTTCGTATTGTTTATTGAAGAGGCCAATAGTGCTTATCGGTTGATAATGGGAAGGGATGCCGGCTTCGTATTGTTAGATACAGGCTCCCCAAAATCATTTAAACGCAGCGATGCGGAAATTTCCATCCTCATGGACAAAATATCCGATAACAACGACGGCCTTCTTGAGGAAATATCAAGCCATATTGGCTGCCGGAAGATTATTGGCTTAATAGGAAGCGACATTTTAAAAGATAAGGATGTCAGTATAGACCCGCTCAGTGAAACAATAATATTTTCTCCGCCGACAGGCAATGAGGCGCATTATAAGGGCGTAAAGACGGGCATAGGCATGATTATGGGAATCCCGACTATTGAGTTTGAAATAGATGGGAAAAAACACACTGCCTTTATTGATACAGGGGCGCGATTAAGCTATATCTCTCATGAGTTAACGGAAAATATTAAGCCGGCCCAAAAGGGCGTGAAGGATTTTTATCCTTTACTCGGCAGATTTGATACGGATGTTTATAGTCTTGAAATATCAATTGGCAGCGAACGCATAGCCATGAATTTTGGGACGCTGCCTCCACCGTTGCAGGCAGCTATCGGCATCACAGGCATAAATTCAATAATCGGCAGTGAGATTTTAAAAACCTTTGCAATGCATATAAGTATTGCCGGCGGATTTATAATACTTGCCCGTATAGAGCAGCCTATACCGCCTGAATATAGCAAAGAAAGATGGCTCCAGAGATTTAAGGCTACGCCTTCTATGTATTTAACGGATTCCTTGCTGATGTATGATTTCAAGCATAGCTTTGCGGGTGATAAAGACATTATTGCGGAAATTAAAAAGAGAAGCGCAATGCTTTCTGAAGGCGCTGCGCATACGTATTTGAAATATCTTCTTGTAATGGCTGAAACGAGGAAAGGGGCATGGTGGTAAGCATTATTGGAATCGGCGCAGAATGTAAGGATATTATCAATAACATAAGGAATCAAAGATTAAGCGATGCGCAGTTGGCAATTATTGAGCCGACAAGAGATGAAAAGGAGAGGCAAAATCAGGTTAAAGATACGGCAGATATTTTAGGAATCAATTTCAGGCAGGGCAGATATAATATCCCTGAAAAATGCCATCAAACAATTGATTGGGATTCGGCGTTTAAAGAGAAATACCGCAGATGTATCAGCAGTATTATTAACAAGCCGAAATTAGCGATTGTTATTTTAGGATTAGAAGATTCTTATGCCGGAATAGACCTGGCTATACAGGCATTGTCAATTGCCAGAGAGCAGGGCGCTGTTATATGCATATTGATTGACAGGCGGTATGTCAAATTTGACAATTGTTATGAAGATTCACTATCGGACATTACTGTTAAAATATTTTATGACGACACTAAGCCATATACCCTTGATAGCGCATTTAAAGAAATAGACCTTGTAATAACATCTGTAACAACCGGCATCATCTCGTTGGCGAAGGCAAAAGGTTTATCTGCTGTTACTGCCGGCAATATGAAAGATATTATTATGAAAAGCAAGGCAGACATGCCTCTTGTAAAAGCAGTCATCAGGAAGGAGGAAATAATTGTCTTGTAGCGCTGAAAACTGTCAGAATTTTATTTGATGCCGGCTGACATATGGTTGTCACCACCCCTATTTATTTTTCTGAATTTCCTTATTATAATATTGTGAACAGTTGATAACACAAATTTACTCCTGCCAGCGCATTGCGCACAAACAGGAGTATGAATAACCGCAGGAGGCGGCTATGGAAAAAGAAGAGATAAAACAGGCGTATTTAGAGGCAATGCAAGAAGACAGGTGGAACAGGGAAAGAACACCAAGTAACTGGGAAAAAATACCTATCGTGCAGAGAACATTAAAGTATATTGCATTCTGCCTATTTGGATTTATGGGATTGATTGTAGTTGCTCAGATCGGGGCTATAACAGGCAATGACAGGCTTCGGAATAAGGCAATGGTATTGATAGAAAGAATGATAGAGATAGCTTTGACTATTTTTGTAGACGGATTGTTTTATTTAAGCTCAATATTAGAAAGGGTTTTGGATGAGGCATTAAAGTTGATTGGAGGTTAAGACAATGAGTGATGTTGTAAAATTTTTAAATAGAATTTGGATATCTCCTGAGGGAGGATAAAATGGAACAGGTTAAGCAGAATGAAACAGAAGTTGGAATATGGAAGAAAGGGTGGACTTATACGTTTCTTATACCATTTACACCATTAAAATTAGTTATGGCTGGACAACGACAAGATGCATGGAGACCGTGTCTCAAAATATTGGAAAGAAGGGTTGGGGAACAGATTAAAACATATTTGATGGTGGGCGGTTTTCATTATTATATAGCTATGAGATTAAGCTTTTGGGGCAGCAGATAGAACAGGACAGGAGTTTTTGCTTGACTGATTAGCAGTCACGGTGTAATGATTAGACACAGGATAATGAATTGGTTGAATGTTTGATACAGTAGTCTATGAAGCAGAAAATAAATCTGTCGCATTTTCATTTATCTTTTCCAAATATGAAAAAGATAAGGAGATACTATGAGTAACAACAAAGAAACAGCTTTAACACCAAATCAAATTAAAGCCGCAATGTGCATGAAATTGATTGCAAAATTAAGAGATGAAATGCCGTATATGCGACAATTAGAAACTCGTGAAGAACCTGGGAAGAAGATATTTTCCGAGTATGTTGAAGGTTATGTATGCGATGCATTCAATCTTACACAACATAAAAAGAACAACAAAAAAGGTTCGGATGCATGGACACCCTATAAGGAAAATAATAGAAAAATAAAAATTGAGATAAAGGAGGTAACAAACTCTGCACCCAAGATCAATTATACTCAATCAGGAAAAGTAGAATTTGGCTATCTCATTGCAGTCGCATTGAATAACAAGGATTTTTCCATTAAAGAAATTGCAGTTTTTCCAAAAAAAGTTGTTGAGAATAAGAATAACCGACGGGAAAATTATTTCAGATGCCACAAAAAACTACTATGGAAAAGTCATCTTTATTTTAATGAAGATGGGGAATGGCAGAAAATTCCTATTAAAGAAAGTTTCGGAGATACTATAAGCGAAGAGTTTAATCTTAAACAATGTAAAAAGGTTACCAAAGCAACTTACGAAGCATCGGCACCCAATAAGAAAAAAATTGAGATAAAGGATGTAACAAATTCTGCCCCCACTATCAAATATACGAAATCAGGAAAAGTAGAATTTGACTATCTCATTGCAGTCAAATCGGATAATAATGGTTTTTCCATTAAAGAAATTGCGGTTTTCCCCAAAAATGTTGTTGAGAATAGGAACAACCGAGGAAATAAGAATGATTTTAGATGCCACAAAAAACCACTATGGGGAAAACATCTTTATTTTCAAAATGGGGAACGGAAGAAAGATCCTGAAAAGGCATTTGAGTAAACAAACAAAAAGAAGTAAAAAAAGGGGATGTTTACCCCCTATTTCCTGCCAGCAAAGCCCAAAAGTATTACACCGCTATCTGCAAGTCAATCCTGTCATAATTGTCTTAAGCGGCTTTAGCTTTCTTGCTCTCCAGTTTGAGCACAAGTCTTGCGCCAAGGGCTTTGGCTATCTTCTTCAGTGTCTCTACGCTTGCCTTGCTGATGCCGCCTCTTTCAAGCCTTGATAATGCAGGCTGTTTTATTCCCATCCTTCTGGCAAGTTCTGATTGTGAAATGCCTGCCTTCTCTCTTGCCTTTAGCATGCTCTCCAAGAGTTCAAATTCAGGGTCAAGGTCATGCCATGCCTTTTTAAATGCAGGGTCTTTCATCTGCTCTGCAATGTATTCTTTTAATGTCCTGCCTCTTACATAACTGCCTTTCATGGGATTATCCTCCTTGTCTCTGTATAAAATCATTTAACCTTTTCTCTGCAATCTCTATCGCTCTTGCAGGCGTCTTATCTGTTTTCTTTACAAAGCCATGCAAGAGAATAAATCTCTTTCCTGTATAGGTGAAGTATAAAATCCTTATAGCCCCTTGACTGTCTTTAATCCGTAGTTCTCTAATCTTGCCTCTTATCTGCCTTGTGTATGGCTCTTTGAGCAATACCCCATAATCAGATAACATATTTATCAACTTTACTGCCTTTGCCCTTGCATTTGTTGAAAGAGAATTAAAAAACTCTTTTACTGGCTCTCTGCCATGCACATCTTTATAAAATTCAACAGTCCAATCCATTGTGGTTATCTATAACATATAAATTATAGCATTGCAAGAAATAAAAAAGCCGCAAGATATAAAAACCCGCGGCTTAATGCGCTGCTTTTTCTCTCAAAGACATTCCTACACCACTATCTGCAAATCAATCCTGTCATAATAGACATGAGGGATTTTTTTGTCTAAAGTTTCCTCAATCTCCACTATGCCCACCTTCACCCTCAAGAAACAAGGAACACGCAGCTTGCCACACGCTGACCAACCTTTGTCACCACCCCTATTTATTTTTCTGAATTTCACGGTTATAATATTAAATAAAGAGCGGAGGTGCTTTATGGAGGCAATAGTCTCTAAAAACATGTGGCTGTGGCCGCCAAAATGGCGGTGGATATTGGTGATAGCCAAGAATAAAAGATTCAATCTTATCCCAAGATTTAGCTTATCTGAAAGGAAAGGCAAGAGCTATTTTGTAATAGCGTTTGGGAAGATATACATCGGGTTAAGGTTTTTTTGTGTGGATGACAATATTTGAAAGGAACGGTGTCTAACGGAGGTATTATTATGTCAGACCAGATAGTTTCAACTGAAGAAGAGATAAATCTTTTGCTGGAGATGGCAGAAGATGGTTTTAAAAATGAGCCGCCTGTAGAATCTTCCAGAGTAAAAGGCTGTTTGTCAGACCTTATAACAAGCCCTCTTTTTAAGGAATATACGCTTGATGAAAAGGATGTTAAGGTTGTTGCCATTCTATTCAGAAATCTTCTGGAAGGAAAAGACGAGGCAAGGGGCATTGAGGTTTTGAAAAAAATCGGCAATGGGAGCAGGGTTGATTTTTTTGAAATTAAACGGCTCAACAGGCTGATGGAAACGGGGATATTGGAAGTGGTTAATAACCGTTCAGCTAATACAGAGGGGATTGGATTATTACGCTCAAATATCAGGCTTTCTGATAGATTTCTGAAAAGGTTATACAGCACAAATAGCGAAGAGAAAGCCCCTTCTACGGCAGAGCCTTATAAAGACAATCTTGAATATCTATCTGACCAGTTTGAGAGAATAAGGATTTTAAAGGGGATAAATTACTTTGACTCTCCAAGAAGGGCCAGAGAAAACAGGGGTGTGATTGTTGATAAAAGCATGACAGAGGAACTTAATAAGCTTGAAAAGAGGATTGAAGAAAGACTTGCCAGAACTGACAAGACATTCCCTTTTGAGAAGTTTAAGAAAAAGGCAAAGCTCAGCAGGAAAGAGGAGTTGATTATCATTGCGCTGATAGAAAATGGAATGGCTTGCGACGGAGAGTATGATATAGACAGTAGTAAAATCAATGGGGTCAGGTCTTGAAAAATAAGTCAAGAGAAAAAGGAAAATAGGGGCGCTTTCCACATTTCCTGCCAGCAAAACCACCCCGCCCTTAATTTTCTACTTGACACACTATAACCAATAGGTTATATTAGATTTATGGTAATTAAATTACTCAGGCAGGTTAGCGAGTATATAGATAAATTACCTAAAGAGCAACGCGCCATAATATATGCTGTCTTGGAAGATATAAAACAATACGGACTGCAAGCTCCCTTGGTATCAATGAGGCAGATTAAAGGCAAATTATGGGAGATTAAGGTTTCACAGACCAGAATATTCTATGCAGTTATTGAGGGAAATACAATGGTTCTCCTCCATGCCTATAAAAAGCAGAGCCAAAAGGCGCAGCAGCATGAAATTGAAACTGCGCTCCAACGCATGAAGGATATAATTGAAAACTAAAAATCAGGAGGTTATTTATATGAAAAGCCATACTCGCATGAAAGATATTTATCGCCTTGAAGATGTTATTAAAAGGCAGGAAAAAGACCACGAATTTAAAACCCTGTTAGACAAAGCCAGATTAAGGGTTGCAATTGCAAGACAAATTAAAATTGCCAGAGAGAAAGCAGGACTTTCACAATCAGAGCTTGCAGATGCCCTTGGCATAAGCCAGCCCATGATAGGCCGCCTTGAGGGGTTAAAAGACAACCGCTTGCCCAGCATAGAGTTGTTGGCAAAGATTGCCTCTATAACAAAAAAGAAGCTGGTCGTAAATCAGCCGGGATTTCATCTGGAACTGGCATGTATGTAGGGGCAAACCGGAACCACCCCAACCCTTTAATCAAGCCGTGAATCTCAGACATTATTGTTTTAAGGATTGTGCCGGGGGCCCTTCCCACATTTCCTGCCAGCAAAGCCTAAAAGCATTACACCGCTATCTGCAGGTCAATCCTGTCATAATAGACATGAGGGATTTTCTTGTCTAAAGTTTCCTCAATCTCCACTATGCCCACCTTTACCCTCAAGAAACAAGGAACACGCAGCTTTACTACACGCTGACATACCTTTGTCACCACCCCTATTTATTTTTCTGAATTTAATGGTTATAATAATATAAGTTTAGATTTTAAATAAAAAGTGGAGGTGCTTTATGGAGGCAATCGTCTCAAAGAATATGCGGTTGTGGCCGCCAAAATGGCGATGGATATTGGTGGTAGCCAAGAATAAAAGATTCAATCTTATCCCAAGATTTGGCTTACCTGAAAGGAAAGGCAAGAGCTATTTTGTAATAGCGTTTGGGAAGATATACATCGGGTTAAGGTTTTTTTGTGTGGATGACAATATTTGAAAGGAACGGTAGCTAACGGAGGTATTATTATGTCAGACCAGATAGTTTCAACTGAAGAAGAGATAAATCTTTTGCTGGAGGTGGCAGAAGATGGTTTTAAAAACGAGCCGCCTGCAGAATCTTCCAGGGCAAAAGGCTGTTTGTCAGACCTTATGACAAGCCCTCTTTTTAAGGAATATGAGCTTGATGAAAAGGATGTTAAGGTTGTTGCCATTCTATTCAGAAACCTTCTGGAAGGAAAAGACGAGACAAAGGGCGTTGAGGTTTTGAAGAAAATCGGCAATGGAAGCAGGGTTGATTTTTTTGAAATTAAACGGCTCAACAGGCTGATGGAAACAGGGATATTGGAAGCAGTTAATAACCGTTCAGCCAATATAGAAGGGATTGGATTATTCCGCTCAAATATCCGGCTTTCTGACAGATTTTTAAACAGGCTATACAGCGCAAACAGCGAAGGGAAAGCCCCTCTCGCGACAGAGCCTTATAAAGACAACCTTGAATATCTGTCTGACCAGTTTGAGAGGATAAGGATTTTAAAGGGGATAAATGGTTTTGGCGCGCCAAGACAATTAAGGGGAAAAAGGGGCGCAACGGCTGATAAAAGCGTGGCAGAGGAACTTGATAAGCTTGAAAAGAGGATTGAAGAAAGGCTTGCTAAAACCGACAAGACATTTCCTTTTGAGAAGTTTAAGAAAAAGGCAAATCTCAGCAGGAAAGAGGAGCTAATCGTCATTGCGCTGCTGGAAAAGGAAATGGATTGCGATGGAGAATATAATATGGATGGGGTGCTTGAGATTATAAGCCAAACCCCTTATGAGAGGCTTGCTGACAGGACGCTTTTGCAGGGAAATGGGAAGCTGTTTAAGAAAAAGATTTTAGAGACCGACTCAACGGCGCGCATATTCCCAGTCGGCCGAAGGATGGGAAGTTTAAGGCTAAATAATAATTTAAAGATGCGCTTCCTTGAAGAGAAGAAAAGGCAAAGGAAAGAGAAATTCAAAGGCGACAATTTTTTTGAGGTAATAAAGCCTTCTGTGCTGTTTGATAAGGTTATACTTCATCCAAAGACCAGCGAAGAATTGAATATTGCAATTGAAAAGATAGAAGGCAGCACTGCAAACATTTTGCAGGAGTGGGGGATTAAAAATAATCTTCTTAACGCAGAGGGCAGCAGGGAGATAAGACAATCATCGCTTATGCTGTTCTATGGCCCGCCAGGCACAGGCAAGACCCTTGCTGCAAATGCAATAGCATTTAAACTGGGAAGAGACCTTGTAACATTTGACTGCTCTAAGATATTGGGGCCTTATGTAGGGGAAAGCGAACATAATACAAGAAAGATATTTGATAAATACAAGGCAATATCAAAGGGCAAAAAGAATTCACCTGTGCTTCTCCTGAACGAGGCTGACCAGTTTTTGCACAGACGCATAAACGCTGTAAGGTCAACAGACCACATGTATAATCAGATGCAGAACATATTTTTGGAGCAATTAGAGAAATTTGAAGGTATATTAATAGCTACGACAAACCTTATAGAAAATCTTGATTCGGCATTTTCAAGGAGATTCCAGCATAAGATAGAATTCAGGAGGCCGGGGCCTGCGGAAAGGTTTAAGCTCTGGCAGATTCATATACCGGAAAAAGCGCCACTGTCAGATGATGTGGAGCTCCAGCGTCTTGCCGATGACTACGACCTGTCAGGAGGCCAGATTGCGGTGGTGGTGCAGAATGCTGCAGCAAGGGCAGCGAAAAGGGGCGATGGGGCTATTTCAATGGGTGACTTTATAATGGCATGTAACGAGGAAATGAGAGGGAATTTTGATGAGAGGGCAAGGAGCAAGGTTGGGTTTTAACAGCCTGAAGGAGTGTGGGATTTCTCAGTTAACTGTTAGCATATTGGGAGTTTTTTATGAAACAAACGAATGACGAATCACCTTTAAATCCTGAGCAGTTAAAGGCTGTTACACATGGCGATGGGCCTTTGCTGATTATTGCAGGCGCAGGCACCGGCAAGACAAAGGTCATAACGCACAGGATTGCCCATCTCATTGAGAAAGGCGTAAATCCAAATCAGATACTTGCGCTTACATTCACGGAAAAGGCTGCGGGTGAGATGGAGGAGCGGGTTGACAGGCTTGTGCCTTATGGGTATTCCAATGTCTGGATATCAACCTTTCACTCATTCGGCGACAGGGTTTTGAGGGACAATGTCCTTGAGATAGGATTGACTCCTGATTTTAAGGTGTTGAGCGAGGCCGAGAAAATCATATTTTTAAAAGAGCATCTCTTTGAACTTCCTCTCAATTACTATCGGCCGTTAGGCAACCCCACAAAATATATTTCTGCCATCACCGGGCTTATCAGCAGGCTCAAGGATGAGGATGCGGGGATGGAGGAGTATGGTGCGTATGTGGAAGATTTGAAGAAGTCAGGAGTCAGAAGTCAGGAGTTAGAAGCTGAAACCATACAGCAAGATGAATTGGCAAAAACCTATGCAAAGTATCAGGAGCTTATGGCAAGAAATGGGTATCTGGATTTTGGGGACCAGGTTGTTTTGCCTTTAAAACTCTTCAGGGCAAGGCCGCATATCTTGAAACGTTATCAGGAGAAATTTCAATATATCCTTGTTGATGAGTTTCAGGATACAAATTATGCGCAGTTTCAGCTTGTAAGACTCTTATCAGAAAGACATAAAAATATAACCGTAGTTGGAGACGATGACCAGTCAATCTATAAGTTTAGAGGCGCTGCCATAAGCAATGTGCTGGGCTTTCAAAAAATATACCCTGATGCAAAACTGATTACGCTTACCAAAAACTACCGCTCCTGCCAGCCAATCCTTGACTCAGCATACAGGCTCATATCGCATAATAATCCTGACAGGCTTGAGGTAAAGAGTGGAATTAACAAAAAACTTGAGGCTTGGGGCTTGGGGCTTGGGGTTGGTTCCCAGTCCCCAGTCCCCAGCCCCCAGCCCCCGGTAAAACACCTGCATTTTGATACGATAACCAAAGAGACTGAAACTGTTGCGGAGATGATTGAGGAGAAGGTTAACCCCCCTCAGCCCCCCTTTAATAAAGGGGGGAATGGGGGGTTAAGATACAAAGACTTTGCAATCCTTGTCAGGGCAAACAGCGATGCAGAGCCGTTTTTAAAGGCGCTTAAAGATAAGGGCATACCTCACAGGTTCTCAGGGAATCAGGGATTGTACTCAAGGGAAGAGATAAGGCTTTTGATTGCATTTTTAAATGTAATAACAAATTTCAATGACAGCATGAGCCTTTTTCATCTTGCCTCATCAGAGGTCTATCAATTGAAGGCTAATGACCTGATTCCCTGTCATAATATATCCCGGCAAAGCCACAAGCCGCTGTATTATGTGATGCGCGAGATAGCTCAACAAGTCAGCGGTCAGCAGTCAGCAGTCAGCAATTTACTACTTACAGTTCACAGTTCACAGCTTACTGACGAAGGCTTCGCCACTATTACAAAACTCATGGGTGACATTGAAAAATACAGTGAGATGGCGCTGAATGAGACTGTTGGCAGGGTTTTGTATTCGTTTCTTACAGATACAGGATACCTTACGCGGCTTTCTGAGGAAAATTCTGCTATTGCAGTGGAAAAGGTGCAGAACATTGCAAAATTCTTTGAGATTACCCAGCATATGGAGGCAACCCTTTCAGTAAAAAAGGTTGCTGCGTTTGTGGAGTATCTTAATATCCTTATGGAGGCAGGAGACAATCCCGGGACTGCTGAGACTGATGTGGAGGCAGACTGGGTGCAGGTCCTTACCGTGCATAAGGCAAAGGGTTTGGAGTTTCCTGTGGTATTTATGGTCGGACTTGTGTCAGAGAGATTTCCGAGAAAAGGGCGGTCAGAAGAGATTCCGCTTCCTGATACGCTCATTAAAGATATGCTTCCAAGCGGAGACTTCCATCTTCAGGAAGAGAGGCGTCTTTTTTATGTTGGTATGACAAGGGCAATGAATGAGCTTTATCTTACAAGCGCCTCAGACTATGGCGGTGTGCGCGCAAAGAAGCTCAGCCAGTTTGTGCTTGAGGCGCTTGACATGCCAAAGGCACAAACTGCGGCAGTAAAAACCAAACCCATGGAGGCCATCAAGCGATTCGCGTCTGTAGAACAAACAGAACAAGGGCTTCCGCCCATACCGAATGATGCAGCCCTCTCTTTGAGCTATTACCAGATAGACGACTACACCACCTGTCCATTAAAATACAAATATGTTCATATCCTTAAAGTACCGCTTCTTCCGCACCATACAATCATGTATGGGAAGGCAATGCATGATGTGATATCCACATATTTCAGAAGAAAGGCAGAAGGAAAAACTCCGGGCGTTGATGAGCTTATGAGAATATTTCATGCAAGCTGGCGAAGCGCAGGTTTTGTGACAAAGGAGCATGAATTACAGAGATACGAGGCAGGCAAAGAGGCTATTAAAAAGTTTTATGAGGGGCAGGAAAAAGACGGCATAAGGCCTGCTGCTATAGAAAGGGAGTTTTTGGTTGACCTCGGCGCCAATAGACTGAAAGGGAGATGGGATTTGATAGAAGAAAGAAAAGACGGCCCGTATATCATAGACTTCAAGACCTCGGATGTAAGAGAAGAAAAGGCTGCGCAGAAAAAGGCAAAGGAGAGCATCCAGCTTATGCTCTATGCACTTGCATACAGGGAAAATTTTAAAAAACTTCCTGCCGGGTGCGAACTCCATTTTGTTGAATCAGGCTTGGTTGGGAAAGCGGTTTTTGAAGAAAAGCATATTGAGAAGGCATTGAATATGATAGATGAAGTGGCAAAGGGCATACGGGCGCGAGATTATACTGCAAAGCCTGATTACCGCAACTGCGACTACTGCGCATTTAACAACATCTGCCCTGCAACAGCGAGGTAATATGCAATGGTGATTAAACAGCCTTGACAACAGGTTTATACGATGTATATAATATACACCATTGGAGGGCTGTATATGCCAACACTCAAAAGAACACAGATGTATATCCAGGAAGATATGCTTATAAAGCTCAAGAAAAAGGCCGATGCGGAGAAAACCACCATAGCCGGCATTGTAAGAAATGCAGTTTCTGAATTTCTCGGCAAGGAAAAGGCAAAAGACTGGGCAAAAGATCCGCTCTGGAGCATGGTCGGCGCCAGTAGTTCAAAAGAAAAAGATCTTTCTGTGAACCATGATAAATACCTCTATGGAAAAGGCAAATGAAACTTTTTACAGACACATCGGCGTGGCTTGCGCTTAATGATAAAACCGACCAATACTACAGCAGGGCTGTGGCAAAAAGCGCAGAAATCAAAAAACATAAAATTGAGCTTATAACTTCTGAGTATATCATTGACGAAAGCATAACTTTGATAAGATACAGGGTTTCTCATCATGCAGCGGTTGTTTTTGGAGATGCATTATTTAACAGCAGCATAGTCGAGATTATAGATGTCAAAGATGAAGACAGATTAAAGGCATGGGAAATCTTTAAAAAATATGAAGACAAAGAGTTAAGCTTCACAGACTGCACAAGTTTTGCAATAATGGAAAAAATGAAGCTCCACAAGGCTTTTACATTTGATGAACATTTTAAAAAGGTGGGGTTTGAGGTATTTTGATTGAGGCTTGTTGATGTTGGTGTAGAAGAAGGCGATACGGCTTTTTCTGAAAATTATGGCCTGCGTTTCGAAATCTAACCTTAAGGGTGCGTGGTTTATTTTTGTTTTCTTGAAGAAATTTTGAAAAAATTGATTGAAAAATACTAAAATTTTCAATAAAATAGCAAAAAAGTATGCAATTAGTCACAAATGCAATCAAAAGAACTTTTGTTAACTTAAAGCCAAAAGAGGAGTGGTCTTTTCGTAATGTTGGAAGAATTGAAACTAATGCTTTTACTCACAGCTACCATAGATACCCAGCAAAATTCATACCGCAAATAGTCCAAAAGCTCATTGAAGATTTCGCACCAAGTAGCAGACAAGTTATTTGCGATCCGTTCGGCGGGTGTGGAACAACTTTGGTTGAAGCGAAACTTTTGGGGCACAAGAGTATCGGTTTTGACATCAATCCAGTTGCAAAACTCATCACACAAACCAAAATAACCCCCATCAAACCCAAAACCCTTGCCAACCATCGAGAAAAATTTCTAGAATACTACGAAAACACTCCATCGGTATCTTACGAACACCACCTCCGCATTAGTTATTGGTTTGAGCCACAAATGGTTCAAGAGTTAGACAGGATTTATTTCGCAATCAAGCAAATCAAAAACCACAACATTCGACGCTTTTTTCTTTGCGCTTTTTCTCACAACCTTAAAAATTGCTCTCGTTGGTTGATGAAAAGTATTAAGCCAACGGTTGATAAAAATAAAATTCTCCCCAACCCTAAAGAATCATTTTTGCGACACCTTGACTCAATGATAAAGAAAAATGCGCAATTTTATTCCGCTCTTGTTGAGTCGGGATATATTAACGTTCCAGCAAAAATGTATCGCAGGGACTCTACGAAAAAGTTTCCTATTGAACAGGAAGCGATTGACCTCATCATTACCTCACCGCCCTATGTAACCTCATACGAATATGCCGACCTCCACCAACTCTCACTTCTTTGGTTCGGCGACGACCCGAAACATTTTAAGAAATGGCATCATTTCAGCAACGGATTTATAGATTTTCGCAGAAACTTTATCGGTACAAGTTCAAAAGAGGAAAAAAGCGGCGACTTCAATAGTGCAATTGCAAAGAAAATTGTTGATGACTTGATACAGATAGAACGGCCGCTTGCTGTTAATGTCGCAAACTATTTTTTGGATATGAAGAAAGTTTTTGCCGAGATGTATAGAATATTGAAACATAGCGGTAAGGCGTGCATAATCATCGGCAATACGAGCTTGCGTGGCGTGGAAATTTTGAACGCTCAAGTAGCCGCCGAACAGATGCAAGCGGCTGGTTTTAAGAAGATTGACTTCATCAAGCGGGAAATTCCGAACAAGATGATTACGCCGTGGCGCGATGTGGAGAGTGGTAAATTTACCGGAATGGGTAACCCTTCAAAAACACGCGCCTACGAATATGAATATATCGTCGTAATGGAGAAGGGCTAAACAATCTTCCGCACCATTCCTGGTAGGGCTTTACCAATCGCGCGCATAGCGGAACCTAAAATTCGGTCCTTATCGGCATCGTTTTTTAGTTCAAAATAGAGATATAGCGAATAGATGTAGATATCGGCAAGATATTTATTCTGTGCGCTCTCAACTTTATCAATACCAACCATCTTTTTGAGTTCTTTTAATGGCTTTGAATCCATATTAAGATTAACGATTAGGCCCGTTGTCCTTGAAGAATCAACGCTTGCTATATCACTTTCATTCCACGGCGGGTTTTGATTAGGCCAATCTTTTTCATAAACGCGATTGCGTTTTGGCTCATTTAGCTTTGAGCTTTCCTCCGGCGGCACAACCTCAACGGGAATAACAATGTCAAAGCGATTTGCGGTATCGGTTATCACCAGTTTTACATCTGGTAACTTGCCCAACTTCTCTGTTGCGGCATAGAAGGTAATTTCAAGAATACCATCGTTTAATCTGCACTTCTTGATCCGCAAATCATCGCGCTCCTGAAATTCTATAGAGCCTGTATCCTTATCTCGTTCAAGGTAGTCATTTGCTACATCGGTAGTAAAAGAGAATTTCTTTGTGGTCTTTGGTAAGATTTTAAGGATTTCCTTTTGCGGCTCAAAATATGTCGGGAAATACGAACCAGCATAAGGTGGGGTTTCTATCGCCTGGAAGCCGATAGCTTGCTCAAATTTCTTTTTCTTTTCGGAATCAAGAAGTGTAAAAGTAATTTTATCTTCATCGCCAACCCTTACATTTTCTTTACAATCCACGCGAAGTGATATAACTCCCTTGTTCATCCCGCGAAGCACGACATCAAAGAGCTTTGAATCCTTTGACCAATCAATGTAATAACGATTTTTCTTTCTCGTTAGCAATTTGTCTTCCGCCTCGGTTTTAAATGAGACAAGAGCATAAGAGGACTTATCAACTTCTTTCGGTTGTTCGCCAACATATTCAAATCTTCTGGGATGTTCCTCGCCAACATATTTTCCCTTGTCCTCTTCTTTACCCTTAGGAATTTTGATTTCCTCGCCGATTCCAAGCAACTCCTTTAATTCTGGATCATCAACAATTGCTTTTTCGATGAGTTTATCAAGCTCTTTGTTATCTTCGTTCGCACTAGCCGAACTTTTCTCTTGATATTCCTTGTCCCATTTCTCAAAAATTTCATTTTCAAAAAATGTCTTCAGGCGGTCTTTCAAGGTACGATAGTCGTCTGTATGTGCAAATTCTTCTCTTCCTGCATGAAATAGGTTTGCTAATTCAACCGGAATGTCAGACATATCAATGTAGCAAAACAAATAAGGTGCGAGTGCTGGAAGCTCACAATCAGTGCGCAAAAATGACTCAGTTTCGCATCCAAGAGCAAGCCCATTTTCTATATAAAATATTTTTTCTCGCTGTGATTTATATGAATCAACACCTTTTGCGTCGCTAATATGTTTGAGGCGAATACAACGAATATTTCTGACGCCAACCTCGCCAAGTCCGGCAGGGAGAGTGATGTCATCAGCGACAATATCCTTGTTATCTTCAATGCGGCGGAGCAAACCGGCGATTGTATATTTTGTATCGCCTCTCCATCCCCGCATATCTTGGAGATATATCGGGAGCGGCGATTTTTGAAGTTTTTGATCTATGTCAAACGCAAGAGACTTCCGGCCAAAAGTTATGTTCGAGGGATTATCGAGGTAGTAATCGTATAATTTGACAAGACAGCCGTCAGCAAATTCTATATCTAAACCATCAATTTTGAGGGATTTTTCAAATTTAAAAGAAAAAGTACTGCCGTCTTTGTCCGTGCAGTATTCGTAAAAAGCAGTTCTGCTTTTGTAATTGCGTCTCACCAATGTCCAGCCATAATCATTCGGCTTGCTTTTATCAGCGATTGTTTCTGCGCGCCGAGATAAGACCAGCTGATAACATCGCGCCTTACTTCCGCAAAAACGAATGGCCGCCGAACCGCCCTGATGATATTTACCAAAGACAAAATCAACATTTTGCTTAATACTTCCGCTCAAATGGACTATGGTGTTTTGGATTCTTTCCGGTGATTGCCCCTCGCCACGATCAATAACAGTGAGTGTCGGTTTTTTTTTATCTCCTTCGGCCAAAACTACCAAATGATGTTTAGCCCAATCGCTACGTTTTTTGTTAATTTCATCTTCGCTGCCAAAGTACTTATTTATTGCTTCTGAGAGAGACTTCGGTAATTTTGGGTCTTTGCTATCGGGGGCGGCTCCCTCAACTTCATAACACCGACGCATCAAGAGCGCATCAATCGAGTTCGTGAGTTTCTCTACTAAAGCATTGCTGGAGCTTTTCATTTGCCCCTCTACTTGACCAGCGTTGTTCTCCCGGCCGCCGTACGGCTTCCATTTACAATTTGCTTCATTAAAAAAGCTATCACTTTTAATGTAATGATCAATTTCATCAGATGATGAGCAGGATAATAGCTTAAATAACATTTGGCTGTTTCTTTCTGTCATAGTTTAAACCTCTCCCTCTTTCCTGCCGAAAACTTGGCTTTGTTTAATTTGAGTTGTTTTTCTATCTCAGAGAAAATTTTATTTACCTCTTCCTCTGCATATTCATAAGAACTCTTGTTTGAGCAGTTTCCGAGTATCCTTATCTTTTCAAGGATTTCATTCGTTCTCTTTGATGCAACCCGCTTAAATCGTTCATGCCTTGTTTCTTGCTGTTTTTGTTCCATAAAATCCCCCAAATAATAAAAATATGTTCCAAAAATACCAGAACTATATACAAATGTCAAGTAATATTTTGAGCTATTTATATAAATACAAGAAACTATTTTAAGCCTATTGCCATGAGAAGTTGTGTTTGAGAATTATCCTTTGTATGTTATTATTAAAAGCTGATGGTTAAAGAATTGTTTCTTATTTTCAGATACAAACGCAAGATTTGAGCCAAAGACAAGGAAAAGCTGGCTGGACAAGACGGAGCATACTCTTTTATGTATGTGAGTATTTGGACAGACAGATTTGACACAGTATTTGGCCAAAGATTGCGTTTGGTGTATTATGGATAAATTCAAACTCACAACCCAATTCACTCCAAAAGGCGACCAGCCAAAGGCTATTGAGGAACTTACAAACGGAATAAACAAGGGGCTTAAGCATCAGGCGCTTCTTGGGGTTACCGGCTCAGGCAAGACATTCACCATCGCCAATGTTGTCGCAAATGTGAATAAGCCAATCCTTGTATTGGCCCCGAACAAGACGCTTGCGGCGCAGCTTTTTTCAGAGTTCAGAGAATTATTTCCAGAGAATGCGGTTGAATATTTTGTGTCTTACTATGACTATTATCAGCCAGAGGCGTATGTGCCCACAACCGATACTTATATAGAGAAGGATGCGTCAATCAATGATGAGATAGACAAGCTCCGCCATTCTGCAACCCATGCGCTGCTTACGCGAAGTGACGTGATTATTGTCGCATCTGTATCGTGCATCTACGGCATAGGCTCGCCAGAGGATTATGGAAGCATGCATGTGTATGCAGAAAAAGGGATGGAGACCCAACGTGATGAAGTTTTGAAAAGGCTTGTGGAGATTCAGTATAAGAGAAACGATTATGATTTTTACCGGGGCACATTCAGGGTCCGGGGAGATGTGGTTGAAATATTCCCTGCGTATGAGGCAGAGCGGGCAATTAGGCTTGAATTTTTTGGCGATACGATAGAGGCCATATCAGAGATAGACCCGCTCAGAGGCAAGATTATTCAGAAGATGAATAAGGCGCTGATTCACCCTGCAAGCCACTATGTAACAACAAGAGATAATCTAAAAAGGGCGATGGGCAGCATACGGGAAGAATTACGGGGAAGGCTCAATCTATTAAAGGCTGAAAACAAACTGCTTGAGGCGCAGAGGCTTGAGCAGAGGACGATGTTTGACTTGGAGATGATAGAAGAGATGGGATACTGCTCCGGCATAGAGAATTATTCAAGGCATCTCTCCGGCAGGCTGCCAGGCGAGCCGCCTTATACTTTGATTGATTATTTTCCCGAGGACTTTATCCTTGTGATTGATGAAAGCCATATATCTATCCCGCAGATTGGAGGCATGTATTTTGGAGACAGGTCGCGCAAAGAGACGCTGGTGGGATATGGATTTAGATTGCCGTCTGCGCTTGACAACAGGCCATTGAAGTTTGAAGAATTTGAAAAGAGGGTAAAACAGGCAATTTATGTTTCTGCAACGCCTGCGAATTATGAAATGGAAAAGTCAAAAGGTCATATTGTGGAGCAGATTATACGGCCTACCGGCCTTATGGACCCTGCGATAGAGGTAAGGCCTGCGAAAACACAGGTTGACGATCTGCTCGGCGAGATAAGAAAGAGGGTTGATAAAAAGGAAAGAGTGCTTGTAACAACACTTACAAAAAGAATGTCAGAGGATTTGACGCGCTATTACGCTGATTTGGGATTGCAGGTAAAATACCTGCACTCGGATATTGAGACCCTTGAGCGGGTTGAGATATTGCGGGCATTAAGACTCGGCGAGTTTGATGTATTGATTGGCATAAATCTTTTGAGAGAAGGGCTTGATCTGCCGGAGGTATCGCTGGTGGCTATTTTAGATGCAGACAAAGAGGGTTTTTTGCGCTCTGAGAGGTCGCTTATCCAAACATGCGGCAGGGCTGCGAGGAATGTAAACGGCAATGTCATTATGTATGCAGATACAGTGACCGGCTCCATGCAAAAAGCCATTGATGAAACAAACCGCAGGAGAAAACTTCAGGCTGAATACAATAAAAAGAATGGCATTACGCCAGAAACCATAAAGAGTTCAATCAAGGATGTATTGAGTTCTATCTACGAGGCGGACTATTATACCGTGCCTGTTGTTGCAGAGAAAAAAGAAGAATATATACCGCCGCATGAACTGCCTGCTATCATAAAGGCTTTGCGCAAGGAGATGCAGGAGGCTGCAAAAAAGCAAAATTTTGAAAAGGCGGCGGAATTAAGGGACAGGATAAAGGAGTTGGAAGAGATGGAGGTTAGAATTGGATAAGCGTCAATTATTTTTTAGCTAATCTCTTTAAGCCGGCAGTAGCCGCTTTATCGTCAGGATCAATCTCTAATGCCTTTCTGAATTCTTCCTCAGCGGTTTTGAAATCGCCGGTTTGCATATATATCTCGCCAATGGCTGCATGGGCAAAACCAAGGCCAGGATTTATTGCAACCACCTTTTTCATCTCCTCAAATTCTTCGTTCCGCATCCTGAGATTAAAATAAACATAAGCAAGGCTCAGATGAGATTCCTCATTGTCTGGATTAAGAGACAAATTTCTTTTGAGCTCCCCTACGATATCCTCTGCTATTTTATTTTCCAATAAATATTTGCTCAAATATGCTGGGGCAAGGTTGTTAGGCCGTATATATTTATATTCAAATTTTTTAATAATATCATTATTCTTTGAGCCTCTTTTGGCATAGACTATGGCCTCTCTATCCCAATAGACCAGCGCCCATTCAGGGTTGTCTATGAGATGCGCCATTCTCTCCTTTTTTCCATAGTCTCTGGAATATTCAAGTATAACCCAATCTATATCATATTTATTAACCAACCCTTCCCATATATTTGGGTTAACATGGGCATCCAGATAGTCTTTATAAAGTGTTTCATTATAAACCCAGCCTCTCCCGTCTATAAAAACCTTTTGCTCAGGAAAGAGTCTCCAGATGAGATAACCGCCATACCCAATAGAGTTGTACATATTCCCCTGAATCTTGTTCTCCATAAGAAAATCCACTGCCTTTACAGGAAACACCCTATGCTTAAGGCCAAGGCCAAAACCATAAATCTTACTGTTAAAAACACTCGTATAAAAAATGAGAAACAGCGCCGCAATAAAAATAATGTTTATAGCATACCGGTACTTTCTTCTGAGATTAAAATTTGCGTGCGGGAGGATATCCGAAAACCCTCTGCCTATTACAGGCGCAGCAACTATAACAAATTCTGCGGTAAACCGTATGCTTCTAACAGCCATAAGCAAGAAAAGGCAGAAAACTATCAACTCTGTTAAATCCGCTTTCTTCCTTTGATATAAAAAGACAAAGATGGCGGATATCAGAAGCAGGGAAAATCCCCATGTATATCTGAAACCGTAGCCAATAAGGTATGGTATGGCTAAAGGCTGCCACTCGCCTATGTTTGCCATGTAAACCCTTTGGCGCAGCACCTCAAAGGGAGACATAAAGACCTTTGCGCCAATTGGATTCACGATAGAAGCAGCTATTGTCAACAATATAAAAAATGATAGAATTGCGAGTTGTTTTTTATTGAGAAGAGGATTCCACCCCAGAAGATATTTTGCCCCTTCGCCTGTCAAAAATATCAAAGCTACCGCTACACCTATGATACTGCTTGCATGAATATTGACCCATATGATATTTAGTAAGGGAAGAGTAAAGAGGTAATTTTTACCCTTAAACCTGTATTGATTGAGGATATAAAAATACAGGGACAGCAGCAAAAACTCAAAAATAAACGGCCTGATAAAGAACCACATCCTCAGGGCAAACGCTGTTATCAACAACATCAAAGGAAAAAGATATTTATTCCATGAGCTTTCAGAAGAGATAGCCCTCATATTAAGATACAGGACAAGAAACATAAGGGTTATTATGGCGGCATTAAATATAATAAGCCCATCAATCCCGGAAAGGTTCTGAACTTCATAAAAAACGACGCCTGTTAACCATGTGGCAACAGACATAGGATTAGCGGATGTATAAGAAAATGGATCCGGAGAATGGATTATCTGGCCTGTCTCAAGTATATGTTTCCCTGTAGCAAGATGAAAGAATACATCATAATCCGCAACCTTGAGAATCCCCATAAGGAAAATAAACAATAAGGCTGCTGACAATAAGATAATTGGCTCTGTCTCTTTTTTAGTCATTTTTTATAATCACTCCCGACAAAACAGTGAAAGGGGAGAAATAATCCAACCCCTTTCACTCGGCAATATAGCTGAACATGCTTTTATAAATAGGTATTTTCAGCGCAGGCTGCCCAATCTTTCTAAGCCAACAACGGCTAATTTATTATAAGGGTCAATATCTAATGCCTTTATGAATTCAGCCTCAGCTGCCTTCTTGTCTCCCTTCTGGATATATAGTTCGCCGAGGGCTGCATGGGCAAAAGAAAGCATCGGGTTAATATCTACGGCCTTCTTCATCTCTTCTATTTCTTTATCTATCATCCCAAAGTTATAGTAAACATAGGCAAGGGCGAGATGGATTTCCTCGTTATCCGGATTAAGAGATAGATTTCTTTTAAGCTCATTTTCTACCTCTTGCACCGTTCCCTCCTGGAATAGATATCTCTTTATATAAGTTGGGTTAAGGTCATTCGGTTTTGCATATCTGTATTCAAATTTTTTAATAAGGTCATCATTCTTTGAGCCTCTTTTGGCATAGATTATGGCCTCCCTGTCCCAATAGACCAGCGCCCATTCAGGGTTATCTATAAGGTAGTCTACCCTTTCCTTTCTTGCATAATCCCTGGAATACTCCAATATTACCCAATCAATATTATATTTACTTGTTATTTTTTTCCACACATCAGGATTAGTATGCGCCTCCAGATAGTCTCTGTAAAATTCTACATTATAATTCTCTCCTCTTCCATCAATAAAAACCTTATGTCCCGGGAATAGCCTCCACATGAGATAACCCCCGTAACCAATGGAGTTGTACATATTCCCCTGAATCTTGTTCTCAATAAGAAAATCCACTGCCTTTACCGGGAATACCCTTTTTTTAAGGCCCAGGCCAAAGGCATATATTTCGCTGTTGAAGATGCCCATATAAAGTATAACAGACAGGGCTGCAATCGGGGCAATGTTTAAAACTCGTTCGTAATTTTTTATACGTTGAAAATTGAACTGAAAGAAAATATATGATAATCCTCTCGTTACTATTGGCGCAATAACAATAGCGCACTCTGCGGTGAACCTCATCCTCTTGACAGCCATAAAAACAAATAGAAAAAAGATGATTAACTCTGTTAAGTCAAGTTTTTTTACTCTATATAACAAAACAAGAATGGCTAAAAGCAAAAGCAGGGAGAACCCCCACGTGTATCTGAAACTGTATCCAACAAGGCTGGAGAATGTTAAAGGCTGCCACTCATCTATATTTGCCATAAGAACCTCTTGCCCGGTCAACATAAATGGGAAGGAGAAGGCTTTATAACCCATTGGGTTTATAAGAGAGGCAGCTATTATCAGCGCTGTCACAAAAACCAAGGGTAGGAGCTGCTCTTTTTTTAGAGAAGAATCCCATCGCAAAAGGTATTTTATTCTCTCCCCTATCAAAAAGGCCGCGGATATCACTATACCAATAATATTGCTTGGATGGACATTTACCCATATAATTTGGAGTAGAGGGAGTAGAAAGAGATAGTTTTTATTCTTAAACCTGTATAAATTAAAGATATAAATATAGAGCGCAAGAAGCAAAAACTCAAAAATAAACGGCCTTATAAACATGCGCATCCTGATGGCAAATGCGGTTATCAACAAGACCGCAAAAAATACATATTTGTTCCACGGGCTCTCCAGCACAACAATCTTCATGGTAAGATAAAGGACAAAAAAGACGAGTGTGAACATAATGGCCTTAAATACAATCAAACCTTCTATTCCAGAAAGACTATGAATCTCATAAAATATGATTTCAGCCAACCATGAGGTGGTTGACATAGGATTGGCGGATGTAAAGGAAAAGGGGTCTTGAGAATGACTTATTTGACCTGTCTCAAGTATATGTTTGCCTGTGGCAAGATGAAAGAAGATATCGTAATCAGCATTCTTGGAAATCCCCATAAAGAAAATAAATATGAATGTAATGACAAACAAAATGACCGTAGAATACTTTTCATGAATCATAGCTTTTCTTTCTATCCTGCAAAATAGATATTTTATTTAGAACTTTCCCACAGTGGAAACCGTTTTGATGAATAAAAAAGGGCCGAAACATTTGAAATTTCAGGTCTTAGTAGAAATAATATTTATTCAATTACTTTAACTGAGTCCGTCCCTTGAATGATCACTCCGTCAATGGTCTTACCTGTTACCGTGGCTGTAGAATCGCCAAGGATTAACTGCACGTCTCCGCGGTCAAAGTGAACCAACAGGTCAAGTATGCCATCACCATTTATATCTTCGTATGAGGCTTGATACCCTTTACCCTTTACAATCCGCACTCCGGCCCCATTGAGTTCAAGACCGGCTATATCAATAGTCCTGGCGTCAAAGGCGGCTGTGCTGAATATTGCCACCGGTATGTTGCCTGTATCTTGCAGTTTAATGGCATTTGGAAAACTCCCTGGCTTGATGTCAATCTGGACTGTAATAACTCTCGTTGTAAATGTGGCTATTACGACTGTATCGGCATTCATCACTACTGTGCATGGCCCTGTACCTGAACAACCACCTCCGCTCCAACCTTCAAAGATTGAATCAACATCAGATACGGCTGTAAAAGTTATTGTTGTGCTATAGTTTGTATGGACCCTCCGTATGAGCCTCCTTCAAAATACTGTATTCCAGTTACATAAGCATTACCAGATGAATCAATAGCGAGGGCCACAGGATAGGCATAAAGGCCGCTATTGTATTCCTTAATCCATAATTCGTTTCCATTTGTATCATATTTTATTGTGACGTAGCTTTGCCTGCCAGAAGCACTACCTCCCGTCACATAGACATTACCCGCTGAATCTACAGCCATAGCCGTAGCCTGACCATTGACATACCTTTTCACCCACTCCTCTGTGGGCTCTTGAGCCGAGACAAAGTAAGGCGCAAGCATAGCCAAAACGGCTATAAGAAAAACAAGATTTTTTAATTTCATAGAGCACCTACGTTTTTTTGGGCCTCAGGTAAGGACTGTTGTTTTTATGAAATCAGCCATTTTAAACTAAAGTAATTCCTATCAGACGAATATACCTTTGTCAACTGTAATTGTAAACTTTAACTTTTACCTGCATTTAAGACTCAGGTATTCTTCTTAGCCTGATAGATTCCATAGATTGTTGTCCTTATCGGCAGCGGGATTCTATGTCTTATAAGCCAGTTCTCTACCCTTAATAGTTTGTAGAAGAGGTTATTAATAAATGCAGGTAATGGACTATAATGAACAGCAGTTTTATTACGCTTTAATAATCTCTCAACTGCAATAGGTAAAAATAAGGAACATACCCAGAAACCTAATTCTATACACTTAAATTGGAAAAGTGATTCCTTGAGCATCCTTCTATTGTATCGCCTGTAATGACTAAGAGCCCTATCATGCCCGCTGAAAAGGGATTGAAACGCGGGGAGACAGTAAATACGAAAAGACCATTAGGCTTAAGCGCCCTGTGAATCTCTTTAATCGCAGGAGTATCATCCTTGCAATGCTCCAATAAATCGAAGGCTACAACTGCATCAAAAAAATTATCGGGATAGAGGCTTGTGTCACAAACATCACAAACCCTTTTTTCAATACACAATCCATCGGGAAGCGAGGCTATTATCCCTGGATCAACATCTATTGCATAAATATCACCATATTCTTTTATTATTTCCATCTCCCTGCCAATGCCACAACCTGCGCTTAATATCTTTGCACTATTTTTTATACCCGCCTTCGCCAAAAGAATATCTATAAGCTCTAATTTGGCCTTAAACCAGCAGAAATCCTCTGTTGCCCCAGCCTCAATGTCTCTGTAATCCATATTTTTATATTATTTATTCAAAAAAAGAACTTCCTGTCAATCTTTACCATTCAAACTTGATTTACTTTGTAGTCAATTACAAATTTCAACTGTAAATTTTGCGCTTGCATTTGTTGTTAACCCTATGCCATCCTTTAAGCAAATGATTTATCTTAGCATAATTATCCCTGCATATAATGAAGAAAAAAGAATTGGCGGCACTCTTATCAAAATGCTGAATTATCTGTCTGCCAAAAACTATTCATGGGAGATAATACTTGTTGACGACGGTTCTGCAGACAGGACAATAGAGAAGGCGAAAGAGATTATAAAGGATGAAAGATTAAAGGTTTTAAAAAACCCTATTAACCATGGCAAAGGATATTCTGTAAAAAAAGGAATACTGGCCTCGAAGGGGCAGATAATCCTTTTCTCAGACGCAGACCTTTCCACGCCCATTGAAGAATTGGATAATATGCTCAGTTGGATAGAGAGGGGTTGTGATATTGTTATAGGCTCAAGGGCGCTGCCGGAATCTGTCATTAAATTGTCTCAACCGTGGCATCGGCAAACTATGGGCAAGATATTTAACCTCATAGTTCGGATGTTTGTATTGAGCGAGATTAAGGACACTCAGTGCGGTTTTAAGTGCTTTAAAAGTGAGACCACGTTCAAGATATTCAACCTTCAGAGGCTCAATGGATTTGCCTTTGATGTGGAGATACTATATATTGCTAAAAAGTTTGGTCTGACGATAAAGGAACAGCCCGTTAAATGGATAAACTCTCCTGATTCAAAGGTTAATCTTTTTAAAGGTCCTCTTTCTATGCTTCGGGAACTCCTTACAATAAAGCTTTATGACATAAAAGGTTATTACAAAATAACTATATAGCTGCTTACTATACACAAAGACATAAATAGAGCAGCATACAGAGTATCAGAATACAGCAGACCAAGGCGCGACGAAAGCGAGGAGTGCGGCGTCCTCCCCCTTTATCCCCCCTGTGGGGACAGATTTCAAATCTGTCCCCAGAAAAGGGGGACAGGGGGAGGACGCCGCAACGACGAGCCGAGGAGCAACGCAGGTATGCAAAGTTATGACGCTCTGTAATCTATGTATTCGCCAGATTGTTGAAGTAGTCACAATACTTTTTTACCCCACAAATCCCGCACTTTGGCCTTTTTGCAACACAGGTGTTCCTTCCGTGCATGATTAAAAGATTTGTTGCCTTTGTCCATCTTTTCTGTGGAATAATCTCACAGAGATCTTCTTCTATCTTGTCAGGGTTGTCATAGGCAGCAAGGCCGATGCGGTTGGAAACCCTCTTTACGTGGGTATCAACTGCAATGGCATCCTTGCCAAAGGCGTAGCCCAAGACAATATTTGCTGTTTTTCTGCCAACGCCAGGAAGCGTAACCAGTTGTTCCAGTGTATCAGGAACTTTTCCTCCAAATTCGTCAACAATCTTTTTACAGCAGGCATGGATATTCTTTGCCTTATTTCTAAAGAAATTTATAGAACTTATGCAGCCTTCAAGCTCCTTGAGGTCTGCGCCAGCATAGTCTTGAGCCTTTCTGTACCTTTTAAATAGGGAGAGGGTTGTCTTGTTTACCCTTTCGTCTGTGCATTGGGCAGAGAGGATTGTTGCAATGAGGAGTTCAAGGGGGGTCTTAAAATTTAACGCAGTTTTTGCATTTGGATATTTTTTCCTAAGAATATCTAAAACCTTTTTTGCCTTTTCAAAAAGAGTCATAAACTGTAAGAAACAGACACGGGGCTATGGGTTTTTCCTATTGCCTACTGCCTCTTGCCTATCGCCTGCCTTTAATACGTTCTTTCCACCACATAATCCGCCAGAGCAATAAGCGCAGCCCTTTCAATATTAGGCTCAAATATATTAAGGCAGGCCTTTGCATTCTCTACATATTGTCTTGCCATGCTTAAGGTATAATCTATTCCCTTATATTTATTAATTAAACCGATAACTGATGAAAGCTGGGCGCCTTTCAGATCATCACTTTCTATTGCCGCTAAAATTTCTTCTTTCTCTGCCGAAGTTGCATTCTTAATGGTACAAATGAGAGGCAGGGTTATCTTTCCCTCCTTTAAATCATTTCCAATGGCCTTGCCCAGTTCTTCATTGTTCGAGGTATAGTCCAGACAATCATCTACAAGCTGAAAGGCAATTCCCAAAGCCATACCATATTTGGCAATGACCTTCTCCTTATCTATTGAAACCTTTCCTAATATCGCCCCTATCTGACATGCGGCAGCTATAAGCGATGCAGTCTTATTGGTTACAACAGACAGATAATCCTTTTCGTTTTTTCCCACATCGCTGCCTTTGAGGAGCTGTAAAACCTCTCCTTCCGCCATTTGTGTTGTAGTTCCGGACAAAAGCTTAAGGATACTTAAATCTCCATCAGCAACCGTTAGGTGAAATGATTTTGAAAAAAGGAAATCGCCTATCAGTATGCTGGTGCCATTCCCCCAAAGGGTATTTGCAGAGGCCTTACCTCTTCGCATATTGGCATTATCAACAACATCGTCATGAAGCAAAGTTGCAGTGTGTATAAATTCTACAACCGCAGCAAGCGGTATATGGCGGTTACCTTTATAACCGCAAAGCTTGGCAGACAAGAGCAGGAGCGACGGCCTAAGCCGTTTGCCCCCGTTGTTTAAGATATATTCGCCGACTTTTCTTATAAGGTAGACATCTGAATCAAGGTTCTTCTTGAATTCAAGCTCTACATGCTTGAGGTCTTCTCTTATTATGTCATAGGCCTCTTGGATACGCATATCAATCCTCTATAGGTAAAATGCTATCCCACATTTCTATGGGTTGTCAAAGGAAAAGGTTAAGATAATGTCAATCTCAACCTTAACCTTGGCCTTAACCTCAACCTTTCTTTAAATATCCTTCAGCGCATTTTCGCGAAATATCCCTTACCCTCCCTATAAATCTTGTCCTCTCAGCCACACTGATAGCCCCTCTTGCGTCAAGGAGATTAAAGGCGTGAGAACTCTTTAGGCAATAGTCGTAGGCAGGAAGCACTAAATCTTTTTCAAGAAGCCTTTTTGCCTCTTTTTCATACATATCAAACAGCTTAAAAAGCATTTCTGTATCAGCAACCTCAAAATTATAAAATGAATACTCAACCTCGCCCCTGCGGTGGACATAACCATATCTAATCCCTTTTGCCCATTCTATATCAAAGACATTATCCACGCCCTGGAGATACATAGCAATCCTTTCAAGGCCGTAGGTAAGTTCGCCTGAGACAGGTTTAAGCTCTATGCCTCCTGCCTGCTGAAAATAGGTAAATTGTGTTATCTCCATGCCGTCAAGCCACACTTCCCAGCCAAGACCCCATGCGCCTAATGTGGGCGACTCCCAATCGTCTTCAACAAATCGTATGTCATGTTTTAACGGGTCTATGCCAAGTTTTTTTAAGCTATTGAGATATATATCCTGAATATCATCAGGCGACGGTTTCAAGATAACCTGAAATTGATAATAATGCTGGAGTCTGTTTGGATTCTCGCCATAACGGCCATCCGTAGGCCGCCTTGAAGGCTCTACATACGCAGCCTTCCACGGCTCCGGCCCGAGTACCCTTAAAAAGGTTGCGGGGTTGAAGGTGCCGGCGCCTTTTTCCATGTCATACGGCTGACAGATTATACAGCCCTGCTTTGCCCAATAGGTTTGTAGAGTTATTATGATGTCTTGAAAATACATATTTACCTCCTAAAAACAGACTATAGGTCATGGGCTATAGGCAATGGGAAAAAACCTATAACCTATAGCCCATTGCCTCCGCCTAAGGCGGATGCCTGTATTTTATCCAAAAACCTTTTGCTCTTTAACTCTTTGCCTAATTGGTATGTTAAAAAATCTCCCATAACCTCTTCACATTCTTTTGCTGCCCAATCTGCCATATCTATATTATTTACCTTTTCAATATCAGTCCTTGCTGCCAGAACAAGAAATTTTATTGTTCCCGGAGAAACAGAAATCAGAGATTTCTCATTCCCTTTACAAGCAGAACATACGATACCGCTTTTCGCGGATGAAAAAAATACCCTGCTGCCTATGGGAATATTCTTACATGAAACACAGGTATCAAGATGAGGGTGGTAGCCGAGCAAGGATAATAACTTCATTTTAAAAAACATTATAATCGTTTTGAGATTAGCCCCCTCATTGAGCATAACAAGAAATTTAACAAGCAATTCAAAAACCTTCTGGTTTCTCTGCCCTTCCAGCGTCATCTCATTTAAGAGCTCAAGGCAGTAGCTCCCAAAGGCAAGCCGTTCTATATCAAATACCAGCTTGTCAAACCTTCTTATAATATCAGCCTGTTCTATGATGGAAAGGTCTCTGTTTTCTTTTTGGAATATAAGCAGCTTTATATATGAAAATGGTTCAAGGTTATTTACGAACCTTTTCCTGCTATTCTTGGCGCCCTTTGCTATGCCCTTTACCTTTCCGAATCCAAGCGTATAGAATGTTACTATTCTGTCAGACTCTCCATAGTCTATTGAATTTAATACAATAGCCTCTGTTGTAAAATGGCCTGTCATGATAGCAACCCATATTTAAGGAACAGCGCTGCAAGACCCAGGAATGAGAAAAAACCTCCTACATCAGTGCAGGTGGTAACAAAAACCGTTGCAGAAAGGGCAGGGTCTGATTTATACCATTTAAGTATCAGCGGAATAATTGTCCCGCTAAAGCCTGCTATCACAAGATTGGCTATCATAGCCAGAAACAGCAGCACCCCTATCATATAATTTACGCCCAGGAGATAGGCAGCTATTGCAGCTACAATGCCATTCAATGCGCCATTGGCAAAGCCAACCATAACCTCTTTTATAAGCACCTTCTTTGCATATTTTAATTCCAGTTCTCCAAGCGCAAGCCCTCTCACAACTACGGTTATGGTTTGGGTGGCTGCATTGCCTCCCATTCCGGCTACAACAGGCATAAAAACCGCCAAGGTAACAACTGTCTGAATTGTGTTTTCAAATACCTTTACAACGCTTGCTGCAAGAAATGCTGTTGCAAGATTTACCAGAAGCCACGGGAATCTCAGCTTTAAAGACCTGGCAGCCGGATCCAATACCCGCTCATCGGTATTCAGGCTTGCCATCTTGTAAAAGTCCTCAAAGATTTCTTCTTCTATAACATCCATGACATCATCTATGGTAATCCTGCCCAAAAGCCTTCCGCCTGCGTCAACAACAGGGACAGTAACAATATCGTACTTTTGAAATATCCTGGCCACCTCTTCCTGGTCAGTATCAACCAATACCTTAATAGGTTCTGGGTTCATGATATCTTTGACAGGCAAATGAGGCCGCGCAAGGATTAGTTTTTCCAGCGGAACAATCCCTACCAGCCTTGTATCCTCCGTCACGATAAAGACATTATGGATATTTGATATTTCTTCGCTCTTTGTCCTTACCTGCTCTATGGTCTCCTGAATGGTAGCATCCTCATTTATCATCACCAACTCGGTCTGCATGATGCCGCCGGCAGTATCTTCAGGATATTTAAGGAGCTTTTGAACCTCTGCTGATTCCTCCCAGCCTATGCCTTCAAGAACAGTCTTTGCCTCTTCATGGGGAAGTTCTGCGATAACATCGGCAGCATCGTCAGTTGCCATCTCATCTACTATCTCGGTAAGCTCTGCCTTGGATATGGATGCAATAAGCTTTTCTCTTGTCGGTTCGTCTACCTCCAAGAGAACATTCGATGCTACGGTAGGGTCAAGAAGGCTAAAGATATATATCTTTTCTTCTTCTTCAAGGTTTGCAAAAAGCTTTGCGATATCTGAGGGATGTAATGGGGTGAGAAGGCCGATGATAGCTACATCATCTTTTTTCTGAATGAGGTCTTTTAATCCCTCAATATTATTTTCCTTGACAGCATCTGTCATTTCTTGAGCCTTGTAAAAAATGTAATTGTTTTTGAAGTTAGCACACACTAAAAGGGCAAGTCAATAAATTTGGCAGGATAACGGCGAAAAAAGTTTCTTTTTTTGTTTGGCTGATGTTGCTTACAGGATAAGTTGATGGTGAGAAAGACAACGTGTTGAAAAGGGATAGAATCTAAAATCTTATCTCTCTAAAAATACCGGACCGTTTACACTTCTCATCACATATTCTGTGGTGCTTCCAAGTACCATCTCTACAATCCTTGAATGGCTGGTTACGCCCATAAATAAAATATCGTGTTTTTTTTCTTTATAATATCTAACAATTTCCTGCGGCACATCACCTTTAAGCAAAACAAACTGCGTCTGGATGTTATAGGGTTTAAAGTAGTCCTGCGCCTCTTTTAAAAGCGTCTCGCCATTCTTGTCTCTTGAAACTGTTAACACTGTCAACGGGAGCTTTAATATCTTTACAAACTCAGCTACAGAGCGCATAGCCTTGCTCGCGGTAAAACTTCCATCATACGCAAGGAGCGGTTTTGATAGTTCGTTATATTCATCAGGAACAATAATAACAGGTTTCGAAGACTTTCGTATAACACCTTCTGTAGTAGAGCCGAGAAGCCCATATTCAAACTGTATATTGATGCCCCTGCGGCCCATGATTATCATATCTGCAAGCTTTGCCCTTTCGCAAATCGTATTGGCAACTATTCCAAAATCATGGACGCTGTCATATGATACATTCTCCCTCTCGCAGGTGTCTTTGAACTCATTCAAAATACCCTGGCCCTTGGTTTCTAAAATCTCTCTCATCTTTGTTGAGAAATTTAAAAAAGGCTCAAAACCGAGAGACCCTGAAAGGTCATGGAGGAAAGGCCCTTCCATTGCAACCACATCAACTACATAAAGACCCATAATCTTGGCGTCAAATTTCCTGGCAAGCCATATTCCATATGCAAGGGCTGACCTGCTGTGCTTTGAACCATCTTGAGGAATGAGGATATTTTTAAACATGCTTTCTCCTAACAGTTAAATATTTTCAAATAGTAACCAAATCATGAGACACACTCTCAACCACAATATCATCGCCAAGCGCATTCACCTTGAAGGCCGAGCCTTCTTTCCACTGCAGGGTTATTGGAACCTTTACCTTTTCGTCTATACTTCTCTTTAAAAATCTTGCGCCATACTTTGAGCTGTAGCCTGTATCAACTATCATATCCAGCGCTGCGTCGGAAACCTCAAGGACCTTGCCGTTTTCCTCCATATGCCGTTTTATATTATTCAGATATATCATGGCAATCTTCTTTACCTCTTCCCTTGTAAGCGGTGAGAAGATGATGATGTCGTCTATCCTGTTAATGAATTCAGGAGAGAAGGTATTCTCAACCTCTTTCATAATGGTCTTTTTCAAATCTCCCAACGCCCGTCCCTCAGGTAAAAAGCCGAGCGGTTTTGTGAATTTTCTAAATTCATCGCTTCCGAGGTTGCTGGTCATAATAATCACAGTGTCGCTGAAATACACCCTCTTGCCTCTGCCGTCGGTAAGCCAGCCCTCGTCAAAGACCTGCAGAAACAGATTTAAAACATATGGGTTTGCCTTTTCCACCTCATCCAGCAATACAACGGAATAAGGATTTTCTCTAACCTGATTGGTGAGTATGCCGCCTCTTTCGCTGCCGACAATCCCTCTTGGCATGCCGATGAGTTTATCAACTGCGATAGAAGAATCTTTATACTCGCTCATGTCAAGCCTTACCATCTTTTTTTCGTCGCCAAATAAAAAATCTGCCAAAACCCTGGCCAATTCTGTTTTGCCAACTCCGGTTGGGCCAAGGAAAAGCAGCACTCCATCAGGTCTGGCATAGTTTTCTTTTAACGGCCCTTTGTTCAACCGTAGTCTCTTTGCCAGGGCATCTATGGCCTCTCTCTGGCCGACAACCCTCTTAGACAAGCCGGCTTCCATATCCTTAAACCTTGCCGTGGTATCTCTGAATATCATATCCCTCGGAATCTTTGTCTCTTGCGATATTACGTCTATCACATCATTGCCAGAAACAGGTTCCTGTGGTTTATTGATCTCAACCTTTACGCAGGCCGTGTCAAGCCACCCTATTGCCTTATCAGGCAGCCTCAGGCCGCGCATATATCTCTGAGACATATCTATCGCAGTATCTATAGCATTATCGGTTATATTCACTGCATAATTCTTTGCCAGCCTGGGTCTTATACCGTACAATATTTTCTTGGTGTCATCTACGGAAGGCTCTTCTACATTTACTATCCTGAATCTCCTCGCAAGGGCTTCGTCTTCTGCTATATATTCTTTATATTCTGCCAAAGTCGTTGCGCCGATTATTTGAATCTCTCCCCTTGCAAGGGTTGACTTAAAGATATTGGCTGCATCTGACGGCACACCCATAGCAGAGCCTGCGCCAATTAAGGTATGGGCCTCATCTACAAAGAGGATGATGTTTTTCTTATCCTTAAGTTCTTTAATTATCTTCTCAATTCTATCCTCAAACATCCCTCTGAATATCGTTCCTGCAACAACAGAGTTCATCTGAAGATTGACAATCTGCTTATCGCGAAGCCTCTTGGGAATCTTATGCGGCTCAAACTCTATTTTTCGCGCAAGCCCTTCCACTACTGCCGTTTTCCCCACCCCAGGCTCGCCGACTATCATAACAGAGTTGCTCCGCTCAATATGGCATAGGACCTCCATTACCTGATTTATCTCAGCATCTCTTCCAATAATCGGCGGAAGCTTGTCGTAATGGGCAAGCTTATTAAGATTAACAGCAAAATGTTTCAGGTTGGGCGGCAGGTCATACTTCTTTTTTAACTCTTCCTCAAACTCCTCTTTGTTTCTGACCTTTGCCGTTATCCTCCGCATAACATAATCAGGGTCAAGGCCAAAGCTTCTGAAGACCTTAACCGGAAGGCTGTGACTTTCCTGAAAGATAGCAATGAGGAGGTCAGTAGAATCTATTTCATCTCTGCCCCATCTCTGCGCCTCTTCCCATGCGAGTTTAAATATGGTCTTTGTTGTAGGAGGGATTTTAACGCCTACGCCTATATACTGGCGGGCAATATTCAGGTGGTCGTTCAAAAAGGTAATGACCTGATTGGCATCCAGGTTAAGGTCTGACATTACATCTCTAAAAAAAACCTCTTCCACGATAGCAAAAGAAATGAATATATGCTCCACACCAAGGTAATAGTGCTGCCGCCTTTTGCTTTCTTCAACAGCAGTCTCTAAAACCCTGAGTCCTCTCGGCGTAAGTTTTTCTTTAAAGCCTTCGAGTTCTAACATGGTCGCTTTGCTCCGTTGTAAAATGCAAATTGAAAATATTAAATTGTAAGTTTCATGTCAACCATTTTAAAATTTTCAATTCCCAATCTCTAATTTGCAACTTCCTATTCAACATCCTTGCGAATGTTGTCTACCAGCCTGTATCTTTCCGCGGGTCATATGGATTCAGCTTCTCAATTTCTTCTAAAAGATTTTTTGATTTTTGATCTAACCCCTTTGGAGCAATTATTTTTATTATAACATATTGGTCGCCTCTTGTTTTATCTTTTATATGAGGAGCCCCCTTACCTTTTAATCTCAACTTCTGTCCGCTGTGTGTGCCGGGCGGGATTACCAGCACTGCCTTTCCATCTATTGTTGGTATGTGCACCTTTGCGCCTAATGCTGCCTCTGTTATGGTTATCGGGACATCAAGATATATATCGTCATCTTCTCTTCTGAAATATGGGTGGGGTTTCACTTTCGTTATAATATATAAATCTCCGTACGGACCACCAAGGGTTCCATGTTTGCCCTTTTCAGCCACCCTAACCCTTGAACCATCTTTAACGCCGGCCGGTATTTTAACTGTTATTTTTTCACCATTGATTGTCAGTCTTACTTCTGTGCCATGTATTGCCTGTTCAAAACCTATATCCAGTATATATTCAACATCCTCCCCGCGCAGCGGCCCTTTTCTTGTCCTTGCCCTCTTGTCAAATATATCGCCGAATATATCTTCTATACCGCCGATGTCAAAGCCCAAATCCTCTATATTAACTGTGCCGCCCGGATAAGTATATGTCCTTGCGCCTTCAAAGCCCGGCTCAAACGCGCTGCTTCCAAATCTGTCATACTGCTCCCTTTTTTTAGTGTCCTTTAAAACCTCATAAGCCTCGTTTATCTCCTTAAACCTTGCCTCCATCTCTTTATTGCCTGGGTGCAGGTCAGGGTGATATTTTCTGGCAAGATTTCTGTAAGCCTTTTTTATCTCCTCTTCTGTGGCGCTGCGTCCAATACCCAATATTTCATAGTAGTCTTTTTTAACCATATACATACAGGCTATGGGCAATGGGTCATGGGCTTTACCCATTACCTATTGCCCTTGCCTCTACCTGCTCTTATCGTCTATCTTCCCTTCTATTCTCTTCATCCACAAATTCTGCCTCAACCACTTCACCTTCTTTTTTGGCGCCAGCTCCTGCCCCTGCGGGACCAGGCTGTGCGCCTGCCTGGGCTGCTGTCTGATACATAACTTCGGCCATCTTGTGTGAGGCTTTATTGATATTATCAAGAGCCCTTTTCATATCATCAACATTTTCTTTCTCAAGGGCCTTCTTCCCCTCTGATAGCGCATCCTCAATGGCCTTTACATCTGATGCAGGAATTTTTGCCTTGTGTTCATTGAGAGTCTTTTCTGTTGCATATATGATAGAGTCAAGCTGGTTTCTTAATTCAATTACCTCTTTCCGCTTCCTATCCTCTTCTGCATGGGCTTCAGCATCCTTAACCATCTTCTCTACCTCATCTTTTACAAGCCCGCTGCTGGCGGTAATAGTAATCTTCTGCTCCTTGTTTGTTGCCATATCCTTTGCAGAGACATTGAGAATGCCGTTTGCATCTATATCAAAGGTAACTTCAACCTGTGGAATACCCCTCGGCGCAGACGGGATGCCTATCAGGTGAAACCTGCCGAGGGTCCTGTTATCCCTTGCCATCTCGCGCTCACCCTGAAGCACATGTATTTCAACCTGAGTTTGGTTATCTGCCGCAGTTGTAAATGTCTCTTTCTTTTTTGTAGGGATGGTAGTATTACGATTTATAAGTTTTGTCATCACGCCGCCGAGGGTTTCAACGCCAAGGGAGAGTGGCGTAACATCTAAAAGCACAACCTCTTTAACTTCGCCTGCGAGAACACCTGCCTGGATAGCTGCGCCAACTGCAACAACCTCATCAGGGTTTACTCCTTTATGAGGCTCTTTGCCAAAAAAGGTTTTAACAAAGCCGTGTATCTTTGGCATCCTTATCATACCGCCGACAAGCACCACCTCATCTATATCAGCAGATTTAACGCCTGCGTCCTTTAATGCCTGCTCGCATGGTCTGTGGCTTCTCTCTACAAGGTCTTCTGTAAGCTGTTCAAGCTTTGCCCTGGAAAGCCTCATAACAAGATGTTTCGGCCCTGTTGCATCTGCTGTGATAAAGGGAAGGTTTAGCTCTGTCTCCATCACAGATGAAAGCTCTATCTTTGCCTTTTCAGAAGCCTCTTTCAAACGTTGGAGAGCCATCCTGTCCTTTGAAAGGTCTATCCCCTGATCCCTTTTGAACTCTGCAATAAGCCAGTCAATGACCTTCTGGTCAAAATTGTCGCCTCCAAGATGGGTATCTCCGTTTGTGGCCTTAACCTCAAAAACACCCTCACCGACATCAAGCACAGATATATCAAATGTACCGCCGCCAAAGTCATACACAACAATAGTCTCATCCTTCTTTTTATCCAGGCCATAGGCAAGTGAAGATGCTGTCGGCTCGTTTATAATCCTCTTTACATCAAGGCCTGCAATCTTACCGGCATCCTTTGTTGCCTGCCTTTGGCTGTCATTAAAATATGCAGGCACGGTTATAACAGCCTCTGTAACAGGCTCGCCAAGATATGCCTCAGCAGCCTTTTTTAACTTCTGCAATATAAAGGCGGAAATTTCCGGCGGCGTATACCTTTTCTTCATATTAGGAACATCAACCACTGCCCTGCCGTACTCATCCTTTATCACCTTATAAGGCACCATCTTCATCTCTTCATTAACTTCGTCATAATTTCTTCCCATAAATCTCTTTATAGAAAAAATAGTATTTTCAGGATTGGTGACAGCCTGCCTTTTTGCCACCTGACCTACCAGGACCTCGCCTTCTCTCGTAAAAGCAACAACTGACGGCGTAATTCTGCTTCCCTCCTCATTTACGATAACCTTCGGCTCGCCGCCCTCCATAACTGCAACAACAGAGTTTGTTGTTCCCAGGTCAATGCCAATAATCTTTCCCATAACTTCCTCCTTAATTGTTTTTTACTATAAACCTTTTTAAAATGTTTGTCAAACGATGCTAAAGGCCAGGTAATGTCAATCTTTATGTGTAATTTTATTTAGGGCTATACTCTCCATAGGATCAATTCTCCCAAATCCTATTCTGCCTGTTGAATATGGCAAAGATGATTCTTTCCACACTGTTTCTGTTCT